>C687J35174_10003149_pt1 | contig 22840 bp, 30 predicted proteins | sample RifCSPhighO2_01_FD_35174 | JGI IMG/M metagenome (IMG submission 35174) | reverse complement strand
TGCCCAAGGGGCTTTGTAGAGTCCCAAAATGGACTAGTCGAAAAGACACTCCATGAAGTCTTACACTCACCAGAAGTGGTAAACAAATAACGCTTTTGGTTTTTTTTATTAATCCAACTTTTTTATCAATAAAATGATCAATATCTAGCATGGCTAGAGCAAAATCAGGATCAAAATCAAAAACTGTCAAAAAGGCACCAACGCCAGCTAGCATAATAAAAAAGGTTGAGACTGTATCAACTTCTGCTAAGACATTATCAAAAGAGCTAAAGGCAATGACAAAGATTTTTGCTGAAAACCAAAAGGTGCTAATTGCAATAAAGGACATGATTGATACTGTGGCAACATCTGTAGAACACGTACAAAAACAGTCAAAACATATCAGCTCACTAGAACATGATACAGAAAAACTCTATGAGGGGCTAAGCCAAGTTCGAGCCCAGTCAGGTCTTGTTGCAAGGATAAACTCACAGACTACAAGACTGCAAGAAAAGCTAAAGAAAATCGAGGATCAGAATCTAGAGCCAAAGACAGAAAAGTTATTCCAGGCAGTTACTGATAGCTTTGATTCTATTAAAAACAATACAACAATGATAATGAAAATATCAGATAGGATAGAAAATCTAAACCATGAGTTGCAAGTATCTATGGCAAAGTCAGAATCAGTTTCAGACATTCCAATACAAATTGAAATGGTAAAGCATAACGTAGAGGCAATTTCACACAGGGCAGGAAGCTTTGGAACCGATATTTTGAATATAAAAAATGAGGTTTCTAGTCTAGCAGAGCTCATTAACAGAGAGGACAAGTCGATTTCAGAGGTACACCAAAAGGCAGACAGACTATTCCAAGAGATTCAGGGGATAAAAAGCGTCACAACCAAGTCCTCATCAGAGGCCTCAAAGGATGTGCTAGCCTTGCTAAAACTATCAGAATTCCAGTCAAACATACGAATGCAGGCTGAATCAAAGTATGGCGAGATAAAAGACCTTGAAAAGATGGCAGCCCAGACTGCAGAAATAATCAACCTCTTTGACAAGCTATCAATTGAATTGCAAGAAAAGATAGAACTTCCAGCAGAGGTAAGGCAGTGGGCAGTAAGCAGGATTTTAGACTGTGCAGACAGGTGGGAGATAAGATTTACAGATGTCTTTAATGTATTACAGAATAGTTTGGGACGTGATCTGCTAAAAGAGACTATAAGAATTCAGCAGGTGCGAGATATTTTTGGCATCCGTGCAGTTGATGAGATAAGACAAGAGCTTAGCATTCAAACATCTTCTGATGCATCATAGGCTCTAAGCTGTTCTCTTCTTTTCTTTAGTACAGCAAAGATTCCCAAAATTGCAGCAATCCAAATTGAGCTAAATATGATATTTGAGACGCTGACATACATGTATGGCGTTGCATCCATTACGTTTTCACGTAAAATTACTGCCCTTTCATGTACATCACGCATTCCTGTATGAAATGCAGAGCTGTCACGTGGGACTGTAGATATTTTTTCAACGCTTGCAGTCATCACATCAATGTCTTGCTTTATTCTTGCAAAGTTTGTCGAGTCAGTTGGAAATATCCAAACCGGATTTTTGCTTTCAGGCAGGTTTACCATTACCTTGTCAAGGTTTTCATCTATTGCATGAAGATCTGCAAGCATTGTATCTGGTTCAGATGATGCAGCTATCTAAACAAAAGACCCCGTGTTAGATCAAGAGGGTAAACGTCCTTGTGGTATCCATCAAATGCCATATAGACACCAAAAATAATTATTCCAAAAATTCCAATCATTGCAAGCTTGTATGTTTTATTTGCCATTTTTTCTGCCCTTGATATGACCTTAGGATTGCTTGATTTATTTCTTTTAAATCTAGAGTGTGCAAGACTAAGTGAGGCAATATAGAGAAATCCTACTGTTTGTATCCCAATTATTGGTGCAAAAAAAGCATTGTTTGAGTAAATTGACACTAGGATTCCCATAATGCCATAGATTCCAAAGAATATCTCAAGCAGTGTTGTTTTTGTAAATGGCAGATTGTATGCTTTATCGTGCCAGTCATCTGTGTTTTTTATGATTCCATATTTTGGGGTTCGCAAAAATTCATTTTTCTTTCCAAACATTGCATCAAATACAGCTACGGTGTTGTTTACTGACAGCCCTGCTGAATAAATTACCAAGTATGGCAGTACCTTTGCCTTTGACTTCCAAGTTTTTCCATACAAGTCATGTATGAGTAGCAGGTATGCACCAGGTCCTAGCGCAAAATATGCAGCAATTGTTAGTGCTGGTAGAATGCTAACTACATACAGGTTAACTTCACTTGCCAATAAAACAGGCAGTGCTAAAAACTGCATTAGCATCAACGGGTATACTATATGTCGCGTTAGCTGGATAAAGGCCTGAATTTTTGCCTCAACTGTGATTCTTCTTTTTATTAAAATATCTCCAAGCAGCTTGATGGCACATTGCATTGAGCCTTTTGCCCATCTAAACTGCTGCCTTTTTGCAGCATTCATCTGGACGGGAAGTTCTGCATTTACAACTATATCTGAAATAAACATACACTTCCATCCCTTCATCTGTGCCCTGTAGCTTAGATCCAAGTCTTCGACAAGTGTTGCAGTATGCCATCCGCCAGCATCTTCAATACACTGTCTTCTCCAAATTCCGGCAGTCCCATTAAAGTTCATAAAAAGATTAGAGTTGCTTTTTGCCTGCTGCTCTATTAGAAAGTGAAAGTCAAGGCTCAGTGCCTGGGCCTGAGTTATTGCTGAATAGTTCTCGTTTATGTGGCCCCATCTTGCCTGAATAAGGCCAATGTTTGATTTTGTAAAGTGTGGAATTGCCTTTTTTAAAAACCATGTTGGAGGAATAAAGTCTGCATCAAATATTGCGACAAACTCTGTATTTGTAAACTTCATTGCATATTTTAGTGCGCCAGCTTTGTACCCTTTTCTTGAGCCTCGCCTTACATGAGTTATATCAAAGCCATTTTTCCTGTAGTGACTTACCAGGTCTTCAAGTATTGCTACAGTATCGTCATCAGAGTCATCAAGAACCATAATCTGTAGTTTTTCCTTTGGATAATCCATTGCACATACAGCGTTTACAAGACGTGCTGCAACATACTTTTCATTGTAAATTGGCAGCTGGACAGTAATGGTTGGCTCGCCAAGTGATACTAGATCATATTTTTCTCTGCGTCTTCTTGAAAGATATGCCAAGTAATAGAAATTGCAAGTGTAACCTGTTATCAAAACAGCTGCAAAAATGAAAAGATCAAAAACAAATGAAGTAAATGGGTTAAGCGCCATATTGCCTAGCTTTGCAAATCACAAATCCGTATTTATACTTGCGAGAAAAAACTATCCCTTTTTCTGGAAAATTTTGATTGCCTGTGGAGGACAAACTCCTTCACATGCTAGACAGAATATGCAGTCTGGCTCTCTTGCCATAAGCGGCTTTTTTTCTGATGCAGGGTGTCCTGCAGTATCAAACCACTCATACACATTTACAGGACATGCATCAATGCATGCACCGTCTGCAACACAAATATCAAAATCAACTGAAACAACCTCCCCCCAGACTCCCAATCTTTTGTTGTCAGACTCCTCTTCCCCATGTCTTGATCATGTTTCCGTTTGCTGCAACCTTGTATGGAGAGCTTGGCCTCATGTGAGATTTGAATTCAACATCAATTGGACCAGGTTTTGGACCATCTAGTGCAGGNAGTGCCGGNCCTCCTTGTTCTTGCTCCATTGGNGCCTCAACTTTTNNTTTTGGTTTTGCGTCTGGAACAATCTTTGCAAGGGGTGTCATCTCTGCTAGTTTTACAAGTGCNTGATCCTGTGAGATTTTCTCGCTTTTCATTAGGCTTTCAGCCATCTTGTCTGCAAGAATTGTATTTCTCAAAATTGTGTCAATTACCATTTTTGCATAGTGATCTGCCTTTTTTCTATAGTCTTGTACCCATTGCGGGTCACCAAACTTTTCTATTGGAAATATTTGGTAGATCATGTCAACTACTTCGCCTGTAACGATTTCTACAGTTACGCTTAGCTCGACTTGCTCGTATCCTTTTGCGTCAGGATCAGGTCCGTTTGCTTCATTCCATGCATATGTCGCATAAATCCTGTCAGCAAATTTGTCCATATTGAAGGTCTTTTTTAGGCCATCAAAGACTGACTGGATTTCTAGAGGTTCATCGAGTTTTATTGGAAGGCGATATAGCCCCAACTTGTAGCCATGTAATGGATATACTCCACGCTTTGCAGTGGGAGATTGCATTGTATATACACGGTCTTGTAACAGAAGGGACATCTGGTCCTAATTTGCTCTAATTCTCTTAAAAGTCTTATCTATTCGTCATCTTCAGGACAGGTCAGCTCACGCATTTCTTTGTATTTTTTTTCCATTTCTTCTGCATGTTCTAGAACATTTTCTAGAGTATAGTCTGATTTTGGAAAAAACCACCTAATTGGAACCCAGTGGCCAATTCCATCAAGATCATGGATCATGCCCTTGTCAGCTTCAACGTTAGTTTTCTCATCAAGTGATCGTTCCCTTACAGTTAGTCCTCGCTTTGTCTTGTCTTCTACGATAAGATGTGTATCGCCGTCTTTTATGAAATAAAATGTTCCTTTTTTTATTACTGGTAAGTCTTGGCTCAACTTATTTTTCGATTGGATTTTTAATCATGTTGCCCCATTCGGTCCAAGAACCGTCATAGTTTACAACATTTTGATAACCAAGCAAATATTTTAGAACAAACCAAGTATGAGATGACCTTTCNCCAATTCTACAATAGCANATGACATTTTTGTCAGNAGTTATTCCCTTTTCAGAATAGATTTTCTTTAGGTCCTCTANTGTCTTGAATGTCCCATTCTCATCGTTTACTGCAGTTGCCCATGGAATGTTTTTTGCGCCAGGTATGTGTCCGCCTCTTTGTGCATGTTCCATTGGATATTCAGGGGGTGCAGTAATCTCGCCTGTAAACTCTTTAGGGGATCTAACATCAATCATTACAATGCCTGATTTTCCAAGCGAGCCTCTTACATTGTCAAGATATGCACGTATTTTCTCATCAGCTTTTTGAGCTGAATATTGTGTTTGGGTAATTTTTGGCTCTTCTGTTGTGTATTCCCGCTTTTCTAGCTCCCACTTTTTTCTTCCACCGTTCATAATTTTGATATTTTTGTGTCCATAATACTTGAAAACCCAAAACACAAATGCTGCAAACCAGTTGTTAAAATCACCATAAAGAATCACTTCAGAGTCCATAGTAATTCCGTTTTTTGACATTAGTTTCTCAAACTGTTCCTTGTTTACTATATCACGAGTGACTGGATCGTTTACGTCACGCTTCCACCAAATAAGACTGGCTCCCTTTATGTGGCCCTTTCTGTAACCGTTTTCTGGATCATAGTCGACTTCAACAAGTATTCTTTTTTCGTTTGGTGAATTTTGTGCAACCCAGTCTGTTTCAACAAGTACTTCTGGATGTGCGTAATCCATACAAAGAACAATAATCTTTGCTTCATACTTAATTGTTTGTCTTAATTACAAAACCATGATTTTTAAAGAAAGAACTACACAGAGAATTGTTTGAAACTAAACTCAGTAGCGGTTGTAAGTAAATTTGGATCAAAGGAAGCAGATGACGCTGCAAAAAAAGTTGCAAAAAAATTAATTGCAAAAAAAGTTAAGGTCTTTACCATGGCACCTGTGACAGTTGACGGTGCAAAACAGTTAGAGTCAGCAGACCAGCTACTAGATGAAAAGATTGATCTGGCTGTCACTCTAGGTGGAGATGGAACAACACTTCGAACCTTTAGAAATCTTGCAAATGAGGTTCCACTTTTGACAATAAATGTTGGAGGCAATCGAGGAATCTTGTCTGAAATAACTCTAGACCAAGTAGATACAGCAATAGATCAAATCATTTCTGATAAAATATGGCTTGACAAGCGAATAAGAGTTGTAGCATCATGCAATAAGGAAGAGTTTCCACCAGCTCTAAATGAAATTTATATCAATAGGCAAAATCTCACAAAGACTGCAGAGTTTGAGATAAAGTTTCAAAATGATACGGTAAAACAGAAGATGGACGGCATAATTGTTGCAACTCCTAGTGGCTCAACAGGCCACTCTCATTCACTTGGTGGACCTATTTTGCATGAAAGTCTTGATGTTTTGATAATAACTCCAGTAGCCCCTGTTCGTGGTCTGCCATCAATTGTAGTACCAGATGAGAAAATAGAGATAATTTGCTCTCATGATTGTAATATAGTAATGGATGCACAGGTGATAAAATCAGCTGGTTTTGGAGAACCCATTACAATAAAGAAATACAAAAAGCAGGCAGTCTTTGTTAGATTAAGAAAGCGAGGCCTAAGACAGATGAGCAAGCTTGGATTTTAGAATATTAGATGCAAGTGCATTTTATGCTGGAATTCCTTTTGGTTCTTCAAGCAAATACTATACCACCTCGTTGATTTTTGAAGAAATAAAACATATCAAAAAAAATCACGATGCAATAGGATTATTGCTTGAAACAAAAAGACTTGTAGTAATAGATCCAAAAACTGACTCTACTAATTTTGTGATATCTAGTGCAAAAAAAAGTGGCGACTATGATGAGCTTTCAAAGGAAGACATCTCATCTATTGCGTTGTGTCATGAGCTAAAAGGGGAGCTGATAACAGATGACTTTGCAGTCTCAAATGTTGCAAAAAACATAGGCCTTGGAGTAATTCCGGTTATGACGTCTGGTATCAAAACTACAGGTGTTTGGGTACATTATTGCCCTGCTTGCAAAAAGAGTTTTTCAAATGCCACGGTTTGCTCTTTGTGTGGCACTAGGCTTCGAAAAAAGCTAGTCAAGTCATCTGCCGTNCCAGCCCATAAATCAGTCATGTAATGTTTTTTGATTTGAGCTTTTCAAAAATTTGCTTTTGCTTTCAAGCATTTCCCTAATTTTTTTTGCACGCTCCTTCCCAAGTCCCTCAACTTTTGAAAGCTCAACAGATGATGCACCTAGTNCCTGAAGTGGCGTCCCAAATTTTTCAAGCATNCTNGTAGCAAGTTTTTCTCCAACTCCAGGTAGACTGCACAGAACAGATAGTTGTTGNCTNTGCAAGTCACTTGATTTTTTTATTTTTTTAAGAAAAGGCCCCTTTGTTGCATCCTTTCTTGATGACATTGATACAAGTAACTTTGCTGTGTGTGTCGCGTTTGGTGTTGGAAGCACTGGAATTTTAAAATCTAGCGCTATTGAGGATAGAGCACCATAAAACACAAGCGGATTTTCTGTAAATTCCTCGATTTCATCAACATTTCCTTCCATCAAAATCACAGGATGCTGGAAATGTTCTCGTAGTCTGTTACATTGATCAAATAACCGCCCATCAAAGATTGATGATATCAAATCGCGAATGCTTTTTCTTTCTACAACTATTTCTGGCGCCACAATATAGTCGCCAACTGGAAGAGTTTTGATTTCTATATTGACGCCAACTGCTTTGAGTAAGTCAGGAATGCCACTTTTTTTTTCTCTTTCATCTACGATAATTCTTAGCTGATCTAGTTTCACAAAACAAATTTGTTTTATTTGTTAATATTCTATTTGGGTAGATTTGTTTTTGGAGGAGTGGCTCCAGTTGTTGCGTTTTTTATCATTTCATTAATTTTTGTTTCCTGTTCTGTAATGGACTGTTTTACGCGTTCTTCTTGCTTTGCCATAACAGTTGCCCTTGTCTTTGAAAGCTCGTTTCGTTCCTCGATTTCATCAACTAGTGCCTTTTTTGTAGACTTGATCATAATCGAGCCTACAAATTTGTAGACAGATTCGTTATCGCCGGCCTTTTTTAGTTCTTCAAGTGCTTTGTTTGATTCGTGTTGATCAAGTTCAAGCTGCTGTTTTTGAGCCAAAATTGCCTGCAGGTTTTGCTGTGCCTGTTGTAGTCTTGCAAGTTGTTCTTGCAACCAAGGAGGAATTTGCTGACCAGATGACATTTAGAAGCTAAGCTTTGGTGTTTTCTTATATCTTTACCGATTCAATAGAGTCATGGCTTGCCTGAANTAATCTAAGAGTTGAGTTTAGATTGGCACGCAAGTGAGTTATTTGTTNNGATTCTACNTCTATTGTAATTTTTTTGTTAAATGATATTTTTGTTTTTGTTGGATTTTCTGGATAAAATTTGTTGTCTGTCTTTATTGAATCAAATATTGCTTTTGATTTTTCTTTTGCATCGATTTCTATTTTGGCACTATAGCTGTACGTCATAGGCAGTCCCTGCAATCTTAAATCCACATTTCTTGCAGTACCAAATTCCTACAGCCTTTCTTACAAATTTGACAGAGCCACAGTCAGGGCATTTTCTTTTTGACTTTAAAAGTATGTGTACCTGTGTGTACTGCTTTCGTGGTTTTAGACCATATTTGTTTCCCAGTCCTTTGAGTGATGAGCCTTTTGCCATGTCTAACCTTTTGTCTGTTTAAGCCTCTCCCTAATTTTTGTTGCGGCCGATATTGCAATGTCGGCACACTTTGAGAGCTGTTCAACAGTAAAACCATCACGTCCGCCTTTTTGGAGAGCACAAATGTTGCCATCAGAGTTTGTTGTAATTGTTATTCTTGCATCGATACATTCCCATTCTTCTGCGTTTGGATCTACTAGTATGTGCTCACCAATTCTTCCCATGGTAACAGAAACAGGAATTGTAGTTATTGGTGGGTTTGATTCGTGGTCTTCAACAAGTACTGGTGCGTCATTTTTGATTTCCCATTTTGGTATCTTGCATGAAAGAATTGCAGCAGTTGTAGCATAAGAGCATGCATCAAAAAGATTTCCATGATGATCAATTACGCTGTTATCTGCAAATATTCCAATCACAGACTTGTCTTTTTCTAGGACAAGTTTTGACATGTCAATCATTCCACTTTCCCTTATTCCTCGGTCAACGACTCTAGCAAGCTCTATAACGTCTTCTCCTGGTGGCCCTGGTTCAGCATCAGGATGAGCTAGTGGCAAGATTTCTGCAGTACAGATAAAAATTCCCTTGTCTCCAAGGTCTGGAAATGGCTTGTCTGGTTGAATTTTAATGCCTGTTACAATCTCTGTATCTCCCAGGCGTACACGTGCAGAACCATTTGCCTTTGGAATTACGCCTGTTTCTATTGATAGTGGTCGTGATTGATCAAATGCTCGTCCGTCTATTCGTTTGCCTTGGTCTAAAAGATCAACAATCTCTTTTCTTTTTAGCTGATCAAGTACTGAAGATGCCATTACTGGTTACCACCGTTTTCAAAAAATTTGTCCGTTAACGCCTTTTTTTGAATCTGGTAAACTAGTTTGCAACCGCCTATTGCAGTGTCAATACATTTTTTGTATTCATCGCGTGTCAAAACGCCATCAAGTTGAAGCAAAGTTACTTTGTTAAGGTTTGGCATATAGCCAACTGGCATGTCTGCTTGTCCTGCCTGATCCTCTTCGTTGTTTACATCCAAGACAATGGTATCAGCTACTTTTCCTGCAGCACATGCACAAACCATGTCCCTCATTGGAATTCCAGCGTCTGCCAAGGCAACAGATGCTGCATCAATTGCTGCACATCTTGATCCTCCGTCTGCTTGAAGTACTTCGATAAATACATCAACTACTGTTCTTGGAAATTTTTCTAACATTAGTGATGGCTGTAAGGCCTCTTTGATTACTTTGGAAATTTCTATTTCTCTTCGTGAAGGTGCAGGATTTTTTCTTTCTGTTACAGAAAATGGCGACATGTGGTATCTACATCGCAGAATTCCGGTATCCGTGTTTGAGAGATGTTTTGGATGAACGTCTCTTGGACCAAAAACTCCTGCAAGTATTTTATTGTCTCCAAATTCGATGTATGCAGAACCATCAGCGTTTTTTAAAACGCCTGCNTTTATCATGATTTTTCTTGGTTCGTCGATTTTTCTTCCGTCACATCTTATTCCATTTTTATCTAATAGTACTAGTGTACTTTCTCTTCCACCCATAACAATTACCTTGATTCCAACATTTCTTTGACTTTGTCTGTTAGATTAGCCATATGTGCCTCTTCCTCAATCATTCGAATTGCATTTATGGCCTTTAATAACCCATTTGAATCATCACATGAAACAACGATCAAACCGTTTTGTCCAATTGTTATAACAGCATGTGTTGCCATCTCAATTGTCTGAATCATGCTTCCACGTTTTCCGATAAGGCGTGGAACTTTGCTTGGCGAAATTTTTATCAATGTACCGGATTCAATTTTCCCAAGGTCTCTATCTGCAATTGTAATTAATGGATCCCTTGTTCTATCAAAATTTACAATTCTTGCCGCGATTAAATCTCCTTTACCTAGTTTAGAGGTAAGCTCATCCGCATGTGCAGAAAAATCCCTTCCAAAAACATCTGCTGCTGGAAGAATTCCCACATAGCATGAATTTATGTCAACTTCCCATGAGAGGGATGTGTGTGAGACTACTTTACCAATTACCAAATCGCTGCTTTTTGGAATATACATTCCTGTTAATGGAATAACTCTAACGCTATCGTCACTTATTTCAGAAATTCCTATGACTGTAGCTATAATGCGGTTGCCATCCAGAGTAACATTTTGATCTGGTCGGTAAGGGCCTGTTGTTATTACATCGCCTGGTATAACATATCTTTTTTTATCATCTTGCATTATCTTGCAACCTCAACTGAAGCTGTACCTTTAGTTATAGAACCTAATCTGTCAATCACGTTCGGTCTTGCCGCGGCAGGTATTTCTAGTATTGCTTTTAAAGAACCATTACTTTGCCATTCTTCTTTTTTTAAATTACCAGTTGATTTTAAAACAGAATAAGATTGTGCAGCATATTGTGCAGGGACAGTAATTTCCAAAGTTATATTTTCTGACTTTAATGGAATTATTGTTCGTAGCTTTTCAACAATGTCTTTTGTCTGCTCTTCAGTATTTTTGTGTGGATCAATTGAGACTCTAGCATCGTCTAGTGCCTGCTCGATTCGAAGTGGAGGGTGTGGTAGGTGTGAGCGCGGATCAACATATGTTTTAGCAATAAATTCAACTATCTGTTTTCTTTTTTCTGAAACCATCTTGCGTCGTTGTTCAGTTGTTAGGTTTAGTTCGCCTTTTTGAAGAATTCTCTCTATGACTACGGCTGTATCTTGTGTTTTGAATGCCTTTAGCAGCTTTTCTGCTGAGGCACGTGTACCTTTACTTGAATCAGAGTAAACTTCGTCTGAAACTAGAACAGTTGATACGTCCTTTCTTTTTCCAAGTTTGTATTCCAAGGCAGGATCAGGCTTTACTAGGATCTCAAATTTCTCGCCTTCAAATGAATATCTGACAACTGATACCTTATCTGTCATGACTAGTCACGATAAGTAAGAAACTTTTGTATTTATTTATGCGTTATACCTCGCTAGATTTTTATTTGGACTTTGGAGATTTTCATAAATATTGTATTCTTTGGAAATATTGAGTCAAGATAAGCAACGAATGTCTGTCAAGCTGAAAAACATACCACTACAGTATGCAAATGCATTGAGGCGAATTTGCTTAAACGGAGTGCCTGTATTTGCGATTGACACAGTAGACATTATCGAAAATTCTTCGGTATTGGCAGATGAGGGAGTTGCCCACAGACTTGGCATGATTCCACTAAAGACCGATCTTTCAAAATATGTAGAGCCATCAAATTGCGAGTGTCATAGCGAAACAGGTTGTTCAAATTGTAGAGTGATGTTAATGATAGATTCTGGTGACACAGATACAACAAGGACTGTAATGTCAGGTGAGATTACTTCAGAAGATGATACTGTAAAGCCAGTATCTGATAAGATACCAATAGTTCAGATTGCACCAGGTCAACGAATCAAAATTGAAGCTTATGCAAGATTAGGTCGTGGACTCGAACATGCAAAGTGGAATGCGTCAAACATAGCTACACTTATTCCAACTGAAAAAGAAGATGAACATGTTTTAACAGTTGAAACTACCGGAGCCTTGTCTCCAGAACGCATACTTGTTGATGGCATTAGCGAATTATCAAAACGTCTTGAAGAGTTCAAGATGCTTTTAGCCGAACTCAAATAAGCATAACATATTATATTTGGGTTTAAAAAAGCCATTATCCAAATGACTAATCCAATAGTTTTACACATGGCAAGAGATCTTAAGCATGCGTCAACAAAAAATGATGCACCTATTTGGTCAAAGATGGCTGAGTTTGCTTTGAAGCCTTCATCTATACGACGTGCAATTAATGTGAATAAGATTAACGAGTTTACAAAAGAAGGGGATGTGGTATTTCATCCTGGCAAAGTACTTGGCATGGGAACCATTTCCCACAAAATAACAGTGTCTTCGTTTTCAATATCAAATACTGCAGCAAAAAAAATCATAGATGCTGGTGGCAAAATTATCAGCTATAAGGAAATTATTGAAAAATTTCCTACAGGAAAGGGAGTCAAAGTACTTGGCTAAACAAGAAACACAAAGTCAGCAAAAAACTGTTAAAACCATTGTAGTTGATGGCACAAATCTCATTGCAGGAAGACTATGCTCACATGTTGCAAAACTGTTGCTTGATGGCAACAGAGTATCTATTGTAAATTGTGAAAATATTATGATTAGTGGCACTAAGCGAAACATAATGGAAGAATACAAAAAGTTTCTAGAGATTTCAAGTATCATAAATCCAAAGTTTGGTCCATTTCACCCACGAAGACCAGACACCATAATCAGTAAAATGGTAAGAGGTATGCTACCGCGTAAAAAATCAAGCGGAATATCTGCATTCAGGCGCCTTCGTGCACATATTGGCGTTCCAAGTGAGCTAAAAGGTCTTGATAAGATTCAATTTGATGATGCAAAAATAACAAGGTCTGTATCAAATTATACTACAATGACAGAGCTTGGACAAAATGTAGGATGGAATAGATGACTACAAAAACTGAAATTTANTTTGCTACAAGAAAAACTGCAANNGCCCATGTGTTTATTTCCAAAGGAACAGGAAAGGTCAGAATCAACAATGTNCCTGTAGAGATGGTTCAGCAAGAGACAGCAAGAGAGGTTATTTTGTCTCCACTTGAGGTTTCTGGCGATGTTAGAAACAAGGTNGATATTTCTGTTAGAGTCAAGGGCGGNGGTTTTATGGGACAGTCTAGTGCTGCAGCTACTGCAATATCTAGNGCNCTCATAGGTTTTACAAAATCAAGAAAAGAGCCAAAAGACCATCCACTTTCCAAGTCTGTAAGAGAAGATATTAAAAAAAGAATTAACGAATTTGACAGGTATCTCATAAGTGGCGATGCAAGAAGAAAGGAACCAAAGAAATTTGGCGGACCTGGGGCAAGAAGAAGAAAGCAAAAGTCATATCGTTAGAACGTGAAAGCGGTAATTTTAGCAGGTGGCAAGGGCACAAGGGGAAAGCCCTATACTGATTTTTTTCCAAAGGCCATGATTCCAATAAATGGCAAGCCCTTGATTCATTATATCATAAATTACATAGGTTCATTCAAGTTCATAGATGAAATTCTCATAGTTTCTGATTTTAAGGGCCTTGGAGGACAAATACAGAACTATCTTGAAAATATTGCGTTTAGAAAAAAGGTTACTTTTGTTCAAGACTCTCAAAGCGGAACTGCAGGAGATCTTGTCCATGTTTCAAAAAAACTAGGAAAAACAAGTGAGTTTTTGCTGTGGTTTGTTGATAATCTATGTGCCGTTGATCTTAAAAAAATGCTTCAACAGTTCAAGGAAAAAAAGAGCCTTGTTTGTATTGCAACAAGAAATACACGAAAAGAAGAAACCGGTTTTGCGATAGTAAAAAATGGAATAATAAAAGAGTTCAGAGAAAAGCCGATAATCAATCTGCAAATGTCAGAGTGTCTTGGCATCTACATTTTGGATGTAAAGATACTGAGTAAGATAAGAACCAACAAGACAAATAATCTATCTTATGATGTGCTTCAAAAATTATCAAAAAATGATAAAATTAGTTCCTTTGATGTTGGCAAAAAATACTGGTTTGACATTGAATCACCAGTTATAGTAGAACGAAATGAGTCTTTTGTCAGACAAATCATAAAAGAGATGGGATCGTAGCATGTTTTTCGTAATCAGAAATTTTGTCTTCGTGTTCTAGTGTCATTGCTACATCATCTAGTCCTTTTAGAAGGATCTGTTTTCTGTGCTCGTCAATTTCAAATGAAATTGTTACAGTCAGAGTTTTAATTTTTTGAGCTTCTAGATCCACTTCAATTTCAGAGCNTGNTTGAAATAAACTATCTACNGTTTTTGAATCAAGTATTATTGGTAAAAGACCGTTTTTGAAACAGTTGCTATAAAAAATATCAGCAAATGANGGAGCAATAATTACAAAAAATCCATAGTCTTTTAGTGCCCATACTGCATGTTCCCTTGATGAGCCGCAGCCAAAGTTATCTCTTGTAATCAAAATTTTAGAGTCTTTGTATTTTGGATCATTTAAGATAAAACTTGGAATCGGGTTTCCGTTGCTATCAAATCTCCAGTTATAGAATAGAAATTTCCCAAAGCCTGTTTTATGAATTGATTTTAAGAACTGTTTTGGCACAATCTGATCTGTGTCTACATTTACCTTGTCAAATGGCATAACAATGCTCTTGATTTTTCTAAAAGGCGTCATTAGTTCAAATCCATCTCACGAACATCAACAAAGTGCCCCTTGATTGCAGCGGCTGCTGCCATAATTGGGCTTACTAGATGAGTACGGCCGCCTGTGCCTTGTCTTCCCTCAAAGTTTCTATTTGATGTGCTTGCACATCGCTCGCCTGGTGCAAGAATGTCAGGATTCATGCCAAGACACATACTACATCCTGATTCTCGCCACTCAAAGTTTGCGTCTTTGAAAATTTTATCAAGGCCCATTTCTTCGGCTTGCTTTTTTACCATCTGTGAGCCTGGAACTACCATTGCGCGAACCTTTGAGGATACATTTTTTCCTTTTATCACCTTTGAGGCTTCGATAAGATCTTCGATTCGTGAATTTGTGCAAGAGCCAATAAAGACGCGGTCAATTTCAATATCAGTCATTTTGGTGCCAGCCTTGAGGCTCATGTATTGTAATGCTTTTTCTGCTGCTTTTCTTTGGTCCTCGTTTCCTTTTGCATACTCTTCAGGAAAAGGTACAGATTCAGTAACATCGCATACCATTGCAGGATTTGTTCCCCAGCTTACTTGAGGTGCAATGTTACTTACATCAATTGTAAAACTCTTTGCAAAAGAAGCGTTTGAATCAGTGTAAAGTGTTTCTTGCCAATGACTTACCAAGTCATCATAGTTTTTTGGAGTAAATTTTCGTCCTCTAAGATAATCAAATGTTTTTTTATCAGGTGCGACAAGTCCTGCCCTAGCTCCTGCCTCAATTGACATGTTGCAGATTGTCATTCTTTGCTCCATAGATAGATCAGAAATAGCTTCGCCACGATATTCTATTACAGTGCCAGTGCCACCATTGATACCTATGTACCGAATTATTGAAAGTATGATGTCTTTTGCAGTAATAGCGTGTGGATTTTTTCTTTTTCCAACTACCTTAATTTCAAATGGTTTTGGTTTTTCCATCCGTATTGTTTGGGTAGCCAAAACATGTTCCACCTCACTTGTTCCTATTCCAAATGCAAGTGCACCAAAGGCGCCATGTGTTGATGTGTGGCTGTCTCCGCATACTATTGTAGTGCCTGGAAGTGTTATTCCAAGCTGAGGCCCAATAACATGTACTATTCCTTGATATGGACTCTGAATATCAAATAGTTGTATTCCAAAGTCTTTGCAATTTTTTTCCAGAGTTTTTATTTGAATCTCAGATATTTGATCAACTATTGGCAAGGAGCGGTTGCTTGTTGGAACGTTGTGATCCATTGTAGCAATTGTAAGGTCAGGTCGTCTTACTCTCCTTTTGTTTAGTCGAAGTTCTTCAAATGCTTGTGGCGAGGTAACCTCATGGACTAGATGACGGTCAATGTAGATTATTGATGGACTGTTGTCACTTTCCACTACAACGTGTGAGTCCCAGATCTTTTCAAACAGTGTTTGTGGCATTTTAGATTATGGTTTGTACTTGAATAATCCGCCAGCTGCAATAATTTTTCCAATTAGTTCAGAGAACGGTTTCATCTTGTATTCCTTGTTTTTTGTCAAATTCTTTACTGTGTTTTTTTCAATGTTTATTTCAAGCTGGTCTCCATTTGAGATGCTTTTGTAGGCATCTTCATCAATTTCAATGGGTAAGAGAAACGCGCCATCAACTGCATTTCTATAAAAAATTCTTGCAAATGAAAGTGCCAAAACTGCCTTGATTCCAGAGTGGGATAATGCAATTGGTGCGTGTTCCCTTGATGAGCCGCAGCCAAAGTTTCTCCCCGCTACGATATAGTCACCATCCTTTACTTTGGAATGAAAATCTGGATCAAGGCCTTCCATTGCATGTTTTGCAAGCTCAGCATAATCATGAAGCTTTAGGTATGTACCTGGAAGGATTACATCGGTATCAATGTTGTCTTGTTCATATTTTATTGCGTTGCCTTTCATTTCAAATCCCTCGGGTCTGTAATTTTTCCAGTTACTGCAGATGCAGCTGCAACTAGTGGAGATGCAAGATATGTCTTTGATTCAACGTGTCCCATTCTTCCAGGAAAGTTTCTGTTTGTAGTACTGACACACACTTCATCTTTTGCCAATACTCCCATATGAGCACCACAACATGCCCCACAAGTTGGCGGTCCTATAGTTACGCCAGCATCAAGAAATATGCTCACAAGCCCCTCGTCAAGTGCTTTTTTGTAAATTGAGATTGCGGCTGGCAAAATTTCTGTTCTTATCTTGACTTTTCTTCCCTTGAGTATTTTTGCAACTGCGCGCAAGTCTTCAAGCTTTGCTCCAGTGCATGAGCCAATGTATGCCTTGTCAAGTGCGATTGATGATATGTCTCTTGCAGCAGCAACATTTTCTGGCGAATATGGTTTTGCAACTAGCGGTTCTAGTTCAGATGCTTCATACTCAAAAATTTTGGCGTATTCACTGCCTGCATCATCATATACCGGAACAAAGTTTTTTGCGCCACGAGCTCCAAGATAATCAAAGAGTTTTTGATCAGGTACAATTATCCCGTTTTTTGCCCCAGCTTCAGTAGTCATGTTGGTTAGTGTAAGACGCTCCTCTACTGACATTTCATTGATTCCAGTACCGCCAAACTGCATTGCCCTATATGCACAGCCTTCGGTACCAATGTCACCGATTATACGTAAAATGAAATCCTTTGCCATCACGTGTTCTGAAAGTTTGCCATTGAGCTTAAAGTAATAAGTTTCAGGAATTTTGAACCAGATTTTTCCATTCAGTAAAACATATGCTACATCTGTATGTCCCAGTCCACATGCAAATGCACCTAATGCACCTGTAGTGTTTGTGTGTGAGTCACCTCCAACATAGACTTCTCCTGGCAATACCATTGCCTCTTCATGAGACAATGTATGGCATATGCCATACTGCCCCATACCATACTTGAAATGTTTTTCAATTCCATACTTTTTTGTAAATTTTGATAATTGTACAATGTTTTCTGCGGAAACCATGTCTGCTGAAGGAACAAAGTGATCCTCTGCAACCCAAATCTTTGATGGATCCCAGAGTTTATCTACAGAAATTCCTTGTTTTGCTAATTTCTCAAATACCTTTATGACTCCTGGTCCTGAAACATCGTGTATCATTGCTTTATCCACGTTTGCAAATACAACATCGTCTGGTGAAACGCTGTTCTTGCCTGATGCGCGTGCAAGTATTTTTTCAGTAATATTCATGCACGCAAAAGCTTGTTTTACGGATTAAAAGCTTTTCAGAAGGATAAAAAACAAGAATGATTCTAGCGAGAATATGTCCTTAGTGGTACTTCCAATAAAGGCAAGAAAAGAAGAAGGAAAGTTTGATCTTTTTGATACCATTCTAAGATGTGTAGATGAAAGCAAAATTACTATTGAAAATGGCGATATTGTGGTAATTTCAAGCAAATACATCTCAAATTCACAAGGAAGGCTGCTTGACTCTCAAAATATTACAGTTTCAAAAAATGCAGTGTCTCTTGCAAAAAAATTTCATATGGAACCAAAAATAGTAGAGATAATTCTAAGAGAGTCTGATATTATTTTTGGAGGAGTTGCCGGCTTTGTTATNACGTCTGCNGATAATATTTTNGCCCCAAATGCAGGAATTGACAAGTCAAATGTCAAAAAAGGAAAAGTNGTTCTTTATCCAAATGAGCCTTATTTAATTGCCGAGCAGTTAANACGAAAGTTTTTNCTAAAATTTTCTGTTCATATTGGTGTCATAATTATTGATAGCAGATTAATGCCGTCACGTGTTGGCACTATTGGAGTAGCCATTTCATGTGCAGGTATTGAGCCAGTTAGTGACAGAAGAGCTGAAAAAGATCTAGATGGGAATCCGTTAAAGGTTACATTTCAAGCAGTTGCAGATAACTTGGCATCTATTGCAAATCACAAAATGGGAGAGGGTTCAGAATCGCAGCCTTTTGCAATAATTAAAAATTCTGGCGCAAAAATAACTGATAGAAAAATAAGTGAAAATGAAATGGCAATATCACATGATCAGTGTGTTTACATTCGAGGCCTGACAAAATCCAAGTAAGAAAAGCAAAAATTCTTTGACAGTGATTTGTTTAGTTTAAGGCAAAGCTGATTTAAATATTGGTCCCTTTGAGGCCAAACTAATGGTAGAATATCTAACAAGATATCCAAAAACAATATCGTTTCTTGATGGCATTAAAGGAAAAATTCACTTTGATGGTAAAAATGGCGTTGAGCAGCTTACAGTTGTAGTAAAAAAGAATGTAGATGAGTTGTTGAAGATTTTTTCAAATGAAGGATTTACCAAGGTCAAGTTTGAACACAAGATGCCTTTTCAGATAGGCAACGGTCTTTCTTTAAAGCTAAAAAAACCATGGGAGATGCATGTCAGGCTACTTGACATGAAAAAAGGCCTTGTTGCAATACAAGCAGAAGTTGAAGTGTCAAGAGACTATTTGCAGCATCTATTTTCGCAACGTACTCCTGTGATATATGAAATAGAGTCGCTTTTAAGAAAACACCAAATTGACTATAAAATTTGGAATAATAAATTCAAAAAATATGTTCATACTGTCTTTGATAGTTACAAAATCAAGCTAGCAACTCCAAACATACCTGTTTTTGCATGGAAACCGATGGTTTTTGTGATATCAACTGTCGGAGTATTTTATCTGTGGAAATATCTTAACACAATTTAAAAAAAACGAGCCCAGTTAGAAGCTTTAATTAGAATTTTCTAGTTTTTGATATGATGAGCCAAGAGCCAGTAGCTCAGCTAAGCTATTACGGAATTTCGCCTTGGGAGATAGAAGTAGTATATGGAATATTCAATGGAAGATTTCAGGTAAAACAGACAGAGCTGGAAAGTGTTGATTCTGATTTTGTCAGTGTGTTAAACATCGACATTCCAATTGCATTTAATGATGAATTTTTCAAGTGGTTTGAGTTTAGAAGATGGGACAAGGTAAAAGCAATACTAAAAGAGATGAAAAGAAGGAGAGGTCAAAAAAATACATTAAAAATTGATCTGAGTTTTTCAAGCATTCCAACAATTAGATTCATAGCAGATTCCGATGATCGTGACTGGTTCAATAACTCAATAGAAAAGATCGACTTTGTTTTAGAATTGATTCCATACCACCTAGATCCAGCAAAATTGCCTAATGATGTTACAGAGATAATTTACAAATTTGATGCAAATGCTGCAAGGTGGAGATTAAACACAGCATTTGTAAATAATAAAAAATTTGTCTTTACAGGTAGTGAGTGGAAATTAATTATTTGAGATCCTTTTCTAAGGGCTCAACTAATGAATGAAGTTCTTTGTATTTTGTTTCTAAAAATTCTAGTGATTCTTTGAGTTTTTTTGATTTCCCATACTTGTATCTGATAAGTTCGCGATGATGCCAAAAATTTTTTCCATTGTCTACTGAAATGGTTGTAAAATAGTCAGGACCTTTCATGGTGTCAGGTATTTTAATGTTGTATGGGAAAAGCATGTCAACGATAAACCATTCATCGCCGTCAGGATAATCACAACCAGTGTCAATATCAAAAAATACATGTAAGAGGCGAGACTGCATCAGACCATCGTCTTGTATTGATGGATGCTTGACGTTTGATTTTTTAAAATCAAGATTTAGCAGCTCTGGCTCAAAATATCCCTTTATGATGGATTTACGAAAAATCTTGTTTACTTCTGCAATATTCAATTATAACGCTAGTATTCGATCAAGCTGCTAATAATTCATATGCTATTTTGACAGATTAGGCGTCTTTAGACTTGTAATGAGTCCAATAATTTCGATATGTCGGTGGTAGGTTTTCCATTAGAAGATATTTTCTGTGTTGCAGGAGGATTCTCAAGATAGTTTGGTATCTTGTCTGCAAGTCTTCTTCCGTGTTCTGTTATTATTTCATTTTTGTAAAATATACCAAAAGGAATCTTGTCGCCCCATTCAAGTGACTTGATTAATGCCTGGCTTAATTTTTCATTTAGCTCTTCTTCTTTACTATAGTGAACCACAGGATCATAGCCTGTATCTTCAAGTTTGTACAATCTAGCGTGAGTTTTTGTGGCAGCATCATCTGTTGGCTCTGTTCCTGCATACCAATCCCTTGTGTTAATGTCATTATATGTCGGACATGGTTGAAGAACATCTAAAAATGCAAGGCCCTTGTGACTGATTGCCGCAATTATCAGATCCTTTAGATGTCGTACGTCATACGAGTATCCTCTTGCAACAAATGTAAAACCGCTTGCTACTGCCAATCCAATTGGATTTACATTATAGTTTATGTTTGGTGCTGGAAGTGATTTTGTTTTTTCACCTAACCTCAAAGTAGGTGATGCTTGTCCTTTAGTTAGTCCATACACCCCATTATCAAAAATTATGTATGTCAGATCTACATTTCTTCTCCCTGCTGCAACAAAGTGTCCTGCACCAATTCCTAACCCATCTCCATCCCCACCTGCCGCTACTATAGTCATGTCAGGATTTGCGATTTTTGCGCCTTGTGCAAATGTCAAGACTCGTCCATGCAAGGTGTGAATTCCATATGTGTTGATAAAGTGTGATGTTTTTCCAGAACAGCCTATTCCAGAAAATATGGCAGCCTTGTGTCTTGGGATATTCATTTCTGCAAGTGCCATCTGAATTGCGTTTACTATACCAAAATCGCCACATCCTGGACACCAGTCGTTATGAACGTCTGTCTTGTAATCTGAGAGTTTAAGCACCATGTGTCAAGATTACCTTTTTTTGTTCTTTGTTGGCTAGGATTTTTTTTATTGAATCATATATTTCGGTACAAGTCATGGCTCGTCCAGTATATTTCAAAATATAATGATCTATTTCTCTTCCCAAGTTCTGTTTTAATAATAAACCAAGCTGGCCTGTTGCATTGGCTTCAATATCTATTATAGATTTAACATTTTTCAAAAATGATTTAACAAGTTCTGTTGGGAATGGATGGAGTAACTTTATCTGAAGAAATCCAACATTGATGTTTTCTTTTTTTAGCATCTCCAAGGCATCAAGAATTGGTCCTTTAGTAGAGCCCCAACTTACAATTGTATATTCTGCTGTACCATTAGATACTACCTGATCGTCTTTTGGAATGTCTTTGAGAATTTGTGAAAATCTAGAGAGTCTTTTATCCATCATCTGTAGCCGGACTACGGGATCTTCGGTTATGTGACCAAACTCGTCACTTTCGTCTCCTGTATTCCAAAATATTCCGTTTTCTAATCCAAGTTTTGAGCGTGGCGAGATGCCGTCTTCTGAATTGGCAAATCTTTTGTAATCATTTGTGTCTATTTTATCAAGCAACTTACCGCGTTCAATTTTGATCTTTGAAGGGTCTAGTCTCTTACATGTAACAACAGAGCTTGCAAGAAACTTGTCCATCATGTGTATGACTGGAACTTGAAAGATGTCTGAAAAGTTGAAACACTTGCCTGTGTCGTAGAAACTTTCCTCAATGTCTCCTGACGCATAAACGATTTTTGGAAATTCTCCATGTCCTGCATGGACTGCAAACATGAGATCTTCTTGACCATGTCTAGTAGGAAGGCCAGTAGACGGACCACTTCTTTGATATAATGTTATTACTATTGGCACCTCGTTTATTCCAGCCCAGCCCAAGGATTCGGCCATCAAAGAAAATCCTGGCCCCGATGTGCTTGTAGATGAACGAGTGCCAGTTAATGCGCTGCCTATAGTCATGCCAATAGCTGAAATTTCATCTTCGGTTTGTATGACAACAGTAGAGCCAGGTCTGTCTTCGTTTATTTCTAAAATTTCATGTGACTCTAAAAACACGCTTTCGTCTGATGCTGGTGTTATTGGATAGTAGGCTTGAAATCTGCACCCACACACCATTTTTCCCAATGCAGTTCCCTGGTGGCCTTGTGCAAGTATAGTATCAGATTGTTTTTTGATTTCAGCAAGTGAACAGTTAAAGTTTGGAAATTTTGCTGTAGCATAGTTGTATGCGTAATTTGCCAGTTGTTTATTGATTTCAGCAATTTTTTGCTTTTTTCCAAAAATAAATTGAATTGATTCAAAGAGCTGCTTTGATGACATGTGCAATAGCCCAAGAGAAAGTGAAACGCCTAATACGTTAAACATCCTAATCATGCCTTTTAGTTTTGGATTGTCGGTATCTTCAGCCAGACCCCCAAG
>C687J35174_10003146_pt1 | contig 22854 bp, 25 predicted proteins | sample RifCSPhighO2_01_FD_35174 | JGI IMG/M metagenome (IMG submission 35174) | reverse complement strand
CGGCTCTTCGGCAATGTGGCAGGGAACGCCGGTCTCGGCAGTCAGTAACTTGTCCAGGTTAGTTAGCAGGCTCGTCCCGCCGCTCATCACAATCCCCTTATCAATAATGTCGCTGGATAGCTCCGGCGGAATCTCCTCTAAAACCGACTTAACCATGCCGACGATCTGGGATAATTTAGGTTTAATCGCCTCTTCAATCTCTTCTGCCGTCACCTCGACTGATTTGGGTAAGCCTTGGATGCTGTCCCTGCCTTTGACCCGCATTTTCTGGTTCGTGGTTCGTGGTTCGTGGTTCGTGGTTTCAACTTCGCTCGACGCTCGGCCCAAGTTGATCTTTATCTCCTCGGCCATCCTCTCGCCCACCACCAGGCCGTGTTTTTTCCTGACAAAACCGGCGATGGCGTCGTCCAGGCTATTGCCGGCCACCCGGATACCCTTGGCCACTACCACCCCGCCTAAAGAGATCACTGCCGCTTCAGACGAACCGCCGCCCATGTCGACAATCATGTTGCCCGAGGCCTCGCCCACCGGCACCCCGGCTCCCAAAGCCGCCGCAAACGGCTCGTGAATGATATACACTTCTCTGGCTCCGGCAGCGTAGGTGGCGTCTTCAACCGCTCTTCTCTCTACTTGAGTACAACCGGCGGGAACGCAAATCATCACGTCCGGTTTAAAAATCAAGTTTCGCCCGGCCACTTTCTGCAAAAAATACCGCAACATCGCTTCGGTGACCACGTAATCGGCAATCACCCCGTCGCGCATCGGCTTTGAAGCGACAATGTTTTCCGGAGTCCTCCCCAGCATTTCTTTGGCTTCGTTACCCACCGCCACCACCCGGTTGTCTTCCACCGTCACCGCTACCACCGTCGGTTCGGCCAGCACTATGCCGCTGCCCGCCAAATACACCACCGAGTTGGCCGTGCCTAAATCTATGCCTACTTTTTGAATCATCGCCATGGTGAATAAATTTAGCACGCCACCAATTTAATCTCAACTGGCAAAAACTAGTCACTATCAAAACATATCAAAAAACATCATTTAACTCTCTCTAAAGCCTCAATAAGTATAACAATATATAACTATTTATAGCAATTTTATCTCATTTTCCCCACCTTGACAGCCTTTTTAATATAGTCCATACTGGATCGTGAAAACAGTCCAACCATTGTACAAAGTTAGACATTTCAAGAGGTAAACCTTTGCCCGATCAAAACCACTACTCCGTCTCCGCTGCCGCCAAGTTTGTCGGCGTTCACCCCAAAACCCTGCGCCGCTGGGAAGACTCCGGACTAGTCAACCCGACCCGCACCATCGGTAACCAACGCCGCTACACCGACCAACACCTAAAAACCCTAGTTGGCATCAAAACCGGCCAGTTTGACCCGCCGCCCACCGACCGGCTCTTAGATTTAAACCAGGCCTCGTTGCTGTTGAAAGTTTCCCCGGCTACAGTGCGGCGTTGGACCAGAGAAAAAAGATTAAAACTCACCATCGACAAAACCGGCAATACCGGCTATTCAGAAAAAACCCTAAAACAAATTTTAGCCCAAATTTCCCCCAAAACCTTGCCCGTGACTCCGTCGCCGGAGACCAAGGAAAAACCGCCAACCCCGCTTCAAATAACCAGTCTACCCCATAAACCCTTAGTCTACCTAGGACTAACCGCAATCTTTACCGGCCTGGCTCTGGCCACCTACTTTTATGTCAGAGGCAATCAAGAAATCGCCAGCCCTGCCATTGAACAACTAGCCATCCCTTCTCAAGTCGAAGTCGCCCTGCCTTCGGTAGCCAATTTTTTAAACGGCCAGATTACTATCGGCAGCGACACCGGCACCCTGTCTTTTTTAGATCAAAAAGGCAATTTTTATCTTAAGAATGACGCCCTCATCCAAGGCAGCCTGACTACCCCGGTCCTAAAATTCATTCCCACCGACCAACCAGAAAATCAGGTCGGCAGCCTCTACGTTGACAAAAACACCGGCAACCTCAACTACTTTGACGGCTTAGACTGGGTCAACCTAAACCCCACCGCCTCCCCTTCAGGCAAGTCAAGCATCCAAAACCTTTACGACGCCGGCAACACCAGCCTTACCGCCAACAAAACCGACCTAGATATAACCTTAGGAGACTTAGCCACCAGCTCGGCCACCTCCCTGAAATTGACTTTGGCCGGAGTCAACAGCGCCTTTAGCGTTTTGGGCGGCGCGGCCCAAACTTTACTCACCATCGACGACGACGCTGTCTACCCCATTACCCTGTCCCAACCGACCTTGATTTCAGGCAACCTTTACGCACCCAAACTGATCGACTCTGATAACTCTGCCTACTTTCTCGACCCTGCCGCTCCTGGCATCGGCTTGTCTTTGGCCGGAGACATAACCCTCGCTACCGGGCTAACCTTCTCCGACTACGGCGACTCTATCTCCAACGACCTGGACGGCTATCTGGTTTTTTCCGGCGGCTTAGGTGTGGGCGGCGAGACCAGCTATGGCATCAGCGCGAGCTTCAAGCTAAATGCCAAACAGGGCAACTTTGATAACGAGCTAACCGTTAAAAACATCAAACTTTCCGACAATCTCATCGAGGCCACCAACGACTCCGGCTTAAAGCTGTTTGACAACGCCGGCAACGGCATCACCATCGCCGACGGCGGCACTGTCACCATCAACGGCACTGCCGTCCCCGACTACGTTTTTGAAACTGGCTATCAACTTCTCTCGCCCATCGCCCTCAAAGACTTTATCGCCACCTACCACCACCTGCCCGGCGTCCCCAGCCAGGAAGAAATCCAAAACTCCGGCCTCAACATCTCCACTTCAATTATGGCTATCTTAGAACGAGTGGAAAACAACGTCCTTTATATCTTGGACCTCTATGAGCGCGTCGGCCGCCTTGAAGCCCTGATTACTCCCTACGTCTCCACCGACCCTGTCGGCCAGGCGCTGACCACCAACTTCATTAAACCGGTTTCTGACCAAGACTTAATCGTGGCTCTTACCGACCGGCAAGCCTTAAAGATCACCGGCGACGTTTCCGTTTCCGGAACACTCACCGCCAAATCCATTAACGCTTCCGCCATCGACGGCCTCAAAGAAAAAATCAAAGACCTGGTCGCTTCTTATCAGCAAACCAGCGCCACCGCTTCCGCCGCCGCCGACCCCGACTCAACAGCCACCGCCTCGGCTCTGTTGGCCTCTGCCCCGACGGCCAGCCCTTCCGGGCATCTTGATCTTAACTCGCTTAGCGCCGACTCCGGCTTTTTCTCCGAATACCTGGCCGTTCTCGGCCAAGCCACTATCACCAACCTTAAAGTCACCAACTCCCTAAACCTAAACGACAATTTACTGATTACTGGTAACTCTATCTCTACTTTACCCTGTCCCACCCACCTCGGAGGAGACCCTTCGGCCACCTCCGAGAAGTGCTCCAACACCCTTTATCTTCAACCCGGCGGGGTCGGCGCCATCAACTTTCTGGCCGGAGTCATGACTCTGGACGCCGCCGGCAACGTCGCCATCAGCGGCAGGCTGGCGGTATCAGAATCAATCACCACCCCAACCCTAATCGCTTCCGAGCTAAAACCACCGCCAGGGCAAGACCTAAGCGTCACTTTGGCTACCAACTCCGCCCTGACTTTCTATAACGACATCGAAGGCCTGGTGGGCGCCATCGACTCTTCCGGCTCGGCTAGTTTTTCCCGCCTAAATCTGTCTGCTGCCGGCTCCGTCCTAATTCCGACCGGAAACAATCACGCCATTGTCGCTACCGACCGCTTGACCGATTCTTCCCAAGTCATCATCACTTTTACCTCGTCTTACTCGCCCGCCACCAAATACTGGGTGATCAAAGAACCAGATAAAAACCAGTTTACCGTCTTTACCAACTACCCGGTCAACGCCAACACCACCATTGATTGGCTGATTATAAATTAAGGTATAATACCGCTACCATGTTCCAGCGCACCCCAAGGCTTTTGATCGTCATCGTGGCCGTCTTGTTTTTTGTCACCGGCACTTACTTTGCCATCAGGCTTGCCCGGGGCTACCGGCCGTCGCTGGCTAGTCGGGCCTTACAGGGCACGGGGTTGCTCGCCGCCAACTCCGTACCCCGCGGTGCCAGCGTCTTTTTAAACGACAAGTTGACCACCGCCACCGACGACACCTTAAACTTGCCCCCGGGCCAGTACCGGGTCAAAATCGCCCAAGACGGCTACATTCCCTGGGAAAAAACTTTGGTTTTGGAGGCAGAACTGGTCGCCCAAACCAACGCCCGGCTCTTCCCCTCTGTCCCCGACTTAAAACCCCTGACTTTTTCCGGAGCTTTAAATCTCACCCCCTCGCCCGACGGCCAGAAGATCGCCTTTGCCGTCGGCAACGCCACCACCAACGACAAAAATGGCCTCTACGTTTTAGACCTTTTCGACCGCCCCTTTGGCTTCAACTCCGAGCCCCGGCAAATCTCCCGGCCCCACCCGGACTTTGACTTTACCGTTGCCCGTCTCACCTGGTCGCCCGACTCATCCCAAATCCTGGTTAGCGTCAACCTTAATCAGCCGGACGAGCGTAACATTCTCCTTTCCGTATCAAGCCTCAATGACATCGCCACCCTAAAAGACGCCACCGCCAGGCTGCCGGTAACCCTTTCAGAATGGCACGAGCTTTTGGATAAAAAAGACCACGAACGGCTAGTCCTTCTGCCCGAATTTATGCAAAAAGTTGCCACCGAGTCGGCCCGAGCCGTCTACTGGTCACCCGACGAAGACAAGCTGATGTACACCGCTGTGGAAACTCTTACCATCCCAGAGAACTTAATCCCGCCGGTACCAGCCTCCTCCACCCAAGTTCAAAGGCGCAACCTTGAAAAAGACAACATTTACATCTATGACTTGGAAGAAGACAAAAATTTCTGGCTGGCAGCTGCGCCTGCAACTGACACTCCCGGAGTGAAAGATTCCTCCCTCGAAACTCTTTCCCACCGCTACAGCCCGATTCACTTCCAGCCCGTCCAGTGGTTCCCCGATTCCCGCCACTACATTTTAGTCCAGGAGGGTAAAATCGTTATCGGTGAATACGACGGCACCAACCAGGATACCGTCTACGCCGGCCCTTTTTCCGACGACTTTGCCTATCCCTGGCCCAACGGCTCCAGGCTGATAATTCTGGCCTCCTTAAACGGCGGTTCAAACCAGCCCCCCAATCTGTACTCGATTAACCTTAAGTAATGGAAATCACCCAAGCCGTCAAAGTCTTAAAAGCCCACGGCCTGGTGATCTACCCCACCGAAACGTGTTACGGTGCCGGCGTCGACGCCACCAGCAAAAAGGCGGTCGCCAAATTACTTGCCTACAAATCCCGCCGCGAAGGCAAACCTTTATCAGTGGCCGTCGCTGACCAAACCATGGCATCAAAATATGTCAAACTAAATACCTCTGCTAAAAACTTATACAGAAAGTTTTTACCCGGACCGTTGACTGTGGTGTCGTGGGGCCGGGGCAAAGTCGCCCCGGGAGTGGAGTCAGAAACCGGCACTCTGGGGATCCGCATTCCTGATCACCCGGTAGCGCTGGCGCTCGCTGGCAGGCTGGGACGCCCCATCACCGCCACTTCTGCCAATGTCTCCTACAAACCCAAGCCTTATTCCATCTCCCAACTTTTGAAACACACCAGCCGAAAACAGCAAAGTTTGATTGATTTTATTATTGATGTTGGTAAACTCCCCCGCCGCCCGGCCTCCACCGTGGTCGATACCACTCTGGATGATCCGCTGATTCTGCGCGAAGGCAAAATTAAACTCCTTCACTCCCGGAGTGAAAAATTCCCCCACTCCGGGAGTGCGGAAAGTGTTACCACCCACTCTCCTCAAGAAACAAGCGACTTGGCCCAAAAACTGATGCTGGCACACTGGAACGATTTACAGAAAAAACCCTTGCTGTTTTTGCTCATTGGTGACCTTGGCTCGGGCAAAACCCAGTTTGCCAAAGGCATCGGCCGGTTTCTTAAAATCCCTCAAACCATCGTTTCGCCCACCTACACCATCGAAAGAGAATACCCCTTCCGCCGCTATAAAGTTTTCGGCAAGTTTTTACACCTTGACACTTGGCGGCTTAGTCACATCGAGGAGTTTTATCAGCTTCATCTTGAAGATCGCCTCAAAACCAAAACCGTCGCCGCCGTCGAGTGGGCCGGCCGCACCCTAAAACCGCTGCTAACTCTGGCTCAAAAATCACGCGCCCGCGTTGTCTTGGTCAACCTCAAAACCCCGCCTCACCAAAAAGCCGCCAGAGACATCACCATCAGCACTCCTAAGACCAACCGGTAAGGCTTAAATCTCGGGTATAAAACCACCAGTCCCAAAGGAAACAAAACCGCAATGTAACGCCTAAACTCCTCCAGCAGCGGCTCCGGCCCCACTGCCAAAACATAAACCAAAGTCAGCCCCGCCCACCACTTGATCAAAACCTCGGCCCGGCTTTTTATTATCATCCCTACCAAGACCAAAGACAGCCCCAAATAGGTCAAACCCGAAGCCAGAATCCGCCAGTAGCCCCAATCAACCGCCCGCAAAATGTCCCTGCCAAACTGAACAATCCCCACCCGCACCGGCCCCAAAGTTTGGTACATTTTTGCTTGATAAAACACCCCCTCGCCAAACACTTGCCGGTTAAACAGCCACAAGCCCATGGGAAACAACCCCAAAATCAATCCGTTAATCAACGCCTCTTTATACTTCCCCTTTGTGCCTAAATCTATCAGCCAAGCTACGCCCAAAATCACCGCCACCGGCCTCACCAAAGCCGATAAAACCGTCACCAAGCTGGCCCAATAGCCCCGCCGCTTACTGTAGAGGTAGTAGGCACCAAGCCAGCCCGCCACCACTAAGCCGGTCGTACTCACTTTACTCGTCTGCTCAAACACTATCGGCGGAAACAAGCTAATCATCGCGGCAAATAACCAATCATAAGTCATTAAGTAAGCTAAAGCGTAAATCGCCGCCAAGCTTATTGCCGCCACCCCTGTTGCCGCTACCACCACGCTGCCGACCGCCTTGGCCGCGGCAGCGATCAACATCGCCAACCCGGGAAACAACCACGGTTGGTCAATCCCGCCACCCTCAATCAACCCCCTGGCATAACCCACATAGTTATCCTGCTGGTACCAGAGCGGGTTTTGACTCTGCTTGACCCAAAACATAACTCCGTGAAGGATTAAAACCAGCCCCAGTCCCCACCAAAACTTGGGTGCGAGCCTCATTTTTTGAGGCTAAACTGCCTTTGTATCTGCTTCATTTTCTCGTCACCCAGCTTCTCACCCGAAAGGTCGTTACTTTTTCCCGGAAGAAGATGAATATGAGCATGAGGCACTTCCCAGCCCCAGATGATCGACCGGACAATCCCGTCGGGCGCCAGTTTCCTGTGGTTTTTGGCAATTTTACCCACTACTTCAAAGTACTTGCCTAAATTCGGAGTAACCTGCCTGCCGGCAGGCAGGTCCCACACCCACTCCACGTGCTTTTTAGGAATCACCAAAGTGTGACCGGTTGATTTGGGAAAAATATCCAAAAAAGCCAAGAACTCCTCATCCTCGTAAACCTTGTAGCTGGGCAGTTTGCCGGCCACAATCTGGCAAAAAATACACTCTTGCATACTACCAATTATCATAACACATGGCTATAATCGGTTTGTGCCTAAAAAGCTGTTTCGCTTTTACCAGCTTTACACCATCATCGCCTCGACGGTGATATTTCTGGCCAGCCTACTGCTTCTTTCCGGCCCGGTCAGAACCGCCAACCTAATCATCGTCGCTCCTTTGACCGCTCTTTCTTGGCTCAACTTAACCAATCCCCAAAAAACCTCGGAGGCCGTCTGGTCGCTAAGAGTGGTCATCGTGGTTTTCTGCCTTACCGTTCTGGGTCTGATCACCTTTCAACTGTCTTTTTGGCTCAAACCGGTTCAACCGGACTGCCCGGTCTGCTCAACCGCTGCAGTCGCCCCCTCGCCGACGCTTGCCATCGACCCGGAACTCTTGGTTTTACCCGATATCCAACCGTCGCCAACGCCACAATTTACTCTGGGCACAATCACCATTTCCCACCAGGCGGCCAACATCTACTCCCAACCTAATTTAAATAGTCAAATTATCGACATCGCCACGACAGGAGAAACTTTCCCCTCTCTGGAATTTGCCGCTGATTTTTTTAAAATTCAACTAAACTCCACTCAATCAGGCTGGGTTAGATTGGCAGACGTAGTTCCCTAGGGCTTGACAGCATCAAAATAGATCAATAGAATTAACCCAATTGGTAAAAACTTGTAAAAAACAAGAGAAAACCTGCCCATGCAGCTCTACACTGTCAGAAAAGCCGCCCAAATCGTCGGCTGTTCCACCAACACCCTTTATAAATACTTAAACGAAGGCCGGATTAAGGCCAGCCGGGGTACCAAACACCAAGGCCGCTTCCGCATTCCCCAAACCTCTTTGGAGGAATTCTTGGGCGCTCCGCTGAAAACCAACCCCGCCTCCCCCGCCGCCGCCGGCAAAAACCTGCCCTTAAAACTCATCCGGGGTTTAATTCTTTTGGGCTTAGGCCTCATTTTAATCGACGCTTTTTCCAACCGAACGGTATCGCTGACCGTCCAGTTAAACCGGTTGCTGTTTTTAACCATTGCCCTGTTACTCGCCTACCAACAAGGAGGTTACCTACGCCGCTAAACCAAGCCGAAGCCAACCGACTGTTAATCCTAACTAAACTGCGGCGCAAGCGCTGGCGCGCCTACCGACTCTACTACGGCAGCCTCATCTGTCTGCTGATTGCCGCCGCCAGCCGGGGGGTAACCTTGATCTTTTTACTGCCGCTGGTGGCTTATTTTCTGGCAGCCGCGTTCAGGCAAACCGCCAAAAACCGCCTCTTTGTTCAAAAGTACGCCGAGTGGTTGTTCCCCGATCAGCCCCAAATCAGTCATTACCGCGATTCTTTTTCTTTCAAAAGTTTTTTGCTCCAACCCAGCTTTGGCTTCCGCTTGAGCCTGACCCTGCTTTTAATTACCGTGGTTACGGTCTTTGCCATACCCTAAAACTTATGCTCTTAAGGCTGCTCTTAATTTACAATTTGCTGGTTTTAGTCATGATCGGCGCGGCCGGGATCAAATCGGCCAGCTCAATTGCCGGGCTGGTATTCCCCCTGCTTTTAGTTCCGCTTATTTATCATTTAGCCTTCGAGCTGGTCCGCCGGCCCCGTTCCCTGCCCCGCCGTTTCCCCACCGGTTTTCAGCCGCTGACTTTTTTTAAAACCGTCACCACTGCCGGAAAAACCCGTGAGTCGCCGCTTTCCGGCAAGGTAGTGGCGGGGCCGGCCGGCATTTCCGACCGCGACCGGAGACTCTTTCTTAAACTCATCGGCTCGACCGGACTATCCCTCTTTTTCATGTCGTTGGTGTCTAAAGAAGCCCAGGCCACCTTTTTCGGCTCCATGCCCGGGCCGGGCACTGTGGCCTTGAAAGACTTAAGCGGCGCTGCCATTGATCCGGCTCAAAAACAGCCCACCGACGGCTATAACATCTCCCAAATCGACGACACTTCCGATCCCGACTTCGCCTACTACGGCTTTACTGACAAAAACGGCAACTGGTACATTCAACGGGAAACCTTAACCGGCGTCGATACCGGCGCTTACCGCTATTTTGCAGGCAGTACCGGTTTTTCTACTAATTGGGACGGCCGCGACGGCCTAATTTATGACGACTTTGAAGACATCTTTTAACCAACCGGCCGAACACCAACAGGATAAAAAATTCCTGACGGTGCTGAGCGGCCTGAATATTCTGTTGTTGGTAACTACCCTGCTGGCATACTCTCTGACCCAGAAAACTCTGGCAAGGGAAAAACAAAAAATCTTCGAGCAAACCAGCGAGCGGGTGCAGCAGTGGATTGAAGAGCGCATGCTCACCCACGTCACCACTCTCAAGGGACTCCAAGCGTTCTGGGCCGGCAGTAACTCTGGAGTTACTAAAGAAGAATTTAGCGCCTATACTGCCTCGCTGAACCTACTCAATGACTATCCCGGTATTTCCTCGGTGGCCTTTTTTGAGCGCCGGGGCGAAAAATTGATTACTGTTTATATTGAACCGCTTGCCGACCGGGAAACCGCCCTGGGATTTGACCACAACACCAGGCAGGAACGAAAAGCCTTTTTAGAGCAGGTACGCGACAGCGGCGAAATTCTCTCCAGTCAACCTTTTACTTTGGTCACCACCAATCGGCCGGGATTTTTTCTAACGGCACCGCTTTACCGCGGCGGCGAGACACCCAGAAGTATCGACGAACGGCGCAGTCAACTGATCGGTTTTGTTAACCTGGCTTTCCGGGATGCCGACCTGTTTACCGCCCTTTTCGGCCGGCAAAACCCCATGCCGGATATCGACTTTGCCATCTTCCACGATCACTATGATTCCCCTCCCGGAACTGAACACTTACTCTTTGATTCCGACCCGGAGTTTGATCCGATGAAATTTCCTGCTTTGCTACATACTAAAAAATACGTCACTGTCGGCAATGCCTCGTGGACGATTTTTGTTACCGCCAAACCCTCGCTTGTCTTAACTGCCGCCGAGGAAAATCTGCCAAAAGCTACGCTGATTATCGGATTAACCTTTTCGGCATTATTTTTTCTAGCTAACCTCTATTTCTACCGCCTCCACTTGAAACGCTGGCACGATTAGGCTAAATTGAGCTTAATGAAAATCGGCAAAGAATATGTTTTGGCAATCATCGGCGGACTGTTTTTGTTAACCTATGTTTTGCAGTCCGGAATTGATCCTTTAACCATTAAACCTTCCTCGCCCTACGTCTTTTTAAACCAAACCTTCTTTAACACTTATCCCTTTACCGCGGCGATTATTTTTATCCGGGCTTTAGGCTTGTTTTTATCCCCTTTATGGGTCTTTTCTTTCTTTGAATCGGCCCACCTGGCTAAAGGCGGCAGCTTATTGGTAATTGCCGGCTTGATGCAGCTTTATGCGCTTCAGCAAACTGCTACTGCCTCAAAGATGGTAACGCTGGAATGGTCGTTTTCTCTGGCGGCCGCTGGTCTGGCCCTACTTTTACCGACAGCCCTGCTTTTACTTCAGGGAATGCTCCACTCGGCTCACGAAAAAATTGCGGCTGCCCCCAACCCCTTTACCCCCGATGACGATGACGATGACGATTGACCATAACACATCACCTACCCCCTTTTGCTAAGTTACATTTTGTCGTAAAGTAGAAATATGGCAGCGACAGTCACCTGGAACGGAACAACCGGACCAACCAGCAACGGCGTGGTCAATACCGCCGATTCGACAACCGGCTGGGGAGTGATCAAGATTACCGCAGGCGGAGCTACGCCATCAATAGGTGTGGCCGATGGCGCTATTGAAGGAACGGGTGCCGTGACAATTACTTCCAACAATAAAAGAGTAGCACTGTACGCAGACATCGGTGCTGGCAACACGCTAGACTTTACCGGCGGCGGCAATGCTTTTGGGCAAATGGTGTACATCTGGGGGAACTTTTTGGCGGCCGGACTACTGCAGACCAAAAATACCGGTGGTTTTGGGGTATTTCTGGAGAGCTCCACGCCATCGGCCACGCAGTACCACCTGTGGTATTTTTATGGCAAAGATAACTATTCCGGAGGTTGGAAAAGGTTTGTCCTGGACCCAACCGAAACCGTATCGGCCAGTTCGGGTACGGCAATAAACCTGGCAGCAGTCAGATATTTTGGCCTATTCGCAGATACCACGGCTACGGCCCGTTTTGACAACCTGGTGGTTGATCAAATCAGGGTAGGCACCGGGATCACAGTCACAGGAACATCGACCAGCGATGCTTTGGTTGCCGACCTTCTGGCCAACGAAACCACCAATCGGCATGGCATTATCCAGTCCCTAAACGATTCACAAACAGCCGTCGAACTAAACGGAAAATTAATTTTGGGAGATACGACTGCCGCCACCGACTCAACCTTGTCTGATATCAATTCAAAAATATTCGTAGCAGAGCCCCGGTATTATGACGGCACTTCTTTTACCAATTCGGTGCCGCTTGACTATTTTGATATTAATTGTGTCGGGGGTACGGGCACAAACTCGATAATAATCGGAAAGCCTGTAGGTTCTGATTCGGGACGAAACGGCTGGTCAGTAGTAGGTAATTCCACCTACCACGTCAACATCTCCTTTGATAACGGGAGTGTAAACACCAGCGAATGGTACGCCTGTTCTTTTGAAAGTTTATCTGGGTCACTAACTTGGGGAACAAATACGGCACACAAATTATTTTCAAGTTCTTTTTCGGGTTGCGAGCAGTTTGATCCGGTGGGAGGGGTACAAATCAGAAACTGTAACTTCACCACCGTCTATGACGACGGCACGGCTGATGCCAGCAACCGATCAGCCCTGCTTTGGAACAGTTCGATCAATATACAAAAATGTAACTTCTTGGCCAACAGCCACGCCAGCTCTGATGTAGCCCACGGCATAGAGCACGATACCATACCCGGAGTGGCCACGGGAACAGTCACCACCCCGGACGCAACAGGAGTGACGCTGACGGACAGCTCGGCCTCTTTCCTGACCACTGCGGCGGTGAACGATATAGCCTATAACGAAATCGACGGATCGTACGCCACGGTGACCAGCATTACTGATAATAATAATTTGGTTTGTGCAGCCGGTCTTGCCAATGGATCCGACAATCGGTGGGATTCATCCGATGCCTACAGCGTGACTACCCCGATTACCTACACTGACCTAAACTTCAACGGCAATGAAAAAGACGTCCACAACTCAACTTCTCCCCAAGACGCGCTGGTGATATCAAAGTCGGGCACCTCAAACCCCTCTACCAATACGGGAATAGTCGTTTTCCAGGGATCAGTGCCGATAACCATAACTGTGAACGATACCGCCACCGATCCGATAGAACTGGCACAGACAGCTGTGTTCCTAACTTCAGACGATAGCGAGATTCTCAATACCGACACCAATGCCTCTGGGGTTGCTTCCGGCTCTTTTGCCGGAGCCACTCCGGCTGATTGTTATGTCAGGGTACGAAAAAGTTCTACCGGATACACAAGATATGTTCCGCTTAGCACTACTGCAACGATCGCATCAAGCACGGGGTTAGACCTACAAGTCACCCTGAGAATAGATTCTAATACCTAATATGACGCCAACAGTTTTTCAAGTCGACTTTAAAACCAAGACCATCAGCTGCCAGGAAAAAGGCAGCGGTAAAAGTTACAACGCCAAACAACTATACTCATTTCTCATGGATCTGTTTGACGAGCCGGAAAACATGCGCTACGACATTCCGATAAAGGCCCAAGCCAAGGACGAGTTTAAACTGATCAATGGCTGGACTATTGATAAAGCCAGCCGAAAATTTTTAAAGGGTCACATCTCCCAAGGGTAAAAGCCGTTTTTGGCCATTTTTTCTCCGGTCAGCCCGATCACCCGCCAGCGCTTGGGGTCGTAGCGGCGCTTGAAACTATTGATGTCTTTGGGGCTAAAGCGGTCGAAGTTGACTTCGGCCTCAACGGCCAAAATCTGCCTGCCGGCAGGCAGGTCGCCGCCGCCCTTTTCAACCACAAAATCGACCTCGGCCCCGGCTTTGGTGCGCCAAAAGCCGACCGCCTCCCGGCCCACCTTCTTAACCAACTCGGCAAAGACGTTGGTAGCAAACACCGGCTCAAGAATCTTGGTTGAAAACTGGTTCAACCATAAAAGTGACATCAGGCCGCTGTCCAAAAAATACACCTTGGGGCTTTTGCTGATCTCCCTCTCCGGCTGGCGGCTGTAAGGTTTGACCGTCTGCACCAGTAAAGTCTGCTCCAATATCGCCAGATACTTTTTCAGGGTGGGAAAAGACACTTTCAGTTCCCGGGTCAGAGCCATCATGTCTAGAACCTGACCGGATCTGCCGGCCAGGGCCGAAAGCAGCTGGTAAAACTTAGTAGGGTCCTTGATCCGGGCCAAATCGCTAAGGTCTTTTCTTAAATAAAGATCCACTATCTGCCACAAAACTTGCTTCTTTTGCTCCACTACCGGCTCCAGCACCACTGCCGGAAAACCACCGTAGCTAACAAACTCCCGGTAAAGCTCCGGCCATTGGGACGCGTCTTTTGGGTCTGCCGCTTTAAACTCTAAAAACTCGGCAAAAGACAAAGGTAGCACTTCCACCGCCCGGGCCGAGGCGGGCAGAAAGGCTTTGACCGCGCTGGCGGCCACCAGATGAAAGTTTTTCTCAAGCTCCCCGCCTGCTTCCGGCCGCCAGTTATCTACCAAAACATAAACCGGCTGGTCGCCGCCTACCCCCTTGGCGGTTAAATCGGCTGCCAGGTTAAACGGCCCATCCGAAAAGTTCAAATCGTAGAAAACCGTCCGTTTACCTTGACGCTCTAACCACTCCTTTAGGTAAAGCAAAACCGATGACTTACCTACCTGTCTTCCACCGGTAATCACCAACGACTTTTCTCTTTCCACCAGCCGTTGGATAACAGAGAATACCTTTCTTTTATATAACTTCATTTTAACGAAAGTCTAACTTTTATTAAAGTCTATGTCAAGGACTCCTACTTGACAGGGTTTGAAAAACCACCCATACTGAACTTTATAGCCTGCTATGTCAGACACTATTTTAAGCGGTGACTTCACAGTTTACTACGGCGCCGAAAATCGGCAGAAGCGGATTGTTTGGACCGGATCGGACACCGGCACCAGAACGATCAATGAACTCTACTCGGCTCTCCAGGACCTCTTTGACGAACTCACCCAGATGGACGACGGCGTGCCCATGTCCGCCCAGACCCCGACCGAGTACACCATCGGCATTATTGACACAGGCGATAAAGACCCCTGGTTTATTGACCGAACCACGGTCGAACACCTCTATGGCGGTGCTTTAAAAACGGCTGAATGGCAAAGAGACCTGCCGGGTGACGGCACCGGCAATGTCGGTATCGTCAAAGTCACCTGCAACAATACCAATATCGTTGCTGGCGACATCGGTGAGACCATCAGCCACGACACCGACCTCGACTCCGGGACGCTCTTGGATGTAAAAGGCACCGGCGCCGGCAGCACCTTGTGGATCAGGCCAGCTAACAATGCTCTCGCTAACGACTGGAACTCAACCTCAGGCGGTATTACCTGTAACACCCACACCGCTACCCAATCGGCCGCGGCCGTTTCCGCCGGCGAATCGCTCTGGGCCAATATCTATTCCATCGGTGCGATTGAAAACTACACTCATATTTACGTCTATCAAGACGGTGCCTATTTAACCGCCTACAAAGACACCCAAAGCGACTGGTGGAGCGACAAAACTACAGGTTTGTCCACCGACCATATCGACATTTTGATCAACGTCCAGGAGTTGGGTGCGGAAACCGACGAAGGCTGGATCAAAGTCTATGCCCGGCAATACTCCAAAACCTATTCCTACTATACTGTGGACTTGATCACTACTGCCGGGGTGGTGGGTCGTAACCCTATCCCGCTTCAAACCGGTACTGACCTGGACAATCCAACCGGCTACAGCCGAATGACAATGACTGCCTCTGTGGCAAACTTTGATGTTGGTAACTATATATATTGGACCAACTCCGGCGCCAATACTTGGGCTACAACTACCAAGCGCGGAGTGATTACCGCCATTGATACCGACAACAACTATATTTACTATTACCTACTCGGTGAACCGATCACTGATTTTTCTGCTAGCGATACCGTCATTCAAGAATATGTTTTCTCGACTCAATCAGATGGCGACGGCAGCGGCACGATCACCGCTTCGGCTCCGGTTGTTGCCGGACCGGCAACAACTTCAGGGACGACATTTTGGGAAAGCGGCACTCCCGCAACGCTTGCTTTCGGCGGAATGGCCGACGGAGGCAGTTTTGACGTTGACGAAAACGGGACAAATGAAAACTACTCGATCGTCATTGACTGTAATCAAAATTCAGTCGGCAAAGTCTACCAGTGGACAAAATACATTACCAGGCGCAACCTAAATGCCGACGACATTGACCCGGGTGCAGCCACGGTTATCGGCGAATCTTATATCGGCTCTGATTACAAAATCTCCGGCTATACCAGCGACGACGGCACTATCACTACCGGAACAGTAGTCACCCAAGCCGGCACCGGCGCAACTGGCACCTGTACTAACCATAACTCTACAGATGATATCCTGATTTTAAGAGATTCCCGGGGAACTTTTACTGCCGGCGGCGGTAGCATTACCGGCGGCGGTGTAACTATAAACCCAACCGGGGCAACAATCGCTACCATTACCCCAATCAGCGCCGCTCCTTTCGGCACCTTCGCCGGCGGCAAGTTCTTCTGTGCCCCAGGAGTTTACCTTAACGATCGTCTGGATTCTGACTTAAATAATTTTCAGCTGGTTGATGACGGCGGTACAGTGAGACTGGCCCCAATTAAGGTAAACGTTACTGTTAATAAAACGATTGAAGGCGACAGAATCGCCGTCTTTAGATTGACCGGCTCTGGCGGTGATATTGAAAAAAACTACTACACCTGTGTCGGCGGCGAGGCTGCCGGCGGCACCAGTTTAACTGTCAACCAAACAATCAGGATTGACGAACCAGGCAAAACCGTCGGCGGAGTATTGAGAATTGTGGATGATAGTGCCAATACCGAATACCGAATCCGCTTTGCCTCCTGGAGCGGCAGTGTTTTCACTTTAGACTCAACCACCGGTTTGACATCAGACGCCACCGGCAATACCACCACCCATATCCAAGATACCGGTGCTTTTGCCACCGCTAAAGTGGGTGACTTAATCCGGCGCACTGCCAACGGCGCAGTCGGTTATATCACCGAAGTAGTTGACGATGACAACGTTAACATGACCACCGTAACCGGCTTTACCAACACTGACGGCTATGAAATTAACACCCTGCCGATTGCCCCGGAAGCCACCAATGACACGCTTTATGTGCCATTTATCGATGTTCACGAAACTACCGGCTCGATCGGATCGGAAGACTCGGAAACAGTCCAAGTTGTTTATGACACCACTGTTTTCACCCGGGTCCGCGCCCGGCACTCTACTGCTGCCCCGAGAATGATCCCCTTTGAACAGGACTCAACAATTACCAGTAACGGCATGACCGTGTCTGTGATTAGAAGCACCGATACGATCTTTAGTTAATAACTTATGAAATACCATAAAGGCTATCAACTCTCGGTTTCCTCATATGATGGTGGTGCGAAAATCCTTCACATCGCCCGGGACGCGTCAGGAGTAGTCCGTTTCCGGGAACCTTCTCAAGAAAAACTGACCCGGGCTATCGACCGCCTTTTGGCCGCCAAAAAGAAAGCCCAAAAAAAAGCAGCCAAATTAGCCAGTAAAAAAACTGCCAAAAAACCAAGCAAAATCGCCAAGGGTAAAACTAATAAACCTGCCCGGAAAAAACGTTTTTGGGGATAACCAGATGACCGACCCGACCCTTCCGGTCACCAAAGAGGAAGCCTTGCGCTACAGTAAGCCTGCCCTGGAGGACGAAATTGCCCGCCGCCGCCGCAATATTAAATTATTTCAGGATCAAATCGATGCCGAAGAAAAAGAGATCCAAAGGCTCTTCCAAATCATTGCCATCATCGACGCCAATCGTTAGCTCGATTCCGTCAAAGGCAGAGCTGGAAAAAATCAAAATTATCCGCGGCTATGGTGTTAATGATTTAAAAAGATACCAGAATAAAATCAAGCAGAACATCAAAGTATTTGAGGAAGCGATCAAAAAAGAAAGAAACGAACTCAAGCGGATTGACGGCATGATTAAAGTTTTAAAAAACGACATTGTCCAAGCCGAAAAGCTCAAAAAATTGGTTAAGTAACCATTAAATGGCAAAGCTTGTAACCTATAGGCTGATAAGCACCAACTCTTCTGTCAACTTACAAAAGTGCTTACAAAAAATCAACGACTATCTTTTAACCTTTACCGGAGAAGTTGAGGTAAAAAAGGGTAAAAATCAAACCTTGCTGATATCTTACCCAGAGACAAAAATGATGGCGGCAATGAAAATAAACACCCGGACAAAACAAATTGTTTTGACTTGTGCTGCCAACGATAATTTGACGGTAAATCTAGTAAAAATTGCCGTCAAAAACTTGAGATTAAGAATTTATAACACCAAAACTAGGGCCTTTTTGGTCAATGATCCGAATTTACTTGATCTAACTGCGGCCAGAATTGATGAGAAAATTGTACCAATTTTTAAACAATACCGATTGACTCCCCTGTTTCAATACAACAATTCATTAGTGTTTTTTGCTCAAGACAAACGAGGACAAATCCACTTGGTTAACCGCCACCTTTTAGAGCATCTTAGAGATCACCCCGGTCAAAAAGCCAAAAAAACAGAGTTTAGCCGGGTAGTGGCCGAAAATATCGGCCGGTTTGTGGCCTTGATGGACCGGGGGCTAATTCCGATCAACTTTTACCAACCGGCAGGGCAAAAAAAACTGGTGATTAACCAATCAGGCTTACCCTTTTCACCCAAATCAGCCATGCGGCTGATTTGTTTTCAGCTTGATGAGACTAATCAAAGCTTTAATCAAACCGGGCAAGAATTATCGAAGATTCCCAAAAATTATCTGGCGATTAAGATCAATCCTGATGTAAATTATATTTACAGAAATAAACGTTTGATCCCAGAATTAAAAATTTCAGTTTATTTAGATTCTTAACATGCCTGCCGCATTAACTTTTTTTAAATACGAAAGAATTATCCAAGTGGACGCCCCCCAGACCTCGGTAGAAATTCAGGATCTTCACGACCAAATCCGGCTTTATGAGGAACAGTTAATTAACTTAGATTACGGCACGATTGCTAATGCCTACGGTAAACAACCCCTGGGCGGCGGCTCTTACATCGGCATTACTTTGGAGCTGATCAATAACTGGCGGTTGTCGTTTGAGGCCAGAGACGGCCTATCCGGCACAATCCTTTGTACTGTTTCCGGCGGCAATTTGGTGGCCATCAATGACTATGCCAACAATCCCATCTACCCGACTGCCTTTACCCAAGTGGTGATTGCCCAGTCGTCCTCGCCGACGATCATCCAGGCCGACGCCGACTACGCCACTTTATACCTTTTGGAATCTTTGCGGGGAAAAAATAAATCCATTGGTAGTATTTGGTACTGGAACCCTGATCCGACCAAAGGCAATGACGGAAACGATGGTACCACTCCAGCTAATGCGGTCTTGACTTTTGATCGGGCCCAACAGCTAGCCACCCCCGGCGCCGGCGCGGGCGACATCATTTTTGCTTTATCAACCACCAGCGGCGGCGTGACCACTACCGAAACCTTAGATATCACCATTGACAACTTAAAACTAAGAGGCCCAGGATACCCATTCAAACTAACAGGTACCGAGGGTTCCCCAACGATCAATATTCAGGCAGACAATGTGGAGGTATCCGGCTTTTACATTACAACTGCCGCCGGCGGCACTGACAACGGCATCACCGTTACCGGTGACCGGGCACAAATCGAAGACTGCTGGGTATATGGCGCGACCGGCAGCGGCATCGATATCAGCTCAAGCGCCAGAACAATCGTAGAAACCTGTGTGGTGGAAAACTGCAAGGGTAACGGAATCAATATGGGTGACTACACTACCCTGTCGACGGTAAGAAAATGTATTGTCACCGGCAGCGGCACAGTCCCCACGCCCGCCGACGGAGTGGTCATCACCGGCAGCAACTCAACCGACAATATCTTTGAAAATAATATCATCTACAACAATACCAGCTACGGCATCAATGTCGGTAACGGGGTAGTCCGGACCGGCATCCGCCTCCATAATACTTTCTCGGGGAATACTGCCGGTTCGACTCAAAGCGTGGGCAGTGTTGGAACATTCATTGACACCGGCGGCGCGGTCACCGGAGACGACATCACTAATATCGTCAATGGTGTTTGGGATGAAGTAATTACCAGCGGCCACACCGTCACCGGTTCAGCTGCCAAAACCCTTAAAGACGCCAAAACCAAAGCCACTCTAGCTTCACTTAAATGAGCCCTAAATTAGACTACCGGGACCAAGCCATTGCCAAATACCTGCCCTACTTAAAGGAAGCCCAAAAGCGCTTATTCCATGTCATCGCCGTCTTTATCGGCGGCGGTGCCCTGGGCTTTATTTATTACCAACCGATCATTAAAACCATCATGCACCTATTTAATCTCGAAGGTATCAACCTGGTTTTGACCTCCCCTTACCAGTTTATTGACCTGGCCGTCAGTTCCGGTGTCTTGACCGGCTTGAGCGTGTCCCTGCCGCTTTTGGGTTTTTATCTGATCCGCTTTATCAGCCCGGCTTTAAGGGCTAAAGAATACCGCTTGCTGGTACGCCTCTACCCCGTCAGCCTGATTTTATTTGTCGTCGGCTTTGCCTTCGGCGCCTGGATCATCCAGTTTATAATTAGCCTTTATACCCAAGTCTCGGCCGACTTCGCCGTCGAAAACCTCTGGGATCTAAGCGGGTTTTTAAGGCAAATCATCTCTACCGGCATCCTCATGGCTCTAGTGTTCCAACTGCCGATCGTCCTTTCCGGGCTGATCCAGCTTCACGTCCTGTCGCCCTTGTCCCTCAAACGCTCCCGCCGCTATATTTACACCGCCATCTTGATCCTGGTAGCCTTACTCCCCCCCAACGACATCGTCTCTTTAACTATTCTGACAATTCCCCCTTTACTTCTTTTTGAACTGACGCTAATATTTAATAGAAGTTATGTTTAAAAACTTAGGCGCTGTCGAAATTATCGTCATTCTTGTCGTTTTACTGGTGCTGTTTGGCGGTAAAAAACTACCGGAACTGGCCCGGGGCTTGGGCCAGGCCGGCCGGGAGTTAAAAGGCGCCAAAAAAGACATCCAAAAAGCCTTTAAAGAGGAAGATGAAGGGGGTGAATAATTAATGTTTCGTAACATCGGCAGCACCGAAATCATCGTCATCGCCGTCATCATCATCCTTTTATTCGGCGGCAAAAAAATCCCCGAATTGATGCGGGGTATTGGCCAAGCTATTAAAGAATTTAGGCGGGCCAGCAAAGAAAAATAAAATTACCCCAACAAGAAAGGAGAAACCATGTTTGCTAACCTGGGAACGACCGAGATTATCATCATAGCGGTCGTTTTGTTGGTGCTCTTTGGCGCCAAATTTTTGCCTAAGATGGGTAAAAATTTGGGCCAGTCTAAGGTGGAGATTAAAAAAGCCTCCAAAGACCTCAAAGAGGCCATCAAAGAAAAAGAATAATCAATGTTTGCCAATATTGGTCTGGGCGAGATTATCGTCATAGCCCTGGTCTTGATGCTGTTTTTCGGCGGCGATAAACTGCCGGAACTGGCCCGAGGCATCCGCCGGGCCACCAACGAATTCAGGCGGGCTTTAAATGAAAACGACAGCCCCCCAACCAAAAGCAAGAAAAATAAAAGCTGATGGCATGTTCTACCTGCTTGCCCTGGCTTTTTTGCTCCCGGCCCGACCGGCACTAGCCGCCACCTATCAACAGTGCCCCACTTCCGCTACCTGCACCATCGGCGAGTTTTTGTATGACGATGAGTACGCCTTGGATACCGACGCCAGTTGTGATTTGACCGCCTCATACCCTAACGGCAGCAGTTTTTTAGACATTGACGGCATCACTGCCCCGATTGACGCCTGGTATCATTACGACGCGACTATTGATACGACCGAGGGGCTTTACCCGACTACTCTGTGCTGCAGCTCGGGCGCCGACTATTTATGTATCGACAAAACCTTTGAGGTGACGGCCTCGGCCGCCTCGCCTTCTCCCGGACTAACCGCTGCCGAGGTCTGGTCCTACTCTTCTCGCTCTTTAACTGACTTCGGCGATTTGATTGCCGACATTTGGGATCACTCCACCCGCTCCTTGACTACCTTTGGCGATCTTATCGCCAACATCTGGACTTCGGCCGTCACCACTTCCACCTCCGGCCCGGCCCAGCAAATTACCGCCATTACCCAAGAACAACAGCAACAGCGGGTGCTTCTGGAAAAACTGGTCAACGCCCCGGTGGTGTCTTTGTCTTTGGAGGAGGGCCAGACCATTCCNGACCTGAACGTCAAACTCGAGCAAAGCCGGAAACACGCCCAAGCCCTTTATGATTGGGTCCAGTCAGGCAGCGCCATTTTGTTTACTAACCCTTCGGCTCTGACCGCGCTAGTTAATGACTGGGATGCGCCGGTAATCAAAGCCATTAACCTAGCCGTCCAGAACCAAAACCTAGACCAGTTGAAAAGTTTTGTTGGCCACCCAGGCGATACCAGCGCCCAAGCAACGCTTTTTGGTTTCCTGGCATATGTCGCCGCCCGCGACGCCGCTCTGGAAAACCAAAACCAAAAACTGGCCCTGCTTCTGGAAAACTGGCAAGGGCAGGGAGAAACACTTTTAACCACCAGTGTCACCGCCATGGAAAAACAGGTTCTCGCCTTAAACCAGTATCCCGGCGGAGGCAGCTTGATTCAACCCACCAAGACAAACAAAGATAAAAAACTCAACTTAAAAAATCTGCTTTTTAATCTCAAAGCCTTACTTGGCTTAAACCGCCAGCTTCTGGCCGTCAGGCCGGGCGACCCGATCCGCTCTCTATGGCTTGAAGAAGGCAGCATCATCTTTAGGGCGGTCATCACCAACCCATCAAGCGTCATCAGCCAAACCGTCCCCTTAAAGTTTTTCCTGCCCCGGGAGTTAAAAACCGAAAACATCATCGGCCTCGACCCGTCCCTGGAAACCCATTACGACACCACCGAAGAGGCGTTGTTTGT
>C687J35174_10003129_pt1 | contig 22906 bp, 16 predicted proteins | sample RifCSPhighO2_01_FD_35174 | JGI IMG/M metagenome (IMG submission 35174) | reverse complement strand
GGTATCGTTTTTGCAGTAGGAGTGGCAGGTGCCAGGATAGATGCAGGTATCCGTGGTGTACGGGTTGTCGTCATAGCAGTCCGGGGCCTGGCCGCAGAAAACAGCGCAGCCCAGGACCATCACGGGCTGGTTGTCTTGTCGGGGGCAGACTTTTACGCCGGAAGGCCTTTCAAGCATTTGCAGGGCAAGGGTGTAGGTCTCGTCTTTGGAGAGGAACACCGCATCCAAATTCTTTGCAGGGGATTCAAAGTAGCCGAGGCCATGGTTGAAGGTGCCCAAGAGGGTGCCGCTTGAATCGTAGAGGCGCGCGTCATAGGCGTAGCGGAGGCCGAACGCTTTTGCTTCCTGTCCACGCTGATAGGCTGCGATGGTGGCTGGCTCGCCGGCAAAACCGCTTCGGGCGATGCGGAGGGCAAACGAATAGGTTTTTTCGAAGTGGGCCAGGGCATCACAGTCGGTGCCGGTGCTTAGGCCCTGGGTGAGACCAAGCTGACCCTGGGGCATGCCTTTGGGGGATGGTTCAAGGGAGGGACAAAAGCCGGGCAAACCGGCCAGCGTATACAGGGGGTCCGGGTACTGCCGGAGCTTGACCGCATTCGCGTACAACCCCAGCAGCATAACCACCACGAGGAGAACGGCTGGCAGCCCGTATAAGAGGAGTTTGGGGCGCAGCCTTCGATGTCTTTGGGCGAGAAAAAACATCGGTAAAAGGACTGCCAGCAAGAGGGCCACGAAAAGCAGTAACTCGATCAAGCAACCACGTGAAACGACAAACTGCAGCACATAAAGCCGGAAACTGTTTTAAAGGATTTGGTGGCTTTATCCGTCGTGAAAGCGCATCAGATCGTGTTGGTCTTGGCCGCCTTCCTCCTCTTGGCTTATGCCCATTTCGTTTTGACGCCAACGGAGCCAGGAGCCTCCTACAAGGCGGTTTCCTTGAACCCCAAGAAAACCACGTTGGAGCGTTGCCAGGGCCCGGGCCCCGAGTGCAACCTCGTGGAAGTCGAAGTCAAAAAAAGTAGTAGTGGGCGAGAAAGGCCAGCAGGATGAGGTAAGCGGGGCCATACAGATAGTGCGGGCTCCGCTTGAATCGTTCAGCGAATTGTTTCAAGCCGAGCAGGAAGAAGGCGGGGGCGAAGGGAATGAAGTCCAGCCAGCGCCGACCGTATTGGGCGAAACCCACTGGCACTTCGTAGGTGAGTTGCCAGAACACCATGACGGCAAAGACCGTGAGGCCGCCCAGCAGGAACGCCCGCTGGATTTGGCTGTGCGCCCGGAAGCGTGCAAGGAACAACGCGAAGCCCAGCAGGGAAGCCAGGGCCAGCAGGAACAAGGCCGCATAGAGCGCCGGGGGCGCGCTGAGTTTGGGGTCGAATTGGTTGAAGAAGTAAACGAACAAGCTGCGCAAGTAAGCCCCAATAGCGGCAGGCGTTTTTGGCACGAGTTCCAGGAAAACCGCGGTGGGCAATAAGTTTCCCGTGGATTGCTTGAAAAAAAGCATTAAGGCAAGGCTGGGAACCGCCACCACGGAGAGAAACAGCAGTCCCTGCTTGATGCCGCGCCCCCAGGCATTGGATTGAACCTTGTTCTTGTACGCGAACAGGCTTACCGCCAGCGGAATGCTGGTAAGGGTAGTCAAATGCGTTAGGGCCAGGAGAATGGAGAGCACTGCAATGGCCATCACTTTAGCGGTGGTGAACGCTTTTTGCCAGTTCCTGAGAAGCAGGTAGACGAGGAGGGGGTAGAGGAAGTAGACCAGGGCATAGTTGTTGGCGGTCGTGGAAAAGTAGACGTGCGTGGGCCACACGGCGAGAAACAACGCGGTTAAAATGGCAAAGGAGTGGCTGAACACTTGCTTGAGGGCATGGTAGCTGAAGGCGATTCCGGCCACGCCAAGCAAAATGGAGAATAGCTTGAGCACCAGGAGTTGCTGGGGAAGCGCCAACGCCGTGGTCCAGAGCAGCAGGCTGGCGCCGACAACGTAGTAGAGCGGGGGATGGAAGGCCATGATGTAGTCGCCGCCCTTTGCATTGTCCAGCGTAAAGAGGGTTTTCTCCAGGGCCACGTGCGTCATGTACTGGAGGCTCGAACCCTCATCCTGGTTGCCCACCATTTGGCCGACCTGGCTGAAGGGAAAGGGCAAAAGCGCGACCCGTAAGAGAAAAGCGAAGAAGAGGACAAGTGCAAGGGTTTTTTGCTCCCGGGTCAAAGACATGCTGCATTATTGGGAGGTTTTACATTTAAAAAGCCAAGGGCACGAAAGCCACGCGTTATTTTTTGAGCAGGGAAACGATTTGCAATACCACGATGACTGCTCCTATCACTACTAGGACGAGGACTAATGGAGAGGACCAGAGGTCTTGGGTGGGGGGAGGGGTTGCTTGGCCGCCGACGACTTTGAGGCAGATGCCGCCCTGGCAGCTGGCGCCTTCCGCGCACTTGGTGCCGTCGATGGCGGCCGCGTACGCGCAGGCATTGTCTTTACAGAGGTCAATGGTGCAGGGGTTGTTGTCGTTGCAGGAAAGGCCGCCGCAGAGTGCTTGGCTGACGACTAGTTGCTTGCCAGGGAGCTCCGCGGTTTCCTTTTCCTCAACCGGGACGGTTTCCTTGGTCTCGGCAGGCTCCGGGGAAGCAGGTTCGCTTGCCGCTGCGCCTTCGCACGCGCCTTCCCTACATACACCCACGCTGCAGGCGATGCCGTTCGGCAGGGGCCCAGTCACGCATTGGCCTTCAAAGCAGCCGTCGGCCGTGCACTCGTTGCCGTCGTCGCAAACGATGTTCTCACAGGAGGGCTTTGCGCCTGAGTCGTCGAACAAGGCGTAGGGGGTTTCGGCTGCGTTCACCGTGAAGGTCACCGAATTGGTTATATGGTTTAGAACGAAACCGCTGATTTCCTGCCAGGAATCGTTCTTGAATTTGAATGGCTTGATGGTTTTTTCGCTGACCTTGACCTGGCTCTCATCATAATTGAGTGTGATGGTGGGCTGCACGCTGCCTTGAATGGAAATTTCGTAGCCAGTCAGGAAATGCCACTCCGGGGCCATAGAATCCAGTTCCGGCAGGGCCGTGGTTATTTTTTCTATTTTTCCCAATTGTGCCTTGGTTTCCTTTTCGCTGGAAAGCGCAATCTGCAAATCCGAGCCGAAAATCAGGATTTGCGGCTTGGTGGGGCTCACCGAAACTTCTTTTATGCCGGCTTCGATAGCCTGCTGGGCGGATATTTCCACAGGCACCGACAAATCAAGTTTCAGGCTGGCTCCATTGTCGAACTTGATGGTTTCATTCGCTTTAATGCCGTTTACAAAAAACTCTACCGTCGTATTCCGTCGCACACCATCTGGGTCACGGATGAAAAACAAGGCCGGGCTATAGCCATATTTGCTTTGGTACACGCCGCCATTGGCGACTTCCTGTCCATCGATGCGCGCCGAGACCAGCATACCGTCCAGGGCAGGGCCGTTCAAGAATTTGACTTCCCCGAAGTATTGGGCCGGCACGCCCGGAATGGCGTATGCGAGGCCAAAAAAGAATAATACCAACGCCAAGGGCAGGAGGTGCTTGATATTCATATGCGCACCTTAGACGGCAGGGCAGACCGAGGTTGGCACGGGTGCATAGATGTAGGCGTTGGCGACCAGTCCTGAAGTAAGTCCTGGGATGAGGAACCAGTAGCCCTTTCCGTCCTGTAGTTTGCTGCTGACTAAGTCGCCTACCGAGGTGAGAGTTGAACCAGTATAGGTCAGCAACTGCGTCCACGGGATGCGGAGGATGCCATCGCTGCCGTTGTTTACGATTCTGCCCAAAACGCATCTTACGGTCTGGTCAACTGAATTGTAGTGGCCGATGAGGTTCCACCCGAAGTTCAAGCGCCTGCTGGGGAACGTGTTGGGGCCCTGCAGGAACAAGCTACCTGAACCGCTTAACGTGTTAGCGTCAGCCATGTTCACCCAGTAGCCGTAACCGGCCGTCATGGAACTGAGGCAACCGGCAGAAGCGGCACTGCACGGATTGGCTGGGTTGAAGGAACGCCAGCCGTCCACGGCATTGGAGTCAAAGGAGTCATAACTCCAAACCGATGTGACGTCGCTTAAAATCGAGGCCAAGACCTTGGAGATGTTGGTGTCGGCTGGCACTTCAGGCAACGAGGCCAGGTTCCACCCAGCAGACAAACTGAGACTATAGGCGTTTGCAGTCGTGAAATTCCATTCTTTTTGTTCCGCCAAAGCATTGCTGGCCGAATCCGTTACCGTGGTCTTCACTCGCACGGTGTAGGTGGTGCCAGTATTCAAATCGGGGCTTGGGTCAAAGGTGGCCACATTGTTGTTCGCGTTGAGCGTAATCGTGCCAGCTATGAGGCTCACGCCATTGTTCACGTCGATGCCGTTTTGGACGCTGCTCGCGTTCATGGCCTCGCTGAACGTAACCACGATGTTGGCCGTGGAAGCCACGCCCTGCTGACCTTCAAATGGGCTGACGGAGGTAATCGTTGGAGGCGTGGTGTCGCTCACGGTTTCAATCCATAGCTTTCCAATGGCGCTACCGTTTCCAGCCAGGTCAGAGGCATTGAAGTCATATTGGATGTTTCCGTCAACCGTCTGGAAGATGTAATGTGTTCCGCCAGAAACCGTGTTGAAATCGCTTGTCGAATACCTATAATAGCTCGTCATGTTGACGCCGGAAGTGGCATCGGTGCACGTCAGCGTGACTTTCTGTGGCGGGGCCGCCCAACCCTGTACGTCCCCTGATGCCGAACAAGTCGCGTTCGTGTCATCTACCATGAAAGAATAATCGCTACTGTCCTGCGCCGTACTGGAGCCATCGTTGACGTTTACGTCAATGAAATAATTGCCGTCAGTTACGTTTGGACTTACCGTATTCCACGCATAGTTCACGTCATATTGTCTAGACGTGTTGCCGTCAAAGTTAAATATAGTCACATTGTTTTTGTCTAGATTCGTGACCTGGAATGAATTCACGTAAGTGTCATAGCCTCCACCTTGCCTTGCAGTCGCTCCGAAAAATCCACGTGTGCCCCACTTAAGCGCAACATTCAAACTCCCCAAATAGTTCCAGTCCGTTCCTGTGTCCCCCCAGTAAAACTCAAGGTTGTTACCGTCATGGTAAGTCGACGAATTATGCTCGTTCACGATTAGCTTCAAGTACACCGCTTTGTTGTAATCCCATCCACCGCCATTTGCAATAAAACCACCCGTGACCGATTTAATCACCGTATAAGTACTTTGGTTTCCACCGGACGCAGTCCAATCGAGTTTACGCAAAGCAAATTCAAGGGAGCCATACCCATTATAGGTGGTAGCTTGGAAGGCATATCCGTTTTTCTTGGCATCATCCTTTCCCCCAGCAAAGAAAATACCAGCACTATTGAGGGCGTGGTTTGAAAGCGAGGAACTGTCAGGCCTAACCTTCATCACATATTCTGCGCTGGCTATGTTGAAATCCTCTGTGAAGGGCGTGAAAACCACGATGGCGTGCCCACCATGCCCGGTGTTATTGCACGGTCCTGCGCTCACATTACCATCATCACCACCGAGATAAAGCGCATTTCCCGAACCAGGCATTGAAACCCGGCGCGCATTTCCACAATCATATTGGTATGTTTTGTCAGAAAAGTTTGAGTTGGAGTCAACAGCATTAAAGTCTTGGAACCAAGTCTTGTTCAAGCCCACATTGAAGTCTTGTGAGATTAGGTTTTGCCGCGTGCCAGCAGTTGACGAATAATAGAGGCTTGCGCTTAACTCAGCACTTGGATTGCTACCTGCATCGAGCTTAAAATTGACTGGGTGCGTAGGATTTCTAGAAGCGATGTAAATGCCGGGTGTGTTGGGGGAACTGACGGTAACCGCTGCATAAACAAATCCGATGAATAAAATTGTGAATAGCGCAACCCCTAGGTCCCTTGAGACTTTGATTTTCCCCCACCTTAGTGCCAATGTGAACAGCAAAGCGAATAAAAGGGGATTGGTTGGTGCTGGAATATAAGACATGTGAAAGGCATAAGCAACTTGGGGCAAAGGCAGAATAGTCGATGGAAAGATAAGTGCGAGCAAGTGGTTGCCGGCGTATTTTGACGTGCCAAATGACGACGCCTTGCTGAACCTGGGTTCGGGTTATGGTGCACAGAACGTGGTGTTCGGCCCGCTGGTCAAGCACATTGTGTGCGTGGACATCGCCAAGCACCGGCATCTGGAAGCGCGCACGAACGAGGCGCGGTTTGGGGTCAGGCACTGCGCGTACGTGGTGGCGGACGCCTGCCGTCTGCCATTGAAGAAAAATGCGTGCGCGAAAGCCATTGCCTGCGACGTTATCGAGCATGTGGATAACGTGCCGGCATTCTTGGCCGAAGCCCAGCGGGCGATGAAGCCGGGCGGCAAGCTGTTGTTGACGGTGCCAGCCTTGCACGAGTTCTATAAGGACGTGTCCGGCTTCTTCGGCGACATCCTGCGTGCATTGAAGATTTTGAAACCAACTGAGACCACCCATGCAGACCTTCACAACCAGGTCCATTCGATGCAGGAATGGCTGCGGCTCGTTCGCGAAGCCGGATTCGAAGTCGAGGACGCACGAGCTTCCACGATGTTCCCGCCCCTTCACTGGTTTGGGGTGCCAAGGTTCTGGTCCTCGAACAAATGGGTGCGTGCAGTCGACGACTTCTTCTGCCGTCTGCCGGGGTTCAAATGGCTGGGCCAGGCGGCCGTGTTCGAGTTGAAAGCTGCTCAATCACAAGTGGGCAAGTTGGCTGGCGTTGTCGTGAACGCCAAGCCACAGAAGCCAAACGAATTTAAGGCGAACGCCCAATAAATCCAGCAGTATGCCCTATGAAAAAGTCTTGAAGGGGGCGTCACTGCTGACGCTCTCCAATTTTGTTGGCGGGATCCTGTCATTGGCTCAATTGATACTGGTTGCGAGGGTGCTTACAATCACAGCGTTTGGAATATTTTCCCTTGTTACCGCCATTGCCCAGCTCGCTTCCGAACTTGTCCTTCCCGCCTTTTCACAGGCTGTCCTCACCCACTATTCCAAATTCGCTTTACGGGGAAGGGGCGAGGTAAGCAAATTCATGGCCTCAACCATGCTTCTGACTATTGCCTGTTCCATAGTCGTAATGGGAACTCTTCTGCTTTTGTCTGGCTTTGTTGCGAACAATCTCTACAATGAACCGGCTATCTTGCCTTATCTGACTTTGGCGGCTTTCCTTGTTGTCCTTGTTCCTGCCAGCAACAATCTTGAAGCGTTTCTTCTGGCTATGGAACGCTTCAAAGCGTACTCCGCGCTCACGATTCTCCTGCCTCTAATGTCTCTTGTCCTGTCGGCTGCTGCCGCCATTGGAGGGCTTGGAATTACAGGGTTTGTTTTGGCCTTGGTAGTGTCCCAAGCAATCAACCTCGGCACCATCCTGCTGCTATTAAGGAACCATTTCACGTTAAGGGGCCTTGAAATACCCCGGCAGACCATCAAGTTTTGGCTGCCCATTGGCGCCGGCGCCGTCGTTAAATCGGTGCAGGGAAGCCTGCCGGCGCTTATTATCGGAAAAATACTGGGCTTGGAGGCAGTGGCCTTCTATGGACTTGCCCGGAAGACGGCACAAATCGTCCCCTCCATTACAGACCCCTACATTACCAGCATAACCGTTGTCTGCCTCAACGTTTACACCAGGGCGAGGAACAAATTTGATGACCTCCTTAACCTTGGAATAAAGCATTTGGCTGTTTTGGTTTTTTATTTGGCTGGCGCGTTTATTTTGTTGGCCGACAAAATCATTCTCCTCTTTTACGGCCAAAAATATGCTCCCATCATTTACGTGGCGATCTTCATTGCATTCGCTCTTGCGGTCATCCAGTCCGGCTTCTTTCTTAGAATCGTCTTGTTCCCAAGAAATGCATCAAAAGATTATCTAATGGCATCCATCCTCAGCCTCGTGGCCCAAGTTGCATTATTGTCAACCATGCCGCTTTACTTTGGTTTAAACGGTATAGGCTACAGCGAGCTGCTGCGTGGTGTAACCCTGTTCATGATTGCCATGGCATTCGCGAAAAAACACGGCCAGCAGATTAAGGTCAGCAATATCTTAATTCCAATGGGGTTGTGCCTGGCATTGCTCGGACTGGTGGGTCTGCTGCCAGTCAACGAAATATTGGCAGCCGCCTCCTTTACCGCCCTATATTCGCTGTTCCTCATTGGCACGGGCTTCATCAGCTATGCGGAGTTGAAGAAAACCCTCGCAACGGCCTTCCGGAAACTTACAGGGAATGGTTTCCCTCCCACACCCTATTAAGCCTCACATCACGGATTCGTATACTTCCAGCGTCTTCTTGGCAATGACCCCCCAATCATGGTTTTTGACCACGTATTCCCTTGCCGCCCTTCCCAGCCTCGATTTCCTGGCATCATCGCCCAGCAGGCCAGCAATGGCCTCGGAAAGGGCATTAATTTTTTCAACCGGCAAAGAAGCCGGCGGCAGATAATTGGATGCATGGGAGTCAAACAAATCCACCAGCATGCCACGCTCGTCGTCGCCCAGCAAGCCAGGGAAAGCACCCACCGCACTTGCAACCACTGCCTTCTGCATGGACATGGCCTCCAAACAACTTAGGCTCGTGGACTCCGCGCTTGAAGGAAACACCACGACATCGGCTTGAGCAAAAAACGGGGTCAGGTCTTCGTTTTGGATTGCGCCCCTGAAAGAAACATGCTCGTTCACACCCAACTCAAGGACTCTTTGCTTGAGGCTTGCCGCAAGCGGGCCATCCCCGATAATCACGAAACGGGTTTCCGGGGCTTCCCGCAAAATCCCGGGAATAGCTTCCACGAGGAACTGGATACCCGTTTTCGGCACCAGCCTCCGCACAGCCAAAACAATTCTTTCAGAAGAAGCCTTCCGAGCCTGGTTCCGTGGAGGGGCAAAGAGGGCAGTGTCCACTCCATTGGGGATGTCGAACACCTTTTCCTTTGGTGCGAACCTTTGAGCCACCCCGGTTAATTCCGGGCTGGTGGAGATAATGGCGTCAGCGGCTTCCAATGAATAACGCCGGAAAAATTTGTACGTCAGGCGATTGAAGAATGGATAATACTCACGGTCAAGGGTTCCCAAGCCATGAAGCGTCAGGACCAGGGGCAGGCGAAGTTTTTTGCACACGGGCACGGCCATTGCGCTGAGCCGATGCGAGTAATGGGAGTGGACGAGGTTGGCTTCCGAGCAGAAACCTGTGAGTTTTTGGTGGTGGTTGAGCAGGCCCTGTAGGCTTGGCTTCCACGGCACTCGAGTAACCGGAAAATCGGAGGGACAGTCTTCGATGGTGTTGGTGAAAAGTCGAATGTCATGGTTGAGCTTCAATAACTCGCGGGTGAGATAGTAAATGTGCAGCTCTGCTCCGCCAATGAGGGGCAAATAGCTTTCCGCCAGCATGGAAACCTTCATTTTCCCACTCCTGCCACGCGATTCTGTTTTTTCAGGACGAGGTGCATGATATACCCGTCAGCTGGAAACAACAAGGAAAATAGGGAAGCAAAAAGCCTAAGCAGGCCCTGGCTGTCGTCCGCCTTGCAAAAAAAATTCTTGGTCAACTGATACTCCACAATGCATTCATTATTCAAGCCAGACACAAGGTTTTCGACCAAGAATCCTCTGCCCTTGTCCAGCTTTCCAGCGGCTGTGGGGGAATGAATATCCACCAATGCTTGAATTTCGGCATCGGTAAGCGTTTTTGGCAGGGAAAGCCTGGTTTGAATCGCGGCACGAAACCTATCGTAAATGCTGCGACCCTTTTTCCCCTGCCTGGGCCTAACCTCGGCTGCCAGCCCCCGGGCATAGCCTACAAGCCTTGAAAAGGCCACCAGCAACCCATTTTGGGAAAAGCGCTTGTTGGGCTCATGTAGGATAAACAGTCTGCCTCCCTCTTTTAAGACCCGGCTGGCTTCTTGCAGAGACCGCCCATAGTCAGGCAAATGATGCAACACCGAAAATAAAATGATGGCATCAAAAGACCGGGAGGCAAAAGGCAAATAATCCGCGTCCAGTTTTACGAACGAAATACCTGTGGAAAAACCTTTGACCTGTTTTTCCCTGCTTTTTTTCAGCATTTGCAGGGAAATATCCCCGCAGATTAAGGCAGACCCCGTCGGGCGGCAGGCGTTGAGGGTGCTTGGCACAAAACCAGTGCCACTGCCAATGTCGAGTATAACCTGCTTGGCGGCGCCGGCAAAGAACCTCGAAAAAATGTCTTGTGCGGTTTTCTTTTCCCCGACAAAAATCTCGTCATGGCTGCAATCATACGCATCTGCTTCGATGTCGTGAAACACCTCGTTAATCACCTTTATTTCCGCGTCACTAAAATCCAAAACCATCCCCTCAATCCTGCCTAACCGAATCCACAAAACAGTTAATTCTCTCCACTATTCTATGACCCGCTTTCCCGTCCCCGAACGGGCTGGAACCCGCAAAAGGCTTCCCGCCACCAGAACGGTTGAACTGCTTATACGCTTCAAGTATTTTTTTGACTGAATAACCTGCCAATACCCCGTGACGGCCCAGCACTTCGGGGCGCTCGGTGTTGTTCCGCACAATGATAACCGGCTTTTTGTAAATGGTGGCCTCTTCTTGAATGCCGCCGGAGTCAGTTACCATTAACTTGCTGTGGCTGCATAAGTTCAGGAAATCGAGGTATCCAAGCGGTTCAATGAAGGAGAGGTTGGAGTGGTTCTTGAATTTATTGAACAACCCAAATCGCTTGAGCATTTTGAGGGAGCGGGGATGAACCGGATAGATTACGGGCTCCTTGAATTTTGCCACGGCTGAAAGCACGGCTTTCAGTCTCGGCTTGACATCCACGGTTTCCTGGCGGTGGGCCGTGAGCACCACATAAGCGCCTTCCTCCAGTGAAAGACGCTCTAGAATCCGTGATTTTTTGGCCTTGTGCAGGTTTTTGGTGGTGGCTTCCACAATGGGGTTGCCGGTGAGGAAAATAGTCTTCCTATCCACGCCCTCTGCCTGCAGGTTCCCCACGGCAGTCTTGGTCGGCGCAAAGTTCAGCAAAGCCAGATGGTCGGCCATGATGCGGTTTACCTCTTCGGGCATGTTCAGGTCAAAGCTCCGCAAACCGGCTTCCACGTGCGCGAACGGAACGCCCATCTTAGCTGAAACAAGGGCTGCGGCAAGAACGGAGTTTGTGTCTCCTTCGGCCACCACCAGAGCGGGTTCCTTGCCCTTGAACGCCCGCGCCAATGCCGAAACCATTTTGTCGACTTGCCTTCCATTGCTTTCCTCTACAACGCCCAGATTGAGATCCGGAGAGGGGAGGGCCAACTCATTCAAAAAAACCGAGCTTAGGGAAGGGCTGTAATGCTGCCCTGTGTGAACAAGCAACAAATTTTTCCGATAACGTTTCTTGAGTGACTTCACGATGGGGGAAAGCTTTATTATTTCGGGCCTGGTTCCAAACACGATAGCAATACGCATAGCATCCCTTACTTCAGCGCCACGGCCGTTGTGCCATACCCAAAATAATTGAGGGGAAAGGTCTTTCTTAGTTTGTCAATCAAACGCTGGAATGGGAGGGTAAAAGGCAGGTAAGCGCAAAGATATGGAATACAAAGGGTGGAGGCCTCTAAGGCTCGAACCTGGAACTTGGCTTGCCTCAGCCGGTGCAAGAAAACCCAGGGGTATTGCCATAAGTGGGGGAACTCTTCCTTGCAGGCATATTTTTCATAGACTCCCTGACCAAGCAAGTTAACGAGCACCAGAAAAACCCCTTTGAGCAGCGCAACAGGCGCATTTAATGTGAGCTCCCAGAACCTTCCGCCCCCAATCATTGTCATGCTGCAAAGGTTTAAACAGGTTGGCACTGCAATGACCGCTCGGGAGTTGGTTACCCGCCATATCTCTCTTAGGCCCTTGTCAAAGTCAGGCAAGTGCTCCAATACATGGGACGAGACGACGCAGTCAAAGCCATTATCCTTGAAGGGTAGGTTTTCAGCGTCTGCCACGACAAAGTAAACGTTTTGCACGTCTTTCTCTGAAAGGATGCGTCGTGCGGTCTGAATGTTGGGACAGGAGAGGTCAACCGCTACGAGGGCGCGGCAGTTGTGCGCGAGAAGGAAGGCCAATACGCCTTCCCCGCAGCCGGTGTCCAAGACGAAAGCATGAGGTGGAACATGCTCGACAATGGAGGCATACTGCTGGCGGTGGGCATACCGGCGGAGGGGGTTAGGAGACTCGAAGCGCTTGGCCCAAATCGCGTCCGCGTGAGCGAAATAGCCCTCCTTTGTCTTGTCCATTAAGCATCTCCCTCGATGAAGCCAAGGACTGCCCTTGCCCTCTTTTCCCAGGTATATTTTTGCATTACTTCTTTTTTCGCGTTTTCGCCGATTTTTTTCGCAAGCGCCTCATCAGTCAGAACCCGTAAAATACCGTTGGCAAGGGATTCCGAGTCAGATGGCCTGACAAGAACGGCGCTTGTCCCATCCTGCAGTATTTCCCGTATCGATGGAAGACCAGTGGCCACAATGGGTTTTCCGGCGGCCATGTACTCGAATAATTTTAGAGGGGATGCGTAATACGCGAAATGCTCGGTCCATGGGAAGGGGATGACACAGACGTCAAAGGAATTAATGAATTGCTTGACTTCAGCCGGCACAACATAGTCGAATACCAACAGTTTTTCGTTCATGCCAAGCTTGGCCGCCAAAGTCGTATACCCTGGAATCATCTCCTTGGGCCCTCCGACCAGGCACAGCATTGTTTCAGGAAATTTCCGCAAAACAATCTGCATGGCTTGAATCAGCGTCTCGAGCCCTTTTTCCATGCCAAGCGTGTGGAACCGGCCAATGTAGCCGATTATTTTTTTGTCCGGCAAGCCAAGCCGTTCCTTTGTGGTTACCGAAGGCTCAGAAAACGAAAGCACGCGTTCGTCAACAGCGTCATGGGCCACAAGGATCCTTTCAGGTCGTATGCCGGCAAGCTTTGAAAGCCTCTCCCTGGTTGCATGGGTCAGAACAACGTAGGAAAAGCGCTTGGAGAGCGCCAGCAAAAAGAAAATGGAGTGGGGATGCAGGGAGTGAAGTTCAAAAACCACCCTTATTTTCTTGAACAAGGCGATTAACCTGAGAAGGCTCGCGGTAGGGTAATCCCTTACATAATAAATGTCGGCTGTGTCACGCAAGAGAAGGAAAAAAAACAAGGCGAAGAGAAAACTCGCACAATATAGTGGAAACGCCAGCAACCGTTGCACGATGTAGGGGGTAACCTCAAGCAGGTCAATGCAGGGCAGTTGCCTGAAGTTAAATGGGTTTACGCCATAATAAGAAAAAATATTTGGGCTGTGTTGGGCCCTCATTTCCTTTGACTGGTGCCATCGTTTTGGAACAATCAAGGTGACTTCAAGCCCTTTGGAGACAAGGGCGCTGCAGAACTTCATAATCTGATTGCTTTGGGCCTTTTCCGAGGGAATTCGGGCAAGCGACAGGTAAACCAACTTCATGCAAGGCAACCCCTAAACACGTTAACCAGGTTATTGGCCAGGTTTTTTATAGAGTGCTTTTCCACTACCCTCCTTCGAAGCCCTTTGGAAAGGCGGGCCCGCTGTTTTTGGTCAAGGCTTAAAACAAACTCTATTTTCTTGGCAAGGCTTGTTGAGTCACCCTCAGCAAAGAAAAGAGGTTCACCAAACGCACCCAACAGTTTTTTCAGGGCTATATTCGAAGTCAACAGAAGGAGCCCGGTTGACATCGCTTCAAGTGCTGCCTTGTCAATGCTTCCCGTTCTGCTTGCGTGAAGAAACACCCCATAGCCACGCAAGCGGGTGGGCAACGCAGAGAAAGCCACGCCGCCCAAAAAGCACACGGTTTTTTCCAACCAGCATGCCAAGACTTTTTGCTTGAGCGAAGCAAGATAAGCAATACCTTGAGGCATTAGGGGTTCACCGATGACGTCAAGCATGAGGTCTTGGAATCCCCGAGTTCTAAGCCGGGACATCGCCGCAACCAGGGTTTCATAGTCTTTGATAGGGCTTATTCTGCCCACCGAGACAAATTTTCTTGCGTCTGGAATAAATCCAGGCAAGGGCTTAAAAAAATCGGTGTCAATGCCCTGGCCTACCACGACTTTCTTTGGGCTGGGAAGGCGAAAGCCTTCCGCAGAGGAGGTTACAATTTTCGTGGCAAACGCCTCTGCTACCCGAAGCAGCAGGCTAACGTTTTTATGGGCGTACCACATCACAATTGGTTTCCCATACAGCGCAGCAAATGGGGCCATCAAGAGCGTGAATTCAGGAAACATGTGGCAGAAGATGACGTCCACCCGGTGCCGGGAAAAAATCATGGAAACGGTTTTCAGGAAGCGGGGCAACAAAAACAGGGGGTGAGGCACGCGCGATTTGTTTAGTGAATAGATGGTGATGTTCGGCGGCAGGTTTGTTTCGCAGGCATCCAAAGTCAACACCACAAGTGAATCCACTTGGGTTGCCAGTGCCCTAATCCAGCCACAGGCAAAACCCAGGAAGGGGTCGGATGGATCCACTTTGGGGGTGAACATCAGGACGTTCATGGTTTTCCCCTGTGGCTGCCCCCCAGAATGAACAACCGGTGCCATTCGGAGAAGGCCAAGAGCGTCATAAGCTTGGATATCTGACGGCTACGCCATTTCTTCTGTGCCGCGATCCGCTCGACGAGGGCATGCACGGCGCGGTCGTCGAAAAGGTTGCAATGAGCCTTTAATTCTCCAAACCGTTGTTCGGCGTATTCCCGCAGTTCCGCGTCAAACCAAAGTTTCAACGGCAGCTGGAAGCCCTGCTTGGCACGCGCCAAAATAGGCGGTGGCAGCTTGTCTTTGACGCTCTTCAAATAAAGGTAGCGCAATCCCCCTTTTCCAAACCCTTTCACCAATAGGTTGAGCGGGAGGGTAAATGAAAACTCGACCAGTTTGTGGCTGGCCAGGGGAACCCTTCCCTCCAATGAATGCGCCATCGTTATTTTGTCGAAATTTTGCAGAACGTAGTACTGGAACCAGTTCGCATAATCTGCGTAGCGCAGTTGATTGAGGTAATCGAATTTCCGGGCCGCCGAAAAATATTGGGCTGCAAGCCTTTTCGGCGTATCTGCCAGCACTTGACTTTTGACTTCCTCCGAGACCACCAGCCGCTTCTCGTCCTCATCCATCACGGCATTGACGGCCAAATAGTTCTCTTCGAGGGTCTTCTCAGCGAAGCGGAGGGGGCTTTGAAGCGAGGGCGCAAATTCGAAGGGAGCGTGTCGACCCGCCATGGAGGCTAGGAGGCGCCGGACAGGGGATGGCAGGCATTCGAAAGCCCTTTGTGTTTTGGCGAGGAGATACTTTTCATAGGTGGCAAAAGCTTCGTCGCCTCCGCTACCTGTGAGAACAACTTTCACGTGCTTTCTCGCCAATTCCGCCAGGTAATATTCTGCGATATAGTGTTCTGGGGCCGTCGGCTGCTCGAGGTGCCACAGGATTTTTGATAAATCGCGGAGGACACGCGGTTTGACGATGAACTCATGGTGGTCGGTGTCATAGAGACGTGCTATTTCAGCGGCGTACGGCAGCTCGTTGTAGCAACCTTCACTCTCAAACCCTATGGTGAAACTGGCAAGGGGCACCTCGCTTGACTCGCGCAAAAAGCCGAGCACGGCGCTGGAATCGATGCCGCCAGACAGATAAATCCCGATGGGCACGTCGCTTATTAGGCGTTCCTGCACGGCTTGTCGGATTACTTCGCGCGTGCGGGCAATGAAATAAGCCTCAGTGCCGGTAGAAATGTTTTCTTTCAGTTGCCAATAGCGCCAGCAACGGATGCCAGCAGCATCCACCGTCATGGCATGGGCGGCAGGCAGGCTAAAGACGCCTTTGAACATGGTTTCGGGGGTGGGCACGAATCTGAAGGTGAGATAGCCGTCCAATGCTTGGAAGTTCACTTCCGGTTCCACTGCAGGGAATGCAAGCAGGGCCTTTATTTCCGAAGCAAAAAGGAATACCCCTTCATTCTGCCAATAGTAAAGGGGTTTCTTACCTGTTCGATCGCGTGCCAAAAACAATTGTTTTTTGTTTGCATCCCAGATCGCGAAGGCAAACATGCCGTTCAAGCGTTGAAGGCAATCAAAACCGTATTCCTCGTAGGCATGGATGACGGATTCCGTATCGGCATTCGTGGCGAATCTGTGGCCTTTTGCCTCTAGTTCCTGCCGTAATTCCCTGTAGTTCCAGATTTCACCATTGAAAACAATCCACACGCTGCCGTCCTCGTTGGACATCGGCTGGTGCCCGCCTGCGAGGTCAATAATGCTTAAGCGACGGAATCCCAATTCGAGGTTTTTGTCAGAGTAATAGCCTTCGTCGTCGGGGCCGCGGTGTTCCATGATTCGAGTCATGGACTTAATCAATTGCTTGTCATTGAATCCATACACGCCACAAATGCCGCACACGAAAATCACTTGACCCCATACAGCTCTATTGTTTCACCGTTTCTTTGACTAAACGCCTTAACTAATTCAAAACCTTGGCTTCCCTTAACCTTTTGCCATAAATGCCCTTGATTTCCATCGTATAAAACAATGTATACCGGCAACCCTTTTCCTTTTAATCCCTGTACTCTGCGGTCGAATTCGTTAACTGGGAATTCCGTTACCTTTCGTGAATGTCGCCTGTCATACTTAAGCGTGTAAAAAGAGAAATTAACCCAGTTCACCCGAATGTCATGCGAGGCAAGAATCACCGCTGAATTGTCCGGAAAACTGTCAACAACGTATTTTGCTATATTGTCCAGATCTATCGTTGAGTAGCTGTTAGCATACGTGAAGATTGTCTCCTGCTTGTTCCCGACCAGCACAAAAGAGGGCAAGGCCACTGAAAGAATTAACAGAAACAGAATCTTCCGTTCATGGCCAACGAAAAACGTTTTCGCCAGCGAATTCGCTTCATTGAAGGCAACCAAGAAAAAAGCGGCAATCATCGGAAAGACAAACCTTGGCTCCTTGTTCGGAATAAGCGTAAAAACAACGAAGTAAACGGCGGTTAGTACAAGCAAAACCCGGGCAGCCGGATTTTTGTTTCTAAAAGCCCCATACAAACCAACCAAGCCAATCAAGAAAAGAGGCCAGTTTGCCACTTCAAGCAGAGCAACGAGGTAAAAAGCGATAACCCTTGCACCCATCGAAGAGATAGCGGATGAAGCGGAAAGTTTTTCGCTGCCTGGCAAAAGCCAGCCAAGAGTATTTCCAATCAATGTTCCCCTCTCGGTTGAGTCCTCGGGAAAAAAGCCTGCAAACACGAGAACAAGTGCCAAGTAAAGCAAAAAACCGAGAAAGGCGCAGCCAAGAATTCTAACATTCTTCTGCCTCAAAAACACAAACGACCGGTGCTTGAGTAATAAGTAGAAGAATATTATTGGGAAAACCAGGGCAGCCGGAAACTTGATCATTGAACCAAGAAAGGCAGAGGCCGCTGCAAGAAAAGCGGGCCTGTTCAAACCTGATTGCTCGCTTTTCAGGAAATAATAAAGTGTTGCGAGAACTGCAAAAGTCGAAGGGACATCCCGCATAATTAAAACAGAATGCTGCAGGAAAATAAAGCTCAGAGAAAAAGCCACGGTCGAAGCAATGGCGGCCGCCCTGCCAAATACTTGTCTGCCAAGCTTGTAAACAAAAACCAAGGCCAAAAACGAAAAAACCGTTGAAACGATTCTTGCAGCAAAGTCATTAACCCCAAACGCAGCAAACGAAGCAGCCATAACAAGTGCATACGCTGGCGGATAATTGAAGCCAGAGGAAAAGATTGCAAAGTAATTGGAAATATAACCGTAAACATATGTATACAGCCAAGTGCCTGAAAGGCTTGTTGGCAGAGAATTCAAGAAATCTTTTGCAAGGTCATACACGAATATGCCCGCAATGGTGTGGCTACCTTCATCCCACGTCAAAGAAAGATTGGATGCAAGTAAGAAAGTGAACACAGAGTAAGCAAAAAGATAGCCTATAAGAGCAGTCTCCGCCTTATGTACAATGCCATGGTTGCTGGCAATGGCGCCAAAATAGGCTCGTACCCTTTCAATAGAATTCATAGTTTCCCTGCCCCACCGTTGCCAAGAGTGAATGGTAATGGTCATAAAAGGATTGCTCCGAATACCGTCGGCGCACCAGTTCCCTGCCTTTTAAGCCTATTGAGGCTGCCTTGTCGGGGTGGTCAAATAAGTAAATCATTTTCTCGGCAAGTGCTTTGGGGTTCCTTGGCTTTACGAGGAAGCCGTTGACCCCATCGGTTACCAACTCAGGTATGGGCCCAATGGCAGTGGTTATTACGGGTTTGCCACAGGCATTTGCTTCAACGATAACCCTACCAAAACCCTCGGAGAGGGTGGGAAAAACCAAAAGAGTGGAAGCAGCATACTCTTTTGCTAACTCCGCCAAGGACAGAAAGCCTTGAAATGCGACATTCTGTGTTAATCCCAGCTTGCCTACAAGTTCCTCCAACTCTTTCTTCCTTGGTCCTCCACCCCTAATCACTAGCCTAGCAGCTGGATGGCATTTAACAACTTCCGCCATTGCCAAGATAGTATCTTCGGGGGCTTTTCTCTTTCCAAGCGTTCCAACAAATAAAGCAATTTTTTCCTTGTTTTTGTTTTGTTGGGCTAAAAAAGGCTTCAAATCCATGTATCCCGGAAAAATGATAATGGGCTTTCCTGGCACCAACTGCTCGATTTTTTGCTTCATGTAGGCGGTTACGGCCCTAATCCAGTCTGCATGCGAAAAAGAATTTTTCACTACATAATGCAAGGCGCCTTTAGCCAGCCACTGAAAGGGCCCGCTCATCTCATGCAAATATGTTTCCTCCCACTCCCCGTGACAGTGAACAAGCAATTTTACCTCTCTCCCAAGAAGCCTTAGGAGTGAAGTAAGCCCTGAAGAGACAAATCCTGACACCACTGGATCCTCAGCATCTATGATGCGGACATTTCTTCGTAAGGCCAGCCATAATCCAAGAAAGCCGGTTACCAGAGTGTACCATAGGATATCCAAAAATGCTATTGGAAGCACGGGCACTAAGTGAAAATCTGCTCCACAACGGAATTTCAAAAATCTTGGCTGGTTTGTCCGCGCAATCACCGTTAACTGGTGTCCCTGAGAAAGATTCAACCACTTTGCCCGAATGCTATTATCAAATGGAACCACGTTGGCGCTCCATTTAACCCTCTTTTCAGTGCATTTGTTCGACTGAACATAAATTGTTCGGCCGATAAACAACACGTTCATTGCTTCATCCCCTGTGCTTCCTCGAACACGGCCAGCGTGGCGTCGGCAAGCTTTCCCCAGGAATAACCTTTAACCTTTTGCTTCGCGTTTTTGACGAGTTCCCGCGCAAAAGCCTGGTTGGAGAGCACTTGCTTGAGCCTGTCTGCCAGTTGGTTTAAGTCATGGGAATCAACGAGCAAGCCGTTCACGCCGTCTTCAATGAGTTCCCGGTTAGGTTCAAGGTCAGAGGCAAGAACGGGTGCACCAGCAGCCATGGCTTCCAAGAGCAAGTGGCTTTGGCCTTCGTATGAGCTGTACAAGACAAAGGCATCGCAAACGGAAAGGAACTGGAGGACTTTTTCGTGGGGTTGCCGCCCCAAAAACAAGGCATCCACCTTCAGTCGCTGCGCCAGTTCCTTGAGGTTCCGCTCCTGGTCCCCTTCCCCAATCACAACCAGCAGGGCATTGATTTTGTGGGCAGCCATGCATTCAATGATTTTGTCCACGCGCTTGAAGGGATAGAGGCGGCCAATCGTTAACACGATTGTTTGGTTGGACGGCAAACCCAGCGAGTCTCTTGTTAGTTCCGTGGTTGGAGGCTCCACCGCGTTTGAGACCAGGCGAAACTTGTTTTCCGGAATGCCCCACCCAGCCCACAACCGTTTATTGTAATTGCTCGGGACAATGACAAAGTCAGCTCTATGGGCAACAAATTCCTGAATGAAACGAAGCAATTCAACTCGCAAGCCGAAGCGTTTTTGCTGGAATTCCTCAATATCCACTGCGCTACCAAGCCATCCTACGCGGACAGCATGCTCCCATGCAAAATTGCCTACAAGCCGAAGAATAAACGGCTTGTTCATAAGTTTGGCGGCGATTAAGGCAGGAACTCCTGCAATGACAGGATCAGTGGCAAGGATTACGTCACATTTTCTGGCATGAATTAACGCTTTCCAGGTCGCTAAAGGGATTTTAACCAATGGATGAAGGGTTCCATTAACCCAGAAAATGCTTTCCCTTGATGAACTCGGTTCACCATAAGTAATTACCTCCACTGAATGGCCTTTGGCTTTAAGCCGTTGAGAAAATTGCTTGCAATACGTTGCAGGACCGCCAATCTGGGGCGGGAATATACCTGAAAGAATGCATGCCTTCATTGAATCACGATTTCCACAAATGGTTGAAGGGTGTTGTCGTCAGCGTAATAATTTTTGCCATCAAAATCCAGTTTATAAACGGTTACCGGTCCCGCGTCAAATACTTTGTCAAAGTTGGGGTTGCGCAGATGTGAGTATTTTCGTTTAATCCAGTCAGTCGTTTGCCCAAAGTTTATAATATTTGCATTCTCTTCGCCTGCAACAATAACATGCCGTATGTCAAATGACTTGAGGTACGATATCGCTTCCTTGATGTTGCCCTTCCACACGCCGGTAAGTCTCCTAAAATTCTCGCCGTGGGGCGGATACAGGGAGGTTATTTCATCGGTTGCGACGGCATTGAAATCCTTTAAATAGCCAGAGGAGTCACTTTCCAAAATGGTTTTGTACTCGGTCATTTTCGCTAAATCACTTGAATCCGAGACTTTAAAACCAATTATGTAAAGGTTTGAGGCAAAGACTGTTAAAAGGAAGACTGACACGATTAATTTTAAACCGAGCGAAAAATTAATGCCTTTAAACCATTCAACAATCGGCAACGAAAGCCTTCCTAGCCTGTAATCCCCTGAAAATTCTTTAAAGCCAAAGATAGCCAGAATGACGAGGGGCAAAATCAATTCGCTTTCAAAGCGATACATGAAAAAATCCAGGCCCAGAACGGCGTTCCTTGAAAGAAATGAAGCCGAGACAAACAAGGCGATGACAAAGAGCTCTGCGCTGGATGGCTTCCTTGACAATAATCCATGGAAATAGTAAAAAACAAAATAAAACCCGATTAAATAAACGATTCCGGGGAAGGTCCAGCTAACGGGGAAAACAAGCAGCAGTAGAGAGATACAGCCCAGCCAAAAAACGAGTTTTTGCTGAAAAGAACTTGTCCTCCCACTATGCAAATAAGCGTAAATGGCGTAAGTCAGTATTATGCTCGAAACAAAAACAATTAAACCGAGTTTTGATGGATACATGGTCAGCGAAAGATTGTAGAGGCCGTAAATGGTAGTCGAATAATTAAAATAAGCGGGTAAAACCAAATCCATCAGGGTGCGAAAAGCATTAATTCCAACGAAGGCAAGCCCTAGCATGGCCGCCAAAAAAGTGAGTGGTCGCCTTTCAACCGCATGATGAGCTGCAAACACAACTAACAGAAAAATGAACAGCGCAACAGTTGCAACAAGGAAAGTTATTTCGTGTGAAAACGCAATTAGGCCAAACAAGAACGAAGCAAAAAGCAAATACTTGAATTTAGGCTTAAGCTTTCTAATATCAGACGTGTCCAACGCGCCAAGAAATTTTGTGCACGCAAAAGTAAATCCTGCCATGAAAATACCTGCAAACATTTGCCTTAGTGCCACGGTTATGAGATTGAATTGGTATGCATTGAAAACGAATACGAAACTGGCGAGAACCGATAAAGCCACGCTCTTTGTTAGAAACCTTGCAAGGAAAAAGAATACAACCAATCCAAAAATAAAGACCAGCTTGCTTGCTCGTATAGTGTTTAATGAATCAAGTCCAGTGATTTTCTGTAAAAAATTTGTGAACGCATTAAAGCCCATTTGCAGCGAAGAATTTGGCTGAGCGCGCAATTGGTAAACATAATACGCTACGTCGTTAAGGGCGTATTCCTGCAAGGGCGTTGGTGCCGCCCTATAAACAAAGGCACCTATAACTAAGGCCAGCAAGACCATGGCGAGAAAAGACCTTTTAAGCAATTTAACCCCTTCAATCAATTAGAATGCAGTGAATTTATTAATTGCTTTTCGACGGGAAGCCGTGCGATTTTAAACTTTGTTGCTCAAGGGCATTAAAAAGGCTAACGCCCAAGTCATTCAATGATAGCATGAAGTTCGTGCTCGTAATTCCAAATTATTTTCCTGCCGTATTCGGGGCAGAAAAGGCACTGCAAGAAACCTGCGAGTATTTGGCAAAAAAACACGAGGTTCACGTCATTACGCGGCAATTCGATGGAACGCCTGCGGAAGCCGAAATGAATGGCGTGAAAATCCATCGCGTGTTTCCCTGCATCGGTTTCCAAACAATCAACCACCGATTTTATGCTGCGTTGTTTTTTCCAAGTGCTTGGCTGAAATTGTTTAAATTGGGAAAAGATGCAATGATACTGAGCCAGGGATTCAGCGCCAACTTGGCGGGGTCCGTTTACTCACGAGTGAGTGGCCAGCCACTCATTATTTTTTTCCAAGGTGGCGACATGGGAGATTATACCGAGCACGCCATTCCGTTCAGCGATATTTTGATGGGGTTCATTGTGCGTTCCGCAAGGAAGGCAGTTTGCGTAAGCAATTATGTGGCAAAAAGGGTTTCGATTTTCCGGCCAAGGGCTTGCGTCATTGTGCCAAACGGCGTGGATCTACACAAATTCACGCCAACCAAGCAGAAGGACGGCAAGCCACGGGTGCTTTTGAGTGTCTCGAGGCTCACCCCCAAAAATGGCTTGGACTTGGTCATCCAGGCATTGCCCCTTGTTAGGGACATCGATTTTT
>C687J35174_10003086_pt1 | contig 23069 bp, 24 predicted proteins | sample RifCSPhighO2_01_FD_35174 | JGI IMG/M metagenome (IMG submission 35174) | reverse complement strand
TTTGCGGTTCAGCAGGCCTACCTGCTTACACCGGAGCTTCCCACCACTCAGGGTCTTTGCTCAAAATGGGCTTTAATTTTCCCCAGTTGCAACTCGGTACTTATTAAAGTTATTCCCACTGGCTCGTTCACTTACTGGAGCCACACTTCTAGTGTAGATGAAGTTAATCTTGTTCTGTTGAACTATCGAAACTAGCTCTGTTATCACTAGCTCCGATATGCACTACCCCCACTAAGGGTTATTATGCGAGGAAATTTATTAATGAACTATTTATGCAGTATAACACAAAAGGAAAACACCACAAGAGTTATTTTCATAGCATTTTTAATCCTCTTTTAATATTCCTTGAGCTATGTATTTTTTCATCAATGACTGATAGGGCATATCTATCTCATTGGCGCGCTCTTTAACTCGCGCGATCAAATGCAAAGGCAAGCGCAAGGAAATAGGCCGAGAAGAAGGTTTTAAGTTTGGAAAAGACACTCTCTCAAAGTCAGAAGGAGAAAAACGAGACAAATCAAATTTTGCCCAATAATCCCGTTCGGCGTCTTCATTTTTAAATTTTGGAAGTTTAATTTTCTTTTTCATATAATCTATAGTGTTTTTTATTAAGATTTCTTGCTGAAATAATCCTGACTCTATTATTCCTTACGGTAAATACAATGTGTAATAATCGTTTTTGTTTCGTTTGTCCTATTAAGGTATACCTTTCTTCGCTTTCAGAGTGCGGAACATCCTTCATTATAATCTTCTTCTGATCGAAGAAACTTTCTTCACATTCTTCGTTGGTTACATTGTGTTTAACAAGATTCTTTTCTCTGTTTCCAGCATCCCACTCAAAACCAGAAACTTCTTGTAATACTCGACCTTCTTTATTTGTAATTGTAGCGTGAGCCATATACATTGTCAAGCCAATTAGTAATTACTATTTATTTTACCTTACGAACTTTACAACTTTCCACCTTATAGCCACCACATTTTTATCTTCTAAACCCTATTTGACGCTTCGGTTTTTCTTCTTCCATAAGCAATTGTTTTAAAACCTCAAAAACCTTTTTTAATTGACTATCATATTTCTTCTCCATCCTTTCTATTTTTATTCTTAGTTGGGTATGAGTCGCTAGTAACTCTCTTAATTTTGTGAAAGTTCGGATAATCTGGATATTTACCATTATCGCTCTCTTGCTATTTAGAACACTCGATAACATAGCGACACCTTGCTCGGTAAATACATAAGGAGCATAGCGTCTTCCTCCTCGACTTGAAGTCACAGATTGTGACGTCAAGTTTGAGATGCCAAATTGGTACCTCAAGTTTTGAAGTTCGTTTTTAGTTAATTGAAACATAAAATCAGTAGGGAAACGGTCAATATTTCTTTTTACAGCCTGATTGAGTACTTTAGTTTCAACCTGATAAAGTTCTGCAAGGTCTTTATCCAGCATGACCTTCTTGCCACGAATAAGAAGTATTCCACTTAGTATTCTTTCACTCGGTATTAAACCAATTTTGTTTTTATTCATTATTTCACTTTACGAACTTTACAACTTTTCACTTTGCAACTTCTTAATTTACCGTGATGTTAACGATGAACGTCTGCGGATGCGCGGTTGACGAATCTTTTACTAAAACTGAAACTGAACCACGTGAGTGAGCAGTGGCTGTAAGTCTGGATCCATAAATCTCAACTGTCGCAATACTTATACTATTTGATGTCTGAATAACATTATATGGAGCTGTACCCCCTGAGATACTAGCAGTTGCAATGTTTGTTTGGTAATTTAGATAATTTGGAATGGTCAACGAAATGTTTTGCGGACTAACTATCAAAGGGTTCACGACTGTTACATGAACATTTGTGGTTCTAGGGGATGGAGATGAATCCAAGAATGTAACCGAAGTTTCTCCTGCATTTCTACCGGTGACTGTGAGAACATTGCCTAAAATTATGGCATCTATTATGCCTACTGGTAATGTTCCCGCAACTGTATAAGGCATTCTTCCACCCGATATGGTTATATTTGCAGTTCGTCCAGTATAGACTAAAACATCTTGTTGCGAGATAGTTAACACTGAAGGGTCTATTATTGTGATTGGAATAACAACTTGCTTAAAGGGTATTGAAGAATCTTGAATCGTAACTGAAGTAACTCCAGGCATAACACCTGTTACAATTAAATTAGTATCAGAAAGGACGGCTAGCGCAACGGCTTCATTTGGTCCTGTTTTTACGGTGTAATTTCCTTCGCCGCCAGATATCCTTATTATCGTAGGGGTATTAATGTTTGCCGAAATACTCGGTGGAGTAGCTGCCAAAACTCTAGGGTCGTTTACCGAAATATTTACAGTAGCTGTTTTTGGTGGAGTTGTTGAATCATAAACAGTGATGGAAGTAGTTCCTGCGGCGACGCCCAGGACTGTTATTCGGGGACCACTGGAGCCTGAAGTTGAAATTGTGGCAGTTGCCACTCCCTTACTGGCTTGTGATTGAATAATATTGAAAGGTGCTGTTCCGCCTGAGATAGCTGTGCTAGTTCCTTGTCCCACACCCACTGAAACATTTTGTGGGATATCCAATGTTGTGGCTGTGCTAGATGTTGTTGTTCCACCACTCAAAGTCTGACCATTATAACTCCAATTATCCTGTGTTGAAGAAGTGGGTCGAATGGTGCTAGAAAGAGCGCTCAAGCCCTTGTCTAAGAAGTGATTTAGCAAGGCGTCAAAAATAGCAGCTACGCTATCTACCACGCTATTGCCTAATGCTCCAGCTAATGTGGTTGATTCTCTAGGAGTGTCAAGCGCATTAAATATTTGATTGGCCGCTACGGAGCCCGGAGTTGTGTTTACTAAATTTTTGCAAGTATTTTTTTTGTTAAATTCGGCTCTGGCGGCATTGTTTTCTCTCTCCCATTGCAGGGATCCGCTGGCTCCTGGATATTTATTTACATCCCAAGGTATCTCCTTAAAACTTGGTCGGACAAATTCATTATAACCATTGTTGTAGCTATTTTTACCTCCATTATCAGCGCACATCTGCGGAGACAAGAATCCCATGCCTTGTTGCAAGGCGTTTTGTACTTTCTGGGCTGGGGCTTGTAAAGTGCCCTCTAGACGACTTGCTAAGTTCTGCTGGATGATCATGTTGAATCCCAGATAATTATTTTGTGGATATTGGGTGTTGATCAGGAATCCATTCCAGCCCCCGTAGTTGAAATCGTTGCGATATCTGACCAAAAGATCTGGATCGTTGATTACCTTGCTCAAAGTGTACTGCGCGTTTTCAGCTAGCTGGCTTTTGTAGCTCGCAATGACATTCAGCGCCGTTTGCGGGCCGAAAGGAAACCGGAAAGTATCATAGCCGATCATATCTACCAAGCGTCTAACTTCCGATTTAGCAATGTCTTTAAAAAATGATTCTGGATTTTCTAGGAAAAGTGGCGCCCCATGGAAGTCGGAATTGATCCAGTTGATCGTGGCTTGCGTCATTTTGGCCAAGAGCGCTTTTGCTGCTACCTTCAGGAGCTGTTTACCTATTTCTATCATCGCATCTTTTAAAATCTGACCTGTTTGTATTACGGTAGATCCCGCGGTTGTGCCAGAAAAAACTTGAGTGAGCGCATTCCAAAATGTATTTGGTGGATCATTGACTATCACCTGTGCTTCAGCCTTTTTTGATGTCGAAAATAAAAAAGTTGGCAATAATATTGCAACAATCAATATGCCTGAGATTAATTTGGTTATTTTATTTTTAGTAATCATTTTGTTATTTATTATATCCTTTATTTACCACATAGTGAAGCTCTGCCGTATAATTATTGGGACAATTTTTGATTAACCGCCTCCCCGAGACTTTTTAAATCGGATTCTAGGATAGTGTTATTGGTTTGATACTGACTTATACCACTAATCGCTAAGATAATGTCCTTATCAAAAAGCTTTATGTCGTTTAAATTTTCAACCAATCTTTGAAGAGAATTCAAGGCATTCAGATGCATACCCGAAAGAGCGTTTGGTATTCTTATTTCTACCATTTCATTTATTATTTTAGTTGTTTGTTCGATAATTGGATCTAGTTTTTCTAGTGCAGTCATGTCAACATTATTTTCATCAATTATAAATTTTTGTAGTACATCCATTACCGTATAGTCTATCGGATGTTTTTTTATTATGTTATTTAAATTATTCTTATAATCCCTGAACGCTTGAACTCCATCGTCGTCTGTTATTTTTAGGTCAGAGATCAAAAAAACTTTTCTCGGCGGGGTATTCTGAATTTTTTCAATCAAAGAGGCCCCCAATTGGTCTATGGAAGTTTCATCCAAAGTTCCGTTTTGGCTGGCGGCAGCAATGCTCCCAAATAGTTCTCGAGAAAACTTTTCGGTTTCTGTCAAATTTTCTACTACTTGTGGTTCACTATTTTTTATTTCTACACCACCCTGTTGTTCTGCTTTTAGTTTACTGAATGTTACACTATCCGGTGTTCCAGATGTAGTTTCTTTTTTATTTGGGTCCAGCCCGTATAGACCTTCTTGCCAATCCAATATTCCATCGCTATCAGTATCTTTATTTACCAAATCCTCGAACGTCTCGGTGCTATAAGCCAGCTTACTCTCTGGCTTGTCCCCCGCAGAGTCAGGGGAGTTTTGGAATGTTGTTTTGTTTTTTATTAAAAAAATTACCACCACAAAAACTACCGCAAAAACGATCCAAAGCGTCCTTTTGTGTTTTGCCCAAATTTGTTTAATTATGGCCCAATTATATCACCTCTTTTAAAAGTAAACTAGCTTTTTGCAAGAGAAATCCAGTCCAAAAGGGTCAAGTCCTCCGCTCTTTTATTTCCCAATTCTGAAACGGAAGCAAGGCTTCCGTTTTTTGACACAGCTTTTAGATTGGAGGAGAGTTTTTTACGCTTATGCGCAAAGCCTGCTTTGACTATCTCCCAGAATCGCTCTTCAAAATTCCCCTCTTGAGGGGTGGCTCGCTTGCGAGACGGGGTGGATAAATTCAATCCACCTCCCCCTAAAGGGTACTCCTCAAGAGGAGAATAAAAATTCTTTCTGGATATATTGCTAATTTTTATTATCGCCGAGTTTACCTTTGGCGCTGGAGAAAAATATCTTTTATCAACCTTGGCAATCATTTTTGGCTCACCATATGCCTTGACGGAAATCGAAAGGATGCTTTCTTTTCCATCCCGAGCGAGGATTCTTTGAGCCACTTCATGCTGGACCAAGAGCACCATAGCTTCCGGCTGGTTTTTGACCGTCAAAAACTTTTTCAAAATCGCGCCAGTAATATTGTAAGGGATGTTGGCAATGATTTTGTAGGCGCTAGACTTTAGGCCATAGGCATTAGAATTAAATTCTAATATATCCTCGCATACTAGTATGAGAGTATTTGTTTTAATTTCTTTTTCGAATTTAGATTGCAGAAATTCAAAAAGCTCTCGGTCTTTTTCGACAGCTATCACTGAATTAGATTTTTCCAATAGTTTTCCTGTTAGTACACCTTTACCCGGACCTATTTCCAGAATTACATCATGTTTTTTGATTTCACCTGCCTCAATAATTTTCCGGAGCGCAAATTCTCCCTTTAAAAAGTTTTGCCCTAAAGATTTTTTTGCTCTGTGTTGCATGTGGGTTTAAATATAGATGGTTTTAATTCTATCTTTTTCACCTTCTTTTTCCAGTAAATCTGCTGGGATATCTGAAATAAATTCGGACGGAGCATTTATATTTCGGGATCCGAAAATTGTGCGGAAATTCGCAAATGACAAAAACAATTTTTCTTTGGCGCGAGTGAGCGCTACATAGAAAAGCCTGCGCTCTTCCTCGCTGTCGAATCCTTCTGCTTCATTTTGCCTTTGGTGCGGGAAAAGTCCGTTCTCAAGTCCAGTTATTAAAACATAATCAAACTCAAGTCCTTTGGCCGCATGGACAGTCATCAATTTTACGCCTCCGGATTGTTTATCCTTCGTTTTTTCTCTGGTAATCATTAAAGAGTCTTGATCAGAAGCCAACGATGCATCTTCTAAAAGCTTTTCTACACCAAGGCCATTTTCTAAACTATCATATTTCAGCGCCAAGGTAGCCAGTTCTTTAATGTTTTCCAGTCTTTCGATATCCTCGTCGCTACCGCTCGAAAGTTCCTGTTCGATGCCGGACTTTTTGACCACGAATTTTATTATCTCTGAAGTTTTCCAGCCAGAGGCTGGTCCGCCTTGGGCGGATATTTTTTCTTTTATTTCATCCAGGATCCGATAAAAATTATCGATTTTAATTTTTGTTTTTATCGGCAGATTTTCGGTGTCGCTTGCCCCGCCATGGCGGGGTGAAGCGAAAATTTTAAGCAAAGTAACTTTGCCGATGCCCCGCGCTGGGAAATTGATTATCCGTTTTATGTCGGACAAGCTGTCTCGATTTAAAGCCGCTCGCACATAAGCCAGAGTGTCTTTGATTTCTTTTCTTTCGAAAAATTTAACCCCCAAAACCTGATATGGAATATTGTATTTCAGCATCGCTTCTTCCAGCGCCCGCGACTGGAAGTTGACGCGGTATAAAATGGCGATACTGGGCAAGATATTTTTGGACTCACCACTAAAATTTTCTGCTGAAAATTTTCTCTGTCCGTCGCCGTCGCGACTTCCAAGGGTTCGCTCAAAAATATCTTGCCCAGTATCTAAAGTCTCCAAAATTTTCGTGGCGACAAAATCCGCTTCGTCATTTTCGTCCAGGGCCTCATACAGCCCGATTTTGGCGCCGACTTCTTTATTGGTAAATAAATTTTTGTCCGGCCTATATTTATTTTTTTTGATTATCGTGTTGGCCGCCTCTAAAATATTTTTGGTGGATCGGTAATTTTCCTCGAGCAAGACTATCTTCGTGTCCGGATAATCTTTTTCGAAGCTTAAAATATTTTTTAAATTGGCTCCACGCCAAGAATAAATATTTTGATCGGCATCCCCGACCACGCAAATATTTTTATAATTCTCCGAAAGCATTTTGGACATCAAATACTGCACTTCATTGGTATCTTGATATTCGTCGATGTGAATATATTTCCATCTTTCCTGATAAATTTTTCTAACTCCCAAATTGTCTTTCAACAATTTGGTCGCTTTCAGAAGCAAGTCATCAAAATCCAGCGCATTTTCTTTCATCTTTCGTTTTTCGTATAAATTCCAGATCTGGGCCACTATTTTCCCAAGCGTTCCGCTTTCCCTTTCGGTATAATTTTCTAAATGGGTGAATTTTCCCTTTTCCCGGGAGATAATATTTTTTATTTTTTTCGGATCATACTGTTTTGGATCTATCCCAATCTCTTTCATGATTTCTTTTAAGATCGTGGTGGCATCTCCTTCGTCTAAAATTGTAAAATATTTAGTCAATCCCAACAATCGGGCGTTTTCTTTTATAATGTAAACTCCGAGAGAATGAAAAGTAGACACGAACGGAATTTTTTCCTGTTCTTGCGCATTTTGCATATTCTTTTTGATTTCTAAAATGATTCGCTCCCGCATTTCCTTTGCCGCTTTATTGGTGAAAGTCACCGCTAAAATTCGCTCAGGAGCGACTCCTTCCTTGATCAAATTTACGATTCGATGAGTGATGGTTTTGGTTTTTCCGGCTCCGGCTCCGGCAATAATGAGGAGGGGTCCTTTCGTGTGAAGGGCCGCTTCCTTTTGCTCTTTATTTAGTCCTTCTAGGTGTTCTGTGTCAGTAGTCACCTTTGCAATATAACACAGATTTTATTTATTTTTTTAAATTTTAATCATTCGAGTCTTCTTTCGGAGGTTTGGGTATGTCATTTTGTCTCGCTCTTTCGTTTGCGCCCCTTACTCCATAACGGATGATTGCTTGATTCCATATTATGTCTTCGTTGCCTTTTAGTGGTTTTCCTGCTTCTAGTATTTTTCGTATTCCTTGAAGAGTGGTTTCTTCCGGACGTTCATTTTGGCCAGCCGGCCTAGGTTTTGATTGAATCACTGGCGTAGATTTTGCCGCTTTCTCAATTTTCTCAATTCTCTCCTTTATTGCCCTAATTTCTGCATCTTTTTCCGCTAATTTTCTTTCAGTTTCCGCTCTTTTTTGGGCAGTTTCTATTGCCACAGTCATATTTGTTTCTCTGGGTTCTATATGCATCTCTTCCAGCGCTTTTGTGCTAGTGGTTACAATTTCCTTTGTTGCTGTTTCTGGTGTGGTGGATTTCTTTTCTTTCTTGTCTAAAGTTGTTTTTACACCAACAAAACCTCCACTAGCAATCAAGGTTGATAATCCAAGTCCTAGCCAATTTCTCTTAAACCAACCTGGTTTTTTCTCATATGTTGGAGCTGGTTCCGGCGTCGGTGGAGTTACCGGCGCCGCAGTTGCTCTTTCAGCAGGTTCAGCTGGCTTTTTATCAGCAGCTTCAATCCTCTGGAGAGTTGCCAAAGCTTCAGCTGTCCTTTTGCTCGTTTCATTTATAGTTTTCCTGAGCTCCTCGACTCTCATTTCTTCGGCAGATTTTGGTGTTGGTATATTTTCTGGCATATGATTTATTATACTACTAATATTATCTTGTCTCGCTTGTTAAATAAGTTGGCCAGGTGTTTTAATTTCCCATCTCAATTCATTTCGTACTAATTCAGCCGGAATTATTTTTTGAAGATTCCCCGGAGTAGAAGAACCATTGAACCCTTTTTTCTCCTCAAACCTTTCAAATGTTACCGGAGCTGGAAAGAGGTAGTTCTTATGATCATTTATTACTAAATAGTACATTTGACAAGAACCTTCTCGTTTATCCGCAAAATATGTTTCATTCGCTCCAGTGGGCCTGTAAACTGTTCTAATTTTGGCATTGGGAACAATTTCCTTAATTATTTTCTCAAGAATTTCAACTCTAAATTCTTTATTATTTTGACAAAATTCCACAAAAGCACTACCAAGCTTTTCAGATGTAGAAATTTCTTCCTGACCTTTTTTTCTGTTTCGGCCTTCTGTGCCACGATTTTTCTTTCCAATTCTTCCAGTTCTCTTGTCGCTTCTTCTATAAATTTTTGATTGGCTTCTATTATTTGCTTAAGTTCTGTTATTATTTCTTCCTCGCTTTTTTCTTTGATTTCTGGCGCTTCTTCTACGGCAGGCTCTTTGACCTCTGGTTTCATCTCCACCTTTTTCTCCTCAGCAGGCTTGGAGATTTTTCCTTCTTTTTTGTTTTTTTTCTCAAAGGTAGCGTACGCTTCTCCAAGAGCCTCAGTAAATCCTGTATATTCTTTGTGCTCTTGCTCGGCTTTATGAGCCTTATTCAAAGATCTGTCCATAAATTCTTTAATCTTATCAGATTTGATTCGTGCTAGCATTTGAAGGTGGTAAGCTACAGCTTCAGGCACAGAAAAATTTTTCCTTTCTTCCGATTCGATAAGGAGTCTTTTTAAGGTCCGCTTTATCCCCGGGTCTTCTATGGTCGCTACAAATTTTCCATATCTTGCTAATCGCTCGGCTGGTTTTAGGGGTTTAGATTTGGTAATTACCTCCATGATGCCATGAACGATCTTTTTTCCAGACTCTGTCTTTTCCAAAAGTTTATACAATTCTTCGATCGTGTTTGCTCTCTCAAAATTTACTGTTTCAGGCTTTGCGCTCGCCGCTTCTGCTGGTTTGGTCGGTGGTTTTACTGCAACTCCTTCTTTTCTAGGTGGTGGTATAAAGCCAGGAGGTGGTGTACGACTTATAACCTTTCCATCCATGTCATAGTATTCCCTACTTTTATCAGCAAGATCCTTGCGAATTACTTTTCCTTCTTTTAAATGATCTATAGTTCCATCAGGATTCTCTCTTGTCGTTATTCCCGCAAATGGATCTGGTGGTATTTTATTTTTTTCCATATCTTATATTATATATTTTTTATCTTTTTAGGCCTAATTTTCACCCAAAAGCCTATTAATTACACATATTTTAGTAGATTCTGTCCAATTTTGGGGTTATCCACAGTTGCTTGACTTTTGATTATTTTTTTACTATCCTATGGGTATAGTTCCGAAGAGAGGTATGGTGCAAGCTGACCGAAATCTAGAGATGACAGTAACCATCGTGAGAACCTTTTGTTTGCAGTACTATTTGGTCGTCCTGTAATTCCACCCTTATTTTGCTGATATTTGTTTGGTTTAATTGGGGTTGGGAAGGCATTCTTGCGGTATATAGTTTGTTTTATAAAACCCTTATTTAAAATACATAGTTTTTTTGGCTCTATTTTGACCATATTTCTCTTAATCAGGGTCTTTTTTGTAGTTATTTTTGCCTCTGCTCCCCTCCAGGCGCAAGGTGGATTCTTTTCTTTCATTTTAGGCGATGATGTCTACGCGGACACTATGATTACTCCTGTCGATCCAAATCAGCCTAATCAGACTTTAGGTAATATGGCTCTTTTACAGGCGAACGTATCTCCCGACTCAATTCTAGAAGACAAGACCTCTAAAAAAGATGATGTTATTAATCCCAATGCCAGCATCAACATTGTTTCTGATAATGCTCTATTGTCTGCAACTGGCCCGATGGGTGTATTCGATGGAGAAGACGGGGTTGATCCTTCTTATCTTGATACTAGCGTATATGTGGTAAGACCTGGAGACACTATTGGTCAAATAGCTCAAATGTATGGAGTTTCAGTGAACACTATTCTTTGGGCCAATGATATGAAAAAAGAAGATAAGCTCGTTCCTGGCGACGTGCTTTTTATTTTACCTATCGATGGCCGTGAACACACAGTTGCTTCTGGTCAAACTTTGCAAAGCATAGCTAAGCTTTATAAAGCAGATATAAAAGATATTATCGAAATAAATAATATTGCCGGAGATGCCCGACTTGCGGTTGGTGACAAGCTTTTGATTCCGGGTGGCAATATGGCTGATGAAGGAGGTGATAAGCCTGCGCCAAATCTAGGATCGGCCGTTACTAGGGATAAAAACTACTATGCTACCCATCCAGTTCAGAACCTTGCGGGATATTTTATAAATCCAATTCCTACTGGACGCAAAACTCAAGGTCTCCATGGTCCAGGAAACCGGGGTATAGATATCGCTGCGCCGACTGGTACCCCTATTTATGCATCTGCTTCTGGAATTGTCACAGTAGTCAAGACTGGTTGCGTAGTGGGTAAAAAGAAATGCGGTGGTGGATATGGTAATTTTGTAGACATACAGCATTCAAATGGTACCAAAACCCGCTATGCCCATCTATCTCAAGTGAATACTTTTATAGGAGCTAAAGTTAAACAAGGCGATGTTATTGGCCGTGTCGGTTCAACCGGAAACTCTACTGGACCGCATATTCACTTTGAAGTTTTTAATGCTAAAAACCCAGGGGCTGATGGATCTTGGACCAAATAAATTACTCTAGATAAGTTAAGGCAACCATCGCTAAAACTCCAATCACAACTGCCGCTATTTGCAGGATAGAATGTTTTACCTTTTTGGTTTTTTGCAGTTCGGGTATCAAGTCTGCTACGGCAATATAGATGAATCCTCCGGCGGCAATTGGCAAAATCCAAAGTATCACAGATTGTTCTTTGCCCAACAGAAAGACAGCCAAAACTCCAGCAATTGCCAAGAGTGCTGAAAGAAAGTTGAGCCACAGCGCACGCGCCTTTGTATAACCAGCATGTAAAAGTACTGCAAAATCCCCTATTTCTTGAGGTATTTCATGCAAGATCACAGTCAGCGTGGTGGCCAAACCCACAGGGACACTTATCAAAAAACTTACTCCAATAATCATTCCATCTATAAAATTATGAATGCCGTCGGAAAACAAAACTAATTTACCAACCGGATGAACATGTGGCTCTTCCCTATCCTCTCCGTGATGGTGCCAATGAAGAAATTTTTCTAAAATAAAAAATATTAAGATTCCAGAAATTATTAAAATACTCGAAAGCATAGCGTTATCCGATTTTTCAAAGGCTTCTGGAATCAAGTGAATGAACGCGTCTCCGAGTAGAGCGCCTATCGCCAGACTGATAAATATAAAAATATATTTTCTCAACTTTTCTTCTTGAAGGGACAACATAAAAATTCCAACAAAGGAAACCAAGCTCACCACTAGAACGCTTGCAAAAGCGTAAATATATATTATTGTCATGTGCGGGATAGGAGAATCGAACTCCTGATTGCGCTTTGGAAAAGCGCAGTTATACCATTTAACTAATCCCGCTACATTCGGGCTGCTGGGAGTCGAACCCAGCCTAAATGCTCCCAAAGCACTTGTACAACCGATATACTACAGCCCGTCTTCGCGAGGCCAGAGCCTCGCTTCGGCGAGGCGGAGGCCCGAAAAACTTTTTGAGTATATCACAAAATAATATCACTGACTACTTTTATTTCTGAATTTTTGTCTTTTAGATTTAAATACACTACCAGGAGATCCACTTGCCATTCCCTACCATCCAGATTTTTTGACAAAATATAGGTTTGAATTGCCCGCGCTAGTCTTTGCAATTTCCACGGATGCATATTTTCCTCTGGTCTGAAATTGTTGCCAATCACACTCACGCTTTTGACCTCAATAAAATATATTTTCGAGTCTTTTTCCGCTACGATGTCTATCTCTCCCCATTTTTTTGTGTAGTTTCGATCTTTCACCACAAAACCATGTTTCATGAGAAATTTTACAGCTTCATTTTCGCCGATTTCTCCTATTTTTTGGGTGTTTGAAGTAAATACTTTAGGCATATTTTTGATGGTTTCATATGTAACACGTTTCACGTGAAACTATAAATTTATATGTCTTTTATTGAAATATCTCTATTTAACAACATATTTTAAATAAAAACAGCCTAAAAGACAAATTCATAATATGTCCTTTATAAACATTACCAACATACTTATCCACATACCTTACTAAAACCTTATTTGGCAAAGTTTTACATAAAGGACACCACTTGTGCGGCCAAGGAGAATCGAACTCCTATCTCAGTCTTGGCAAGACCGTATTTTACCACTAAATTATGGCCGCAGACTAGAAACTATTTTATTATAATATTTTTCAAAAACAAATGCAATTAAAATACTCGGAATTTTCTTGTATTCCGAAACCTATTATGATACAATTTATATGTCATGAAAAGATGTTCTAAATGTAAACAGGAAAAATTAATTCAAGAATTTAACTTTAAGATAAAGGCCATAGGTTTGAGACAGTTGCAGTGCAAAAAATGTACTCGCTTATTAATAAAAAATCATTATAATACAAATAGGGAATACTATTTATTGAAAGCAAGGAAGCGAAACAAAAAATTGCGTGATGAAATCAACAATTTTTTATGTCAGTATTTGTTAAAAAATCCTTGTGCAGACTGTGGGGAATCAGATATTACAGTTTTAGAATTCGACCATAAAGGAATAATTCCCAAATTAAATACTGTGTCATATCTGAGTAGGGTACACCGACCAATAAGTGAAATACAAGCAGAAATTGCGAAATGTGAAGTTAGATGTGCTAACTGCCATAAAAGAAAAACAGCCAGAGATTTTAGGTGGTTTAAAAATAATAATGCGCTCGTAGCTCAACGGATAGAGCACTTGTCTTCGGAACAAGGGGTTGGGGGTTCGATTCCCTCCGAGCGCACAATATAAATGAACACTCTTCAAAAATTAGAAGAAAAAATCCCAAAAGAAGTTTCACATGTAACTGATACATTCGAAAAAGCGGGTTTTGAAGCATACCTCGTTGGAGGATGTGTCAGGGATCTAGTAATGGGCAAAGAACCTAAGGATTGGGATGTGACCACTAATGCCAAACCCGAGCAAATTATTGGGCTTTTTAAAAAAACTGTCTACAAAAACACTTTCGGGACTGTGGGGGTAGTTGTTTCTCGTGAAACAATACAGAACGATGTTTCACATGTAACTGATTCAAATCTAAAAGCTAGAAGCTACAACCTAAAACCTATTATTATTGAGGTCACTCCATATAGGCTAGAAGCTAAATATAGTGATTTTAGGCATCCGGACGAGGTAAAGTTCAGCGACAAACTGGAAGATGATCTTAAGAGACGTGACTTTTCCATAAACGCCATGGCCCTAAGCTATAAAGGACATCTAACGGACATGTTTGAAGGTATAAAGGACATCAAAGATAAAGCGTTAAGGACAGTAGGGAAGCCGGATGAAAGATTTTCTGAAGACGCGCTCCGAATGTTACGCGCTGTACGCTTCGCTTGCCAACTTGATTTTTCTGTGTCGTATGAAACCACGGAAAGTATTTTGCGCAATTCTGAATTAATTAAAAAAATCTCCGGAGAAAGAATTCGCGATGAATTTGAAAAAATAATAATGTCCAAAAATCCTGCGAGCGGAATTATGATGTTGCAAAAATTCGGCTTGTTAAAAAATATTATTCCGGAGTTAGAAGAGGGGATAGGTTGTGAGCAGTTAGGGGAACATATTTACGATGTTTGGGAGCATTTATTGCATGCACTACAACATGCCGCGGACAAGAATTGGCCAATAGAGGTAAGGCTTTCTGCGCTTTTTCACGATATCGGCAAGCCCAGGACGAGGAGAGATGCGCAGATTCAGACAAATTATCCTGTCTTACTCCACCCTACGGGCGGAACCTTCCGCCAGGAAAATTTATCTAAATCTGCGCTTAGAAAACCTGAGGTTTTCACAAAAAAGAAATTTACTTTCTACGGCCATGAAGTGGTCGGCGCGCGGATGGCCAAAAAAATAATGGAGCGATTAAAATTTCCAAAATCAGAAATTGAATTGGTGGAAAAATTAGTACGTAATCATATGTTCTTCTCGGATACGGAACTTATTACTCTCTCGGCGGTGCGCCGAGTCATTGTAAAAGTCGGTAAAGAAAATATTTGGAGTTTGATGAATGTTCGCGAGTGCGACCGAGTCGGTATGAAGAAAAAAGAAGCGCCATATCGTCTGCGAAAATATTTTGCGATGATCGAAGAAGCCCTGCGGGACCCTATTTCCGTCGGCCAGCTAAAAATTGACGGGAATTTTATGAAGCAAGAGCTAGGTATTGAGCCGGGGCCAAGAATGGGTTGGATTTTGAGCGCTTTATTGGAAGAGGTTTTAGAAAATCCATTGAAAAATACGGTAGAAAAATTATCGGAGTTAGTTAAATCTTTGAATATGAAGGGTAATGCTAAACTCAAGACGCTGGGGGATAAAGGAAAAGAAAAGAAAGAGGAACTGGAAGAAAAAGAGGTTGCCAAACTTCACCAAAAGCATGGGGTGAGGAAGTAACTTGACAATTTTATACCATAATATATACTTCAGTATATGGATACAACCATGCTTATAAAAACGAATAAAGTTCTCAAACAAAGGGCACAAAGACTGGCAAAAGAAATGGGTCTTCCACTTGGCACTTTAGTAAACAATTACCTTAGAAATTTTATTATCGATCGGCAAGCGGTATTTAATGCGCCAATGCCGAATAAAAAAACCATTCGAGCTATTGAAGAAGCACGACGAGATATAAAAGCAGGTAAGAATTTACACGGACCATTTGATACAGTAGCAGACATGATGAAAAGTTTGAACTCGTAAAATTTATGCGTCTTGATTATTCTCGTTTGTTTAAAAAAGATTTCAAAAAACTTACTCAAAAACTAAAAATTCATGTTGGCGTCCGGATTGAAATTTTTAAAATAGACAAATTTAATCCGTTGCTCAATAATCACGCAGTTCATTTCCCGTATGAAGGTTGTCGAAGCATAAATATTACCGGTGATCTTCGTGCTCTATATGAAACCAGTGGTGATTTAATTGTTTTTATTCGTGTTGGAACTCACAGCGAGCTTTATAAATAAAAACTTGATTTAGCAATAACAAACGGTCGTACACTATTGCTAAATAATAAAAAAGAAAAAGCCCAAACAAAATTCATTGCCTAGGCTTTTTTTTGATGTGCGATGATTGTTCTGTTGTGGAAAGGGGAAGTCGTGGGTGAGGTCAATTAATTAGTTATTCTCGTCGGGCCATTCGGCTACCCAGTATTTCTCGAGATACTCGTAGAATTTCTCTTTTTCCTTCTCTTCTCCACCATAACCATCCAACTCCACAAGTTCAATGCTGACCGAGATAAAGTAGGTGTCAGACTTGGGACGATATAGGACCTGACCGTCAACGAAAAAGTCAACAGTCATTCCATCAACATTAAACCCTATAGTTGTATTTTCAGGGAGGAGTGGGCCATCAGGTAGTTGAAGAAAAAACTCCTTTTTTCTTTTCGAATTGTCTAATGTCTTGGTAAACCAGTCAAAGGTGGTGTCAATCCACAGTAATCTTTTCATAGTATTTCTTATTATTTTGTTGTTAATGTACTCTGAGCCTACTTTACAAAACTTCAAAACAATTATTAAATAAATTGATAATTTGTGTTAAATATAAAAATATGTTACATTTATAACAAATGATAAAGGTGGGGGAAAAAATTGAAGAAATAATAAAAGGGGATCATGAAGCCCTCTTTTGTTTATCGCGGGGAATTTTAAATCTTTCCAGATATGCGAGGAGAATTCGTGATACTGTTGAACAGAAAACTAAAAAAGAAGTAAAATGGACGACTATTGTTATGGCACTTTCAAGATTGAAAAAGAAATATAAAGATGTGACGCCATTGGTGAAGGAAGTGGAACTCGATGGCATGACAGTCAAAACTCCGGTAGTAGAAATCGTTTTTGAAAAAACTTCAGTGACCATTTCCCGATTACCATTAATTCAGAAAAGTATAAAACCGAAAAATGAGGAGTGGTTTCGCCTTTCTCAAAACTCCAAGGTTATAGATATTATTTGTAGTGAGTCTAGGCTAGAGTCTGTTGTCCGGCATATGGGCGTAAAACCAATTTTAATTTTTAAAGATTTAACAGCGATTGGTCTTTCTGTGCCGGCGCGTTATCACGACCAGCCAAATATAACTTTTTCTCTGTTGCACAAAATTGCGGAGAGGGAAATTCCAATGGATCAAATTTTTACCACCCGAGATGAAATGATGCTCGTTTTTAGTACAAAATACTTGTCTCAGGTTGTTGAGATTTTTCAGAAGGATTAGTAAACCTCTTGTTGATAGCAAGTTTCACAGTAAACTATTTCCGGTCGGTCGGGGGAGTAAGAGGTTTCGAATTCGTTTTTACATTTTTCGCTACCGTGTTGGTGAGTCTCAAGCTCGCACATGCAGGTGCGGTGCCAAAGTTGGCGCGGATTGCGCTTTTTCATGCGGTCTTGGTGCCGGCATTCGAAATCTTTGTGGGGCAGGGGAATATTCATTCGCTTATAAAAATCCAGTTCTCCTTTGGTGATCCGAAAATTCTTTTTGCAATCTTGGCAAACCAAAACTTGATTTAAAATGTCATCCGTCACTTCCGCAATAGTCGTTGGCATGTTTTTTTCAGTCACCGTTTCTTTATCATAGGTTCCAGTAGTTTGTTTTTGCCAATTAAATCCTTTTTCTTTAGTTTCGATTTCTGTCATTGGAAAATAATCGTAGCCTAGAGTTTCATTGAATCCAAAAGGTGCAATCTCGGGCGGAAAAAACTGGCCGTATGTTCCATCTTTTTTCATTTGCTCATCAATTTGTTCTTTTATTTTTCGGTAATCCTCTTTGTTGTATTGCTTATTCAATATCAGGTATTCGCCTTTTCTAATGGCATTGCATCCGATGGCGCTCGTGAGGTTGTGGCAATTTTCTGAATATTCTACTTCGTTTGAATAAAATACAAACGCGCAATTTTTACATTTACTGCTTTGCAAAACTCCCATCATGTTGTAGCAGAGCTCATTTTTGTAATAAAAATTATTGCAATCTTGGCTATCAATTGATTCTTCCGCATCGGCGACATAAGAACAATTTTTTGTTCCAGTCGTATCAAAAACCCTTACCCCATCATGACAATTATGCATATAATCCCCAGTGACATTGTGGCATTTTGTGGCCGAAGCATATTTCACCATCGTTTTGCTTTTCAGATCCGCAAATTCTTTTTTTGCTTGCTCGATATTTTTGTAACTAGAGAAAATTTCCTTTTTCTTGGTCTCGTATTCCTCTTTGGTGTATTTTACATTAAGGATTGAACTAGAAACATTTCGGCCATTAGTGCAAAAAATGCAATTGTTGGAATTGCGCATGTTGTAGCAGAAAATCAAATCAGTCGAAGACTGGCATTGCTCGGAATACATGCACTTGAAGCACTCTCGAATGTCGATACATTCATAACACAACTCCGACACATGCAGAAAAGCGCAATCCACACAACCTTTGCATTTCTGGATCAATCGGCTATACATGCAGTCCTCGTTATATTCTCCGGCAAAGATCAGATAACAATCTTTATTGTCGGAGGTGCCATTGGCGTAATCAGTTCTCACGGCATTTAGGTTCATCAATGACATTCTGGGTACTTTTTTCTGCAATTCTTTATATTGTTCAAAAAATGTTTTATTTGGATCATAATCTTGCCCAAAACTTTTAGGATCCCATCCATCGCTCCACCAGCATTCGTGGCAGTAGATGGTGTAAGGAGAGTCGGTAGTATACAGAGAAATCATGTCTTTCTGGCACAAATCGCACTTTCGTTTATAGAAGGTTCTTTCGTTTCGAAAAGCTAAACGCCTCATCGCCCGGCAGTCAGGGCAATGGAGCGGGGGAACAGTTTTTACTTGTTCGTAAAAATTCAGGTCTTCCTTTCTTATTTCAAAATCTTTGTTACATGTCTGGCAAGCTTTTTGCATATATACAGTATGGCAATTTAAAAGATATTGTCAAAAAAGAAGCTAATGCAAACTTTTGATTTATATGAATATGTAGTAATATTAAGACATGAAAGATCAAACTTCTTTACCTAAAGAGACTGCGGAGATTTATCTCAGACTAGAACAATATAGCGACATATTTTCGGACTTCGACATCAGGTCATACAGGGAGCGCGCTCTTTCTATTGATTTTATTGAGGAAATCAAGCGAGCGGCAAGTGGAATGGACAAGGGGGGCATAGAGCTTATGTTGCACATTCCGGAAAAAGATCGAAATGAAGCCGAGGAAGCGACTATCAAAGAGCGCTTGGCGGCGCATTTCAAAAGGCATTATTATTTACTGTCAGCAGAAAAGCGGCGAGTCATGAAGCTCGGTATTACAATGGTTGTTTTGGGAATAATGTGTATGATCTTGGCCACTTTTGTTGTTTTTAAGGACCCCACTCAAAATCTGTGGCTTTCATTTCTGGTTGTCTTTTTGGAACCAGCAGCCTGGTTCTTGCTTTGGGAAGGAATGGATCAAATTATATTTAACTCAAAAAACGTGAATCCGGATTTGAATTTCTATAAAAAAATGTTTTATTCCCGCGACCGTATTTATTTCAAGTCGTATTAGATCTCTATCAAAACCGGGCAGTGATCGGAGCCGAGAACTTCTGGCAAGATCTTTGCGCTTTTGACTTTTTTAGCTAGTTTCGAGCTGGCGAAAATATAGTCAATTCTCCAGCCGACGTTTCGGGCGCGGGCGTTGGCAAAATGGCTCCACCAAGTGTAGTGGCCGTTGCCTTTGGTGAATATTCGGAAAGTATCCACGAAACCACCGTCTATCATATTTTGAATTCCTTCGCGTTCTTCTTTGGTGTATCCTTTCATCCCTTCATTTTCTTTCGGACGAGCCAAGTCGTCCGGGGTGTGAGCCACATTCAAGTCGCCGCAGAAAATGACGGGCTTGCCCCGCCTTTCTAGATCTTTCATGTATTCTAGAAAGGCGGGGTCCCATTGCTGGTGGCGCAGGGGAATACGCGAGAGATCATCTTTGGCGTTCGGAGTATAAACCGTAACCACATAAAAATCTTTGAATTCGGCGGTGATGACTCGACCTTCGGTTTGCGGATCGCCGTAAGCGTCGGCTATTAGGCCGAATTTTTTCGCAATTTTTTCTGGAAAACCGTTTATTACAGCAATGGGTTTATCTTTGGTGAAAATAGCTGTGCCGGAATATCCTTTTTTCTCGGCTGAATTCCAATATTCTTCATAATCAGGCAGATCCACTTCACTTTGGTGTTGTTCGGCCTTAGTCTCCTGCAAACACAAAACATCCGGCTGGTATTTTTCCACGAAAGGCACAAAAAGCCCCTTTTTATGTATCGCTCGTATTCCATTTACGTTCCAAGAAATTAATTTCATTTTTTAATTATACTATAAGGGAACCAGTTGACTGAATATTCTTCCATTTCAAAAATATCTTGGCTGATTATTGTATCGCTGAATTCAATTTTGATTCGATCCAGAATTCTTTTTAGTGATTCTTTATTTTTTACCACAAACTCTACCGCAAGATCATATTTTCCCAAAGTTACTGTGGCAAAGGTTGTTTCAGGCAGCAAACCCACCGCCTCGATTATTTTTTTTACTGAATTTTGGTTTTTTAAAGTAAAATCTACTTGATATTGTTCGACACTAAACTTTTTAAAATCAATATCTAAAACCGAACTCCCCAAAATTCCAGATTTCTTCAAATTTTTAATCCTATATCGAACCACATTAGCATGAACATTATTTACTTTAGCTATTTTACTTAAATTCTCACGAGAATTTTTTGCTAAAGTGGTGATGATTGCATAATCCAAATCATCAATTTCTGGTTTTCTCAATTCCTCCGGATAATCCGTATGCAGCAATTTTCCATTTTCATAAAAAAATCGAAAATTAAACCGATGCACGGAAGTCATGGTTAAAATTTCTTGCTCTAAAATAAATTCTCCAAATTTTTCTTTAAATGGGATCAAGAAAGCATACAAGTCAGCAATTCCTTGCGCCAGAACTAGAAAAGTACAATCGTATCTGCCTTCCAGCCGGGCCAAATACGCAATGCCGTGATAAGCGCGAAGGTGATTAAAAATCTCTTTTTCGATTGTCAGAATAGTTTTTTGGAATTTAAAAAAGAATTTATAGTAGAAACTATTCAGGTTCGAAGTGTTGATAGTGGTTATAAAATTCTTGATATAGCCATTTTTCTGCAAACGTTTGACCCGAAAGGCGACTGTCTCGTTCGGGATATCTACTTTTGTCGCCAAATCCAAAAAGGACTGACCACTGTTCAAATCCAGCTCGTAAAGTATCTTTTGGTCTATTAAATCCAAGCCTCTTTCGTTCATATTTCTATCAATATATTGCTAATTAATATAAATAATATAGTCTATTTATGTTTTTTTGTCAAATATTACCCCCTTATTTGCTATTTAAAAAAAATGTTGTAATATAAACGACATGAAAACAGAAATAAAAAATTGCCAAAAGTGCCAAAAAAGTTTCGAAATCGAACAAGAAGACTTTGATTTTTACGAAAAAATAAAAGTTCCACCGCCTACATTTTGCCCTAAATGTAGAATGATACGTAGATTTTTATGGAGAAACGAACGATCTTTGTATAAACGTCCTTGTAATGTACCTGGTCACACTGAAGAGATAATCTCCATGTATTCTAGAGATATGCCAAGTAAAGTTTTCGACCAAAAATATTGGTGGACTGACGGCTGGGATCCTTTGGAATTTGGACAAGAATATGATTTTAAAATCCCATTCTTCACTCAGTTTCAAAAATTAAGAGAACAAACTCCACTTTTGGCGCTTGCGAATGTAAATTCGACTAATAGCGAGTGGTGTAATCCTGGCGTGGATAACAAAAATTGCTATCTTTCTTTTGCTACAACCAAAAACGAAAATTCTAATTATTGTAACAGAATAGCCAGTTGTCGAGATTCGCTGGATGTTTATTTGGGCAACAAGGCAGAATTGAGCTACAATTCATTGTTTATAGAGAATTGCACCAAAGTCCATTTCAGCATGCATGTGCGAAATTGCATCGACTCCTGGTTTCTTTACGATTGCAATAACTGCAGTGATTGCATAGGCTGCGTCAATCTGCGCAATAAACAGTTTCACATTTTCAACAAACCTTACAGCAGGGAAGAATACAAAAAAGAAAAAGAAAGGCTAGAGCTCGGCAGTTTTGCAGGATTAAACAAAATGCAGAAAAAATTTAATGAATTTCTCTCTGCGCTTCCGCATCGCCATGCGCATATGATCAATACTGTCAAAAGTACTGGCGACAATCTTGAAAATGTAAAAAATGCGCGTTTCTGTTTTGACATAGTGAACGGTATGGAAAATGCAAAATACTGCGTCTGGGGAGGTTATGGTTGGAAAGATTCTTATGATGGTGTCGGGTGCAATGGGGAACTAATGTATGAACTAAGTGATGCTGGCGCAGTGGGTCGGACTTGCAGCAATACATTTTTTTCAGTTGCCGTTACTAATTCTATTGATGTGCAGTATTCGCATTCGATAAAGGGGTGTTCTCATATTTTTGGCTGTGTGGGTCTGCGTGACAAACAATACTGTATTTTAAATAAGCAATATACCAAAGAAGAATATGAAGAATTAATACCAAAAATAATTAAACAGATAAATAACTTGCCCTATGTTGACGATAAAGGAATAACCTACAAATATGGAGAATTTTTTCCGAGCCAGCTTTCACCATTTGCTTACAATGAAACCATTGCCCAAGAATATTTTCCCTTAACAAAAGAAGAGGCGTTGCAGAAAGGTTACCGATGGAAAGACCGAGACCAGAGAATTTATAAAATTGATATAAAAAATGAAAATATTATCGATGATATAAAAGATGTGAACGAAGAAATTTTGGGCCAGGTCATAGAATGTGCGCATCAAGGAACTTGCAACGAACAATGCACCGAAGCTTTTAAGATTATTCCTTTCGAGCTGCAGTTTTACCAAAGAATGGGTTTGCCGTTACCGCATCTGTGTCCCAATTGCCGGCATTACCAAAGACTAAAACAAAGGAATCCTTTAAATCTTTGGCATCGAAAATGTATGAATGAAAATTGTACCAATGAGTTTGAAACTAGTTATGCTCCAGATACCAAAGAAATAATCTATTGCGAGAAGTGTTATCAACAGGAAGTTTATTAAATATGGCCTATATCACTTTTAGACGGTCGTCTGATTTTGATGCTATTTGGAATTGTGGAATTTTTTATGTACGTCGCGTAAGTGCTTATCGGTGACATACGTGTAAAATCAA
>C687J35174_10003083_pt1 | contig 23081 bp, 26 predicted proteins | sample RifCSPhighO2_01_FD_35174 | JGI IMG/M metagenome (IMG submission 35174) | reverse complement strand
AATATCTGTTGTTTTGTATCCATATTCATATGGAAATACGGTAACCCATTTGTGGCCTATCCGGGGGAATTACGGTAACAGTTTTAATGGCATATAACGCGGGGTTGACTTTTTTGCTCACCATGATATAATAAAAATAGATTGCAACAGTTTTGTTGTCTTGAAAATTACCAAGAAAGGAAGGTGTGCTGTGGAAAAACCTACTAAAAAAATAACAGTCTGGGCTTTAGTCTGGGCAGTTCTTCTCGGGGTAGCGGTTGTCGCGCTGTTGTTTTGGTGGGCCATGCATGAAAGGTCTGCCAATACAGAAAACAAACAATCACTTGTCGTTATCTCTGGCGAAATTGGAAAGCTCAAAAAAGAAGTTGCCACTTGTCTCGCAATGAACAAGGAGAAAGAGTTGAAAGAAGTAAAGGAACCCCTCTCTCCCTGCGAGAAGCCAAAGAAAAAAGTCGCCCGACTTTCGCAGATAAAAAAACAGGTTGCAAAACCGGCAATCGTTGCGCCAGTACCTGCGCCAGCGAAGAAAATGCTGACGAAAGAGCCAGTTGTTGTTCCGCAGAATGATGAGGTGTATGCAGAGGAGCCGAAGGACGATTTCTATGAGCGTGCGGTGTATCCAAAAGTTGCAACTGTGGAAGAAGAAGTTCTTTACGACGAACCTCCAGTAGAAAAAAGGAGTAGCAGGAGAATCGTTATTGTGGAAGAACCGCAGTACTATGACAGCGGGTATAGTACTGGTTATATTCAGCCGTATCCGCGATATCAGTATCAACAATATCCGCAATACGCACCAGCACCAGTCTATTCGCGGCCATATGTTCCACCGCCACGGCAAGTGTTTATTCCGGCTCCGCACGTAATAGTGCCAGCGCCATCACAATATGTAGCGCCACCAAGGGGGCATAGTCCCGCAGGTGTCACAACCGGGCATAGTCCATCTGGAGTAACTGGGCAAGCTCGGTAGTACAAAAAGACAGCGTTATGTTGTCGCGCGGGAGGAGAAATTATTTCTCCCGTATTTTTTAAAGTCATGAACAGGAGTTTCAGAGTCATGGTTTTAAAAAGTAGACGAATTTGTCACTTTAATTACATACAATTATGAATAAAAAAATTAAATTGTTTAGCGTTGGAATTATTGTTATTGCAGGGCTTTTTGTTGGTGCAAGTTTTGCGTCTGCACAAACAGCAACTGTTGCTAGTTGTAATAGCGCCACAGTGAGTGCCACTTTGAATGACACTGGTGGTGCAACTACCAGTGTTTGGTTCGAGTGGGGTACGAGCTACACCACTGTAGATACTGGGTCAGGGAGCAGGACGGCTACTCAGTCGTTTAGCACCGCGCCACAAAATTTTAGTCAACTGATTACAGGGCTTAATCCAAGCACCACCTATTACTATCGTGCGGTGTTTGAAAACACTTATGGAAAATCACAAGGAGGAACTCTTTCTTTTGTGACCCCGCAGTGTGCTACACAAAACAATCAAACCTACACCCAGCCATACGTAACCACCAACAGCGCAAGTTCTGTATCGCAGAACTCTGCGACACTGAACGGGTACGTTACTTCAAGCGGAACGAATATCAATGCGTGGTTCGAATGGGGAACAAGTTACTCGCTTGGCAATACCACATCTGTTTTGAATTATGGAACAGGCGCAACAAGTTTCAACAACTCTGTTTACAATTTAAATCCAAACACGACCTACTATTACCGTGCCGTTGCGCAGAGTACCTATGGCACCGTGTATGGAAGCACGCTTTCGTTCACTACGAGCGGGCAGGGGTATAATTACAGCATGACCGGTTCGGCCCCAACCGTGACGACACTACTAGCAACAGAGCTTACGGACACCACGGCAAAACTAAACGGACTTGTTTTTGCTTCTACAAATCAGTCATCGAGCGCGTGGTTCGAATGGGGAATAAATTCAAATTTGGTAAATAAGACGCAAGCAGTTAATGTCGGTTCTCTTCCAACTGTCAAGCACTCAGATTTTATAACGGGTCTTGTTCAAGGGCAGACATACTACTACCGCATTGTTGCAGAAAATCCATACGGTAAAGTGTATGGAACGGTGAACACATTTGTTTTAGAAACGAGCACCTATGTTGTTACACCGACAGTGACGACACCTGTTGTTTTGAAACCAACCACAACGGTAGTGGTCCGCGGGAGCTCTACGCAATCGCTCGTCGCACTCTCCATTGAAGGAGGCGCAGAAATGATTGGGGCTGGAGAGAAGCGCACCTACCATGTAGTATGGAAAAACGAAAGCACACAGTCGCTAAAAAATGTTGTGCTTCGCGTAACATTTCCACAGTCAATAAATATCGACAGCGCGACAAAAGGAACATTCTCAAGCGCGGACAACTCTGTCATTGTTGATTTGAAAACCCTTGCTTCAAAAGAGAGCGGAGAAACGTTTATTTTTGCCACAGCGGGGCGTGGGCTTAAACCAGGTGAGCTTCTGGTAGTGACTGCAAATATGGTCTACACGGGAGCAAATGGGGTACAGGGTGATGCGATTGCGTACGTGACACATCGTGGAGAGGCTACACAAATTGCAGTGAGCGCGAATATCTTTGGTGCAGGAGATTTTATTCCCACGACATTATTTGAGTGGCTCATCTTGATGGTTCTCGTGCTCATCCTTGTACTTTTGGGGAATCACTTGTACGGGCGTTTCGCAGAGCATAAATAATATGAGTACAAAAAAGGCGGATTGTCTTCGACAATCCGCCTTTTTTCTTTGCATTTTTTATATTCCTCATTCCTTCCCGATAATGGTAAGATAGGGAAATGAAGAAGGAAGTAAAAAACTTCGAGGAATTACGGGCCGTGGCAGAAGGTTTTTTGAAGATACTTATGCAAAAGCCTCCAAAAGACACCGCAACGGTCGTGGGTCTCTCGGGAGATCTTGGCGCAGGGAAAACTGCATTCACGAAATGCATTGCGAGCATCTTAGGTATCACCGAGATTGTGACGAGTCCAACTTTTATTCTTGAAAAGATCTATATCATTCCTCGTGGGTCGATTGTGGATGAGCGTTTTACCAAACTCATTCACATCGATGCATACCGTTTGAATGAAGGGAAAGAGATGCAGGCACTTGATTGGGACGCGCTACTCCTTGATGAACATAATCTCATTCTTCTTGAATGGCCGGAGCATGTTGAAAGCGCACTTCCAAAAGATACAATCAAGCTTTCTTTTGAGTATGCGAGCGAGGGGGTGCGGCGCGTAACAGGGGACTTTTAACATGGCTAAAAAAGCAACAAAAGAAAGTAATCAAAAGACACTCATCCTCTTGGACGCGCACGCCATACTTCATCGTGCGTATCATGCGCTTCCCGAATTCTCTTCGAGTAAAGGCGAGCCGACAGGCGCGCTGTACGGCTTGTCGACGATGATTATGAAGATCATCAAAGATTTGAAGCCCGATTATATTGTTGGGTGTTTTGATTTGCCTCAGCCGACGTTTCGCCACGAAGCGTACGAGGCGTACAAGCTTGGGCGTGCAAAAGCGGAGGATGACCTTGTTCATCAGATAAAGCGTTCGCGCGACGTGTTTGCTGCGCTCGGTATCCCCGCGTACGAACTCCCGGGGTTTGAGGCTGACGATTTGCTTGCGACGATTGTAGAAAAAATGAAAAAAGAAAAAGACACGCGCATCATCATTGCTTCTGGCGATATGGATACGTTGCAGCTTGTCGATAATGACCGAGTACTCGTGTATACACTCAAAAAGGGAATCAACGACACTATTTTATATAACGAGAAAGCCGTATTTGAACGCTTTGGTTTCAAGCCCGCACTCCTGCCTGACTACAAAGGACTTCGTGGGGACCCATCAGATAATATTATTGGGATAAAAGGGATCGGTGAAAAAACAGCGACAACACTTATAACCACCTTTGGATCAATCGAGAAAATCTATAAAAAAATAAAAAAGGACCCGGAAGCGTTTCGTAAAGCTGGACTCACTCCTCGTATAATAAAACTTCTGGAGGACGGTGAGGAAGAGGCGCTCTTTTCTAAAACACTGGCGACGGTGCGCCACGATGCGCCGATTGATTTTACTCTCCCCAAAAAAGTATGGAGCGAAAGTTTTGAGCCAGAGCGCGCCGAGGCACTGTTTGCAGACCTTGATTTTCGTGGGCTTCGCGGGAGACTTCACAACTTGCTCGGGATAGTTCACACACCAACCCAAGACGAGGCTCTTGATGAAGAGGTTGTTGACCCATTGCAGTTTAAGCATGCACAAATTGCATTATGGCTTTTAAATTCTGAGCTCACGACACCATCTCTCGAGGACATGCTTCATTATACGAAAAAGAAAAATTTTACGGACGCATTCGAAGTACTCGAAGCAGAGATTGGTAAACAAGGATTGGGCAGCGTGTACCGCGATATTGAACTTCCCCTTATTCCTATTATTGAAGAAGCGCAAAAATATGGAATCACTGTCGACAAAAATCACCTCGAAAGTCTTTCTAAAAAGTATCACACCGAACTCGATAAGATTACCGCACGTATCTATACACACGCAGGGGGTGAGTTTAATATGAACTCGCCAAAACAGCTTGGAGAAATACTATTCGACAAGCTTGGACTTGCGACAAAAGGTCTCAAAAAAACCGAGGGTGGGGCACGTTCAACGCGCGAGTCAGAACTTGCGAAGCTCAAAGACGTACACCCAATCATTGCCGATATTCTGCTATACCGAGAACTGCAAAAACTTTTGTCAACATACATCGACAATTTGCCACATCTAGTTGCTCTTGATGGGCGCCTTCATACCACACTCAATCAGGCTGGCACCACAACGGGAAGAATGTCGTCTTCAAATCCAAACCTTCAAAACATTCCTGTGCGCGGAGAAATGGGGGAGGCGATACGCGATGCGTTTGTAGCGCCAAAGGACTCGACCCTTCTCGCTTTCGATTATTCGCAAATCGAAATGCGTGTACTCGCTGCATTGTCACAAGACGAACAATTGATAGAAGTTTTCCGCACAGGAACCGATGTGCATACCTCAGTCGCGTCACGCGTGTTTAAAGTTCTAGAAAAGGATGTTACGCGCGAAATGCGCCGTCGCGCAAAAGTAATCAACTTTGGCATCGTATATGGAATGGGTGTGAATGCTCTCAGGGATAATTTGGGGTCTACACGCAAAGAGGCTCAAGAGTTTTATGATAACTATTTTGTGACATTTCCCAAAATCGCCGCATACTTTGAAGAAGTAAAATCGAGAGCGAAGAAAGATGGTTTTACGACGACATATTTCGGGCGTCACCGATTTTTTGCGGGACTCAAGTCGACTATTCCTTTTATTCGCGCAAGTGCCGAGCGTATGGCAATGAACGCCCCTCTCCAGGGGACAGCGGCGGACATTATAAAAATTGCTATGAAGCGCGCACATGATGGTCTTGAAAAAAAGGGGCTCCTATCTGCTACGCACCTCCTTCTTCAGATACATGATGAACTTCTTTACGAAGTTGAAGAGGAGAGCGTGGATAAGGCGCGCGCTGTCATCGAAGAGGCAATGGAGCATGCGGTAGAATTTCCGGTGCCTATTACTGTGTCTATTGCGGAGGGGCAAAGATGGGGAGGAATGAAAGAGATTAAGTAACATCACGTTTATGCTATACGTTATTCATGGCAAGGACAGAGAAAAAGGGCGCATAAGATTTCGTGCGCTTCGGGAGGAAATGCGCAAAAAAATCAAAGAGGAGCACGTAATACTTGATGGGGAGATATCCGAAGAGTTCTTGCGTGGGTTGTCGTCATCGCAGGGGCTTTTTGGCGACACAGCGCTCTTTGTTTTTGATTGTGTTTTTGATAAAATGGGAGAGCAGGAGACTCTGCTCGCTCACGCAAGAGATCTCATGTCGTCACCAAATTCGTTTTTGGTATTTGAGCCATCGCTCGAGAAAAGCATTGCTGATGGTTTAAAAGATGCCAGAGCAATAACTGAAGAATTTGCTCCTAAAAAAGTAGATACACGTCCTGATTTCAATATTTTTTCACTTGGCGACACACTCGGCAAGAGGAACAAAAAAGAACTTTGGGTTTTGTATCAAGAGGCGCTCGCCTCGGGGCTATCATCAGAAGAGATTTGCGGAACACTTTTTTGGGCAGTAAAAAATCTTGCGCTGATGAAAAATGCGAAACCTGGAGATGATAAAGGAATGAGTACCTTTGTGGCAAAAAAGTCTCGCAGCTTCGCTCTAAACTACACACGGGAAGAAATTATAAATCTCTCACGCGCACTCATCACTATTTACCACGAAGATCACAGAGGGGGAGAGCCGATGAATATCGCGCTTGAGAGGTTTATCCTGAATATATAAAAGAAAAACCGTACCGAGGTACAGTTTTTATTTTTGCCTCTGTATGAGGCGGAAAGAACTTTTTATTTTGGCGCTGTGTGTTGCGCAATGTACAATGATGGCTATGTGCGAGAATTTCTTGTTGTTAGATCATAAGCTGATCAGTGCTCGAAATCTGCAAACCAACTAATTTATATCTGTGTTTATTATACCCCTGCTTTATTTTGCGTGCAAGGACCCCCCTGTGGATAACTTTTTTGTAGTACGTCCAGTAGGAACGCCCCTCCTTACCAGTCGAGACTATCCATTTTGTAGCGATTCGAGAATACTCTCACTGCCAAAATGGTGAGCCTGCGGTTCGGTCCCTATAGCGGTTGCACGAGATAATAAAAAGACAGTGGAATAAATCCACTGTCTTTTTATTATGGTGCGCCCAGTAGGAATCGAACCTACGACCGTCTCCTTAAAAGGGAGCTGCTCTACCGACTGAGCTATGGGCGCATATTACTCCGCGCTAATGACCATCGTGGTAAATCTTCTATACCTACCAAAGTTTATGGCCGAGCCTGCGTCCAAGACGTGAATTTGTTAATTCAGAATCAGCTGATTCGGCTATGGGCGCATATTACTCCGCACAATATAACACATTTGGTAACTTTCTGATTTCTACCAAAGTTTATGGCCGAGCCTGCGTCCAAGACGTGAATTTGTTAATTCAGAATCAGCTGATTCGGCTACGGGCGCATAATGCAAACAGGATATAACTGGGTACAATATTAGCTCCTCGACTCGGAAGTAAGCAAGAGTACTTCCTTACTTCACTCGTTCTACGTCGCGAATAATACCACAAAATAGGGTATTTGCAATTCTAGAGCGGCAAATCTATCGCGAATGCACCAGGTCCAAGGAAAAGAAGCGAGAACGACACGACCGCGAGGATAATATAAAAATCCATCGTGTTTCTATGGAGTGCCGATGGTTTACGCCATTTGATAAAAGTTGCGACAGTCATGAGCGCACCAGTAACAACAGCAGCCCCTTGCGTATAGAACCCAATAACCAAAAGCACCCCAGCGATACCTTCTATAGATGACACTGCATAAAAATAAACTTTTGCTGGGTGGAGCTTGAGCTTTTCAAAAAATTCGATTCGTTCTGCACGCTGATGCGTAACTTTTTCATACCAAAAATAAACAAAGATAAAACCAAGTGTCACGCGAAGCGCAAAAATACCGAGCATTTGGTAGTCGAGGAGTTGAGGGAAGAGAGATACCGTTTGCATAGTGGAATTATAGCAAAAAGATGCACTCAGTGCATCTTTTCCCTCTATCTACTTATACGATACTATAGTACTGCATAGGTAGATAGGGGGTGCGGTATTTTATTTGAATCCAAGCTTCGTAAGTTCCTCGCGCGCGATAGCTGCGTCATCCCACTCCGTTTTTGTGCCATTTGGACCCATGATGTACGGGTCAGTGCCTTTGCCGGTGATGATAACCGCATCGCCTGTTTTTGCGAGGGAGAGCGCATGGGCGATAGCTTCGCGCCGGTCCATGATAATTTCAGCACGTCCAGCTTCAATACCCCCCATAATTTCAGATACGATTTTTTGAGGATCTTCATCGTAGGGATCCTCATTCGTGAGAATTATTTCATCGCAGTGTGCACATGCTATGCCACCCATCGCAGGGCGTTTCCACGAGTCACGTCCACCACCCGTACCGCCGAGGACACAGATCTTTCGGGAGTCCTGAAAAACCCCGTACACTTTTTCGAGGGAGTCTGTCGTGTGCGCATAGTCAATGATGACATCAAAATCCTGCCCGGCGTTCACGCGCTCGACGCGGCCGCGAATACCATGGAATTTTTCGAGCGCGCGGCGAATGACCTCTGGTGTAATGCCGATCATGCGTGCAAAGGAAATTCCCGCAAGCATGTTGGAAAGATTAAAAGAACCCGAGAGGTACGCATGAAGCGGAGAGCCCATAAAGGTAAAAGTAGTCGAATCTTTTTCAAGCGTATACGGTTCGGCATCCTTGAGCGAGTAGGTTGTTTTTGTATCCGCATCGACAGAGAGAAATTCGTTTGCGTATTGATTGTCCGCATTTGCCACAATGATACGCGGACGCTTTTTTGAGCTTGCGAGTGCGTGCGCGATCGAAAGCTTTGCATCTTTGTAATTTTCGAAGGAGCCGTGTGATTCAATATGCTCGGGGGAGAGGTTGGTAAAAATTAGCGCATCAAAATCGATGAACTTGTGGCGGAATTGGCGCGCCCCCTCGGAGGTCATCTCGATGATTACCCAGTCGCACTTTGTGCGCACAGCGCTGCTCAGAAATCGTTGAACAAAAAATCTGCCAGGTATGGTCATCTTGTAAAGATTGCGCTCTTCTTTGTCGTCTATCTTAAAACGAAGTGTACCCGCAAGTGCGGTGCGGTAGCCGGCTTCCTCTAAGATCGCATTCACTATTTCTGTTGTTGATGTTTTTCCTTTGGTACCGGTGATAGCGATTACTTTTATTTTTCGAGATGGGAAATGGTACACAAGTGCTGCAAGAAACGCGAGGAAATAGTGGTATGCAGGTTGAAGCGCATAAAAAATGTTCCGAGGAATAATCTTTTTGATGATATGCAGAATACTTTCCATAATGTTCTATTTTTTCCCAAGTTGTTTGAGTGCCTCTTTGATGCGCGCGGAGGTCCCTTTAATATCGGTAGAGACTTTTTTGAGAGCCTCGCGTGCAATGCGTTCCGCGTACCCAAGTGCTACGAGACCATCGATTGCATCGCGTTCGTCGCCAAGCATCGTGCCACCATTTTCATTCTCGTGCCCAACGAGTTTATCGCGGAGCTCGAGAATTATTTTTTGCGCGCTCTTCGAGCCGATACCAGAAACTTTTGTGAGTGCTCCTGTGTCGCCCATCGCAATAGCTTCTTTGAGGTGCTCCACAGGCGCAACATTTAAAATGCCGAGTGCGCCCTTTGGTCCGATACCAGACACACTGATGAGCATTTCAAAAAACTCAAGCTCATTTTGGTTTTGAAAACCATAGAGATCGAGTGCGTCTTCACGGACAGCGGCGTGGATCCAAAGAGACACTTTTTTGTCGTCATTTTCCCGTAATTTTTGCAGAGTATCTACCGTTACACGGACCTTGTAGCCCACACCAGCCGTTTCTATGACTATATATCGGTCTCCTGCAAAAAGTATGGTTCCGGAAAGATGAGCTATCATATTCATATATTACACGGTTTTTCAACCTTTTGCATTTTTAGAGTGCGCGAGGTCCTTCTGTGGACAACCAGCAAGAGCTTGCATTTTCCCGAAAAATCCGTATATTGTTCATATATGCCAATTATCAAATCAGCAAAACGCAACATTCGCAGTTCTGCGCGTAAGGCTGTTTACAATGCCCGCAGAAGCAAAGCGATGAAGGAAGTCGTAAAAGAAGTGCGTACACTTGTTGCCTCGAAAGACAAAAAGTCAGCAGAGAGCCTGCTTTCAAAGGCCTACAAAGCAATCGACAAAGCAGCAAAGGGTAACACTATCAAGAAAAACGCCGCAGCGAGAAAAAAGTCTCGTCTCGCGAAGAGCATATTCAAGATCTCACCGCAAAAGTAAAATAAGTATATCAGATAAAAAGGCCCAGCCTCTCCTAGGAGAGGCTGGGCCTTTTTGTTAAGATTACCCATATGAAAAATATCCTTCCAGAAGAGGCACAAAAAATTATCGAAAATGGCGAAGCGATGGTTGTCGATGTGCGAACACCAGACGAATTTGCAGAAGGGCATATTAATGGAGCACAAAATATTAATATTAATGACCCATTGTTTTCTGAAAAGGTCAGCATATTAAACAAGGAAGCAAGTTATGTAGTGAATTGTTTGAGCGGTGGACGGTCATCACGAGCGACATCATTGTTGTATGAACTTGGTTTTAAGAATGTGATGAACCTCGAGGGGGGAATTACTGCTTGGAAGAAGGTGGGGATGCCGGTGGAGAAATAAGAGTTGGACGAGTAAAACTCGATCAGCTTTATCTTGTGGTCACGGATTACTAAGTCTCCTCACTTGCTTCGCAAATTGTGGGGACCAAGTGTCCGCTACCCCAGCTCGCGGTTTTTGAAAAAGTCAGGAAGAAAACTTTTTCAAAAACATCGCTACGCCCGGCACAAACTAAAAACCTGCCGTAGAGCAGGTTTTCTTAATGGTTGTGCCCTCGGTAGGAACGCCTCTCCTTGCAGTCGAGATCATCCATTTTGTAGCGATTCAAGAATACTCTCATCGCCAAAATGGTGGGGTCACGATAAATCTAGGACACTGCGATTTTAACGGGTTGAGTACAACCCAAAAAATCGGGAGCCTACGGTTCGATTCTGAATCAGCTGATTCATGTCTCGGACCAAAGTCTCAAAAAGCAACCAAAAAAAACACCCACAAGGGGTGCTTTTCTTTTGGTTGTGCCCTCGGTAGGAATCGAACCTACATCGCAAGCTCCGCAAGCTAGCATCCTATCCATTGAACGACGAGGGCATATCTAAACTTCTCAATTACTCCGCACAGTATTACCCTCAGTAGTATATCTTGCTTAGACTAAGCATAACAACNACGAGGGCANANCTGGGAACAACTGACACCCCGCACTCTATCACGAAATAACCGAAAATCAAAACCCAAATCAATATCTGACTTTTAGGTTCCTAGAATCCAATTCTGCGCATGAGGCGAGCAGGGAGCGGTTCTACTTGTGGTTCTTCAGGAAGCATGCGCGCCAAAGACCGATGTACATCGTCGATTACGGATTCATCGAGTGGAACAACGATGTGGGGCGTTAATGGTTTTTTGGAAGTGAGAAGAATTTTTGGATCGTGGGAATATTTGGCTTCCTTGCTTCCTTCAAGAACCCAAAATGATTCAAGTGTTTCCCATGGGTAGAGTTTTTCACCAGCCTTGAGTCCTCTTTTTGAAAGACTACACTGGATGTTTCTTGGCGGATGCTTTGCGTATGCGAGGAGTGTCCCCATCCCAAGGATGATAATAATTGAAAGGAGCGTGTTGCCGACAATAACAAACGCGACCGCAAGCGAAACAGAGATGATGCCAAGCGCCCAGTACCAGTCGGCGCTATGTTCGTGATGCTCGTATTCGGGTGCTGTCCAAGAAATATTGTAATCATTCATATTAAGGATAGTGTACCAAGCGCGCACACCGTGCGCAATCATCTCGTTTGAGTTACAATATTACTCGATGAACGATATTACTATTATTGTAGCGTTTGGAGCTGGCATAGTTTCTTTTCTAGCACCCTGTGTGCTCCCACTTGTACCAGGGTTTATTGCGTATCTTGGCGGAGGTGCCATTGAAAAGAAAGCACCAAACATGCTGACTTCACGTTTCGCCATGCTCTACGCAAGCACGTTTTTCGTACTTGGGTTTACAGCGGTATTTGCGGTTCTCGGCACGGTGCTTCATGGGGCGCTTGTTCAGGCAGGTTTGGAACTTCAAGTTTTACTTGCGCGAATCGGGGGTGGTATCGTTATTTTTTTCGGGCTCTATTTAATGGGTCTCGTGAAATTGTCGTTTCTTGAACGCTCGCATAAATTGTCAGTCCGCAAAAAGTTTTCTTCACGCGCGCTTACCTCATTTGTATTCGGTGCGGCGTTTGCCACAGGGTGGACGCCTTGCGTCGGAGCGGCGCTTGGCGCAATACTTGGGCTTGCGGCACTTGCACCAGCAAAAACTTTTTTCCTGCTTATTGCTTATGCGCTTGGGCTCGGTGTTCCTTTTTTGATTATCGGTGCGTTTGCGGGGGAGATTGAACGATACATCTCGCGCAGTTTTGTATGGATACAATATTTAAATATTTTATTCGGGGGAATACTTGTGTGGCTTGGCGCGCTGTCGTTTACACAGAATCTTTCTGTCTGTCGCGACGTGCTCTGGAATTTTCCATTCTAAATTTTATATAAAAATATTGAGAATATAAAAAGAAGCCGCCTTTAGAGAGGCGGCTCAAATATATGATATTAGGAACTTAATGCGTAAACACTATCGACTATCCACACATCATCTTCAAAACGAAGAAGTGCGATATTGTCGAAAAGGAGATCAAATTGTGGAATATCTTTTTCTTCGATGTATCCCCAGATATTATCGAATTTCTTAATGATATCTTTTTTTGCAACTGTGATGTGTAAATTTTCGAGTGGTTCGTGTTCACCCCATTGTATCTCGGGAACGCTATTTAGAGCCCACTGAAGCTCTTTGACAGCACGAGATGTTTCCTGTGGAAGTTCAACATCAAGAAATATAACATTGTTTTGAAAATGTCCGAAACCGCGAACTGCAAACGGAAGTGCGTGGTGTGTGGCAGTGAATTTTTCAAGCACATCTTTTGCTTCAGTAATATCCTGTGTTTCAAATGGTGCTTTGAGGGTGATGTGCGTTGGGAAGTACCCAGCGCTTATCTTGAGGTCAAACCGCTTTGCAATATACTGAACAAGCGCACGATGGTATTCTGCAGCAGGATTTTTTACAAGGTGTGCGATAAAATAGCGCATGATTTTCTCCTTATTGTGTACGTGACTGCGCTCACTCTATGCTTGTGAGTTGACTTTGTCAAACAAAAACATAAAGGTTTAACCTTTATGTTTTTGTTTTGTTGTTGCGGATAGGGTGAGATTCGAACTCACGGCCCACTTTCATGGGCGGCGGTTTTCAAGACCGCTGCGTTAGACCACTCTGCCACCTATCCCTTAGTTTGTAAATGCAAGTGTTTACATTTACTTGCCCATCCTACCAAAAATCACCGAAAACGCAATGCTCCACGTGATATACGTGGTGTGCTATTATGTATTTATGCGTTACCTCGGAATTGACTATGGGACAAAGCGGATTGGTATTGCCATTTCGGACGAAGGGGGAACCCTTGCGTTTCCCTATGCCATCCTTGAAAACAGCAAGGGAAGTATTGCCGAAATAAAGACAGTATGCGCGCATGAGTCGGTGGAAATGATCATTATCGGCGAATCAGTAGATTACAAAGGTCAACCAAATATCGTAAAAAAGGAAATTGATAAGTTCATCGTCGCGCTTCGAAAAGTAATCGGCGTACCTATTATGGAAGAGCGTGAGTTTCTTTCCACGCAACAGGCGCGATTCTACCAAATGAAGAAAAAGCATGTAGATGATTCCGCCGCCGCAATCATTTTGCAAAGCTACCTCGACCGTAAAAATAATAGACCAATACTGGAATCTATTCGTGACCTCCCCTCATCCTAGGAGCCACGAGGTCGCGAATAGATTTTTAAAAACACTATAATATGATAACTTTCGACGAATTTAAAAAAGCAGAGATAAAGATAGGTACGATACTTTCTGCGGAGAAAGTTCCTGATGCGGATAAGTTGATCAAACTTGTGGTCAATCTCGGCGAAGACGTGCCGCGACAAATCCTGTCGGGTATTGCTGAGCACTACTCAGACCCATCTGTTCTTGTGGGTAAGCAGGTGCCTATACTTGCGAATTTACCAACGCGCACCATCCGCGGACTCGAGAGTCAGGGGATGGTGCTGTATGCGGTGGGGGAAGGGTTTTTAACGACCGTGGAACCCTCTCGTGAAATTCCTCCGGGGACCATGGTACAGTAAGGGAACCAATGTTCGACATTTATACCATCTCCAATTAAGTCCTTCGTGTAATTTCTCAAAAAATTCGACGACCCGTAGGTCATTCTGCTAAATGAGAAACGAAGAGAAAAATCTGAATTGAGTCGAGGTTCAAAGAAAATTTTTCTCGAAGTTGGTGCCGAATTTTTTGAGGAAATGCGAAGAGGTTAATTTGGAATGGCATTACACTATGAAACAAAAGCTACAAACATTAAAAGATTCTCTTGGTGCATGGGTGGTGCATCATGCTGAGGGTAAAAATGCAAAATGGTGGTTGTTCGGAGTGTCGTTCGCTGAGTCGTCGTTTTTCCCTATCCCGCCTGACGTGCTTCTTGTGGCAATTTTGATGACGCGCGAGCGGGTACGTGCATTTTTTTATGCGTCCGTCACGACGGCGGGTTCCGTGTTGGGTGGATTGTTCGGGTATGCAATCGGATATTTTTTATTCCAAACCGTAGGTGTGTGGCTCGTGCATACTTATCATCTTGAAACGCAGATGATTACCGTTCAAAAACTTTTTACAGATAATGCGTTTTTTGCCATCTTTGTAGCAGCATTCACGCCAATACCGTATAAAGTATTTACAATTGCGGGCGGGCTTTTTGGAATCAGCATCCCCACATTCATTATTGCGTCTACTCTAGGGCGTGGAGGAAGGTTTTTTACCGTAGCAGTAGTGATGCGGTTTTTTGGAGGGCACATTGCACGGATGTTTTATCAATACTTTAATATAATTTCTTTTGCTGTAGTTGCTGTTCTCGGGGCTATCCTCTATGTTTTCTTTTTGTAGCAATGTATACTGATAGCAATGAAGCGGAGTAAATTTTATCAATTTTTCCCACCACCGCAGTTCCTTCAAATGTCCGCGGTTGGCCTCGATATTTCGGATGCCTCGATGCGCTTTGTCGAGCTTGTTGAAAAACGAAAAGGATTTGTCCTTGGCCGCTTTGGCGAGCGCCCGATCCCTCGCGGTGTTATTGAGTCAGGTGAAGTAAAAAAAACAGCAGATCTCCGTGCAATTTTTAGCGATATTAAAAAAGAATACAACCTGGAATTTGTTTCAGTCTCTCTCCCTGAGGAAAAAGCATATCTCTTTGAGTTGCATCTTCCTGCGATGAAATATAGCGACCTGCGCGGAGCCATTGAACTCGTACTAGAGGAACATGTTCCCATAAAAGCAAACGACGCGCTTTTTGATTACGATATAATAAAAGAAGAGGGGTCGGCAATAAATGTCAGCGTGTCGGCGGTTCCTCGCGCGCTCGTCGACGGGTACCTTGAGGCATTTTTGGGGTCGGGGATAACGCCGGTCTCTTTTGAGGTCGAGGTGCACTCTCTTGCACGCTCCGTCATTCCCGAAGGAGACAAAAACACATTTATGGCGGTTGATTTTGGCAAGACCCGCACAGGGATTGCAATTATTTCTGAGGGCGCAGTGCGTTTTGCGTCGACTGTGCCCGTTGGTGGCGGGGCTCTCACGGACGCTATCGCAAAAAATCTGGAAATCTCATACGACGAGGCAGAAAAAATAAAACACGAAAAGGGAATTTCTGGAGGCAGCACAAACGAAAATCTTTCTCTTGCCATCATGTCTATCTTGTCGATATTGCGTGATGAAATAGGCAAGCATCAAACGTATTGGCAGGACCATGTTGATGAATACGGAAAGAAGCGCCCAATGATACAAAAAATATATCTCTGCGGAGGCGATTCAAATTTGGGAGGCTTTTCAAGTTATATTGCATCAGGGTCTAATGTTCCGGTTGAGGCTGCAAACGCGATGGTGAATGTAAACACACTTGATGAGTACATTCCAGAAATTAGCTTCAGCGATTCGCTTCGTTATGCGACGGCGCTCGGTCTTGCGCTTCGGCGACCACAATGAAGCTGTAGGGCACCGCGATTTTAACGAGCTGATTACAACCCAAGAAATCGTGAGCCCTCAATAAAAACACCATGCTTAATATCCTCGCAACAGAAGAGAAGAAAAAAATACTTGTCGAATACCGTCTTCGTCTTGCTGTTGTTGCTATTTTTGCTGTTGGCTCACTCGTGCTCGCGAGCCTGACCCTTCTCGCACCTGCATATTTGCTTGCCGTTTCAAAACACAACAACACAGAGAATGAACTCGCGACGCTTGAAGGAAAATATAGTCACGGTGGACAAGAGAAAGAGGTGGGTGCGCAGATTCGCGATATAAATAATAAAATATCCATACTTTTAGAAAGTAATACAAGCAAGCGATTGTCACCACCGCAAACAATATTGGATATTTTAGAGAGTAAAGGCAACGCAATAAAGATATACGGGTTCACCTACGACGCAATGAACAGCCAAGAGAGAATCATTCTTACCGGCAATGCTATTGACCGTGGCAGCCTGGCTAATTTCATCGAAACACTAAAAAAAGATCCAGTATTTACAAATGTTACCCTCCCTATATCGAGTTATGTTAAAAGCGCAAATATAGATTTTTCTGTGGTGCTTGAGCGTAATTCTAACCCGCCAATAAATAATTAACAGTATGAAAACAAGCAAAAAAACACTGATACTTTTGGCGACCGCAGTCGTATTTGCGCTTGCAGCGAGTGGATTGTATGCGTTTTTGTTTGTTACTATAAAGAATAAAACAGAAGCGACGTCAACGCTTGTAGAAAAAATAGATGAGATTTCCGGGAAAGAGTCTCGTCTTGCATCATCAGTTTCGCTTTTAAAGCGCGAGAATGCAGACATAGAAAAGGTATCGGCACTCTTCTTTAAAGAAAATGAAGTTGTTAATTTTACAAAAAATATAGAGGAGCTTGGTGCGCAGTCTGGAACAGTACTTACGATAGAGTCGCTCGAGCGGGGGTCTACTGAAAAGGCTACGCCATTTTTAAGTTTTCGCATAAAAGTAATAGGGGAGTTTAGTGATATCGCGCGCCTGTTGATGCTCCTTGAAAATTTCCCAGGCAAGTTTGAGTGGAAGACCGTGCGACTTGTCCGTGATACAGAGCCGGTAGCTTTGGTGCACACAGGGTCAAAGGTGCCAAAAGTTGTAGCACCTTTGCCTTTGTGGCGTGTCGAAGTATTTTTAGTAGCACTTAATTTTGTAAATCAATAATATGCTCAAAAAAAACCTAGAAATTCTGCTCAAAAAATTTACCAAATCAAGAGGTGTTGATGCTCTTAAAATGGAAATTACGCCGTACCGCGATTGGCGTATGGTTGTAATAATATTTTTTGTCGGACTTGTTGTTTCTCTCGGATTCAATATTTACATGTTGACAGAGATAAATCGCGACAGCTTTTTTATTACAGCGCCGAAGGTTATCGGAGTAGTGAAATTTAACGAAGAAGGGTTTGCCAAGGTTGTGATGGACATAAACGAAAAAGCTGCGCGGTTTGAAAAAATAATAAACGAAGGTGCAGCGGTGGTTGACCCGTCGCTGTAGGACTGGTAGAGTGCGTTCGAGGAGTCACGTTTTCTGATCAAATGTTAATTACACAACATGTTAAATGTTCCTTATTGCCCCTGTAGTTAAATGGATATAACTGCGGACTTCTAAGCCGTTATTCGAGGTTCGATTCCTCGCGGGGGCACAGGCATGTGAGATAGACCGAGAGGCTTATTTTGCAAGGGTTTTATGGAAATTGGGAGTGCAAAAAAGCGATTCGGAAGTATTCTTAGCGGGATAACCCGCTAAGTAGACCGAGAGGGGTTATTTGTTATAATTATAATATTGATATGGCCTTTGCTTTTTCGCGCCTCATAATTTCAGAGTCAAATATTATTACGTGTAAGGACGCTTTTGAATTATCTAAAGAAAAATCGTTTAGAATAGAGAGATTAGGGAATGCTTCATGTATCGGAGAAGTTAGTAGTTATAGTATCTGGCTGGGCTTCAAGAGAGGTGTCCCAGCATGGAAATGTTCCTGTGAAAAAATTAAAGAACCTTGCGTACACGCAATTGCCCTATCTCTAATTTGGGATAGAACTAGAAGTGTTTCAGATCCTGATGAAGAAAATGTCGCGTATCTTACGCGGAATCATTCAGATTAAGTTTCTCTTTGTAAAACTTCTTTCGCTTTTTAAATTGCCTGTCGAGAAATTCTACTTTTTCGTCGTGAAAGTCAATAACGTATTTTAGCCCTTCACCGCGAAGCCTCCCAATATACTGAACGAGCTTTCCTTCAAATGAAAAAGGAAAAGCGAGAACGATGGTGTCGATGCCGTGCACATCAAACCCTTCGCCGAGGAGTTGCCCTGTAGCAAGAAGTATCTGGAAATTCCCCGCTCTAATTTGGTCATGCTTAAGTTTTCGTGAACGCGCTGAATCATCTCCCGAGATAGCAATAGTTTCCGCCTCTCCGCGCAGGTAAAGATTAAGTATCTCAATGTGCTCCTTGCGCTCGGTGAGTACCAATATTTTTCTTTTTGCCTTAACTTCTTTGAGTATCGTCTTAGCTACCAGCTCATTGCGTGCAGAGTCATATGAAATTACCCTCGCGATTGTTTCATAGTGGTCTGTCTTGTAGCGAAAAGGGATGGTTACTTTTGTTGGGTGGATAGTTATCTCAAATGTTTTGTTGCTTGTGGTGTCAGATGCCTTTGCCTCCGCAATAATTGGTCCAATTACAAACTCAGTAATTTTTTCAGTCCCATGTTTTCGCTCATGCGTTGCGGTGAGCCCAAAACAATACTTACTTTTAAAAGACCCGATTAGTTCTCGATATGTTTTTGCGGGGAGGTGGTGGCATTCATCAATAATGAGTACGCCAAAGGCATCCTGAAATTCAGATAGGTTTTTGTATCTCGTGAGACTTTATATCGTTGCAATTGCTATCTGTTTACCAACTTTTTTCTTTACCCCCGAGATCACGCCAATCTGTGTTTTGGGGATGCCTAAAAATTGCTCAACACGTTCGACCCACTGTGAGAGTAGTTGGTTGCGGTTCACAAGAATGAGCGTAGGTAAACCAAGCTTCGCAATTAATTCAAGAGCAATAATAGTTTTACCGCTTCCGGGATGAGAAATGATGATACCATTCGTTTTGTTCCTAAGTGCTACGAGTATTTTTTCCTGCTCCTTATGTAGGGTAATATTACTTTTAAATTTTAACGATTTATGTTTTTTGTAATTCTCAGTAATATTGTAAGCGACATTTTCTTTATCTAGGTACCCTGTAAATTTTTCAAGAAAACCTCGCGGAAGAGAGAGTTCATCGTTGTCGTCATGTATCAGGTTGAAATATTTTTCAGTACCGAATACAGATTTACCCATTCTTTTCTTCGCAACATACTCCTTGTTGAAAAGATTAAGTTCCTCTTTTATGAAAGTACTAACACTTGATGGAAGTCCTTGTTTCTTTATATGCATTGCTCCGTCGATGGCGATGTTCATATAGGGATCACTCGATGGTTGGTTAATGTCGTTATTACGCGTAAGCAAAAGGTTATACACACGATCAAGTTCCTCACGAGTATGTTTGTGCACCGTCTTTAAGAAGTCCCATTGGTTAGAGTGTGCGACGAAAGCGCTAGTGTCACAAAATAGGGAAGCGCCATGGGCAACTCTCTCACCTTGAAGGGGGAGTGCAATTAAATTACCGAATCCTCCATCGGTAATAGTATCTTGGTTGGGGGAATAATCGGTCGAAACTTATTTCTTTTGCAAATTCAGAATAACCAAAAATCTTACGTATGAGTTCAAGCAGGATGGTACGTGATTTCCAGCACGGGTAGTTACTGTCGAAAAATACCCACACATGACAGCCATTCCCTGATCGAGAAATTTCTGTGTAGTCTCGTATTCCAACCTCTGCGCATTTGTCGACAAGTTTTTTGCTATCAGTTTTCCATTCCGCTTCATCAAAATCTGCAGCGATAAAGTATGAAGTATTATCCTCGAGTATGGGATATATGCCAGCCGTTTCTTTGCCCAATAAATGGTCCAAAAGAACTTTATCGGAAAGAGGTAGAAGAGTCTTATTCTCGAAGTCCTTAATAGTGCCTCCCTTGGCCCTATGCGCATTAAATTCGCTTCAGTCAAAAGAATACGCAGGAGTCCACCCACTTTTACCATTCTTCTCCCAACGTCTCGGGAATGCATCAGCGCGACCGCGAAAAAGGGACTTATAGATCGCAAGTTTTTCTTGGTTAGTCATAACCGGGTGAGTTGCTACTTCTTTTTGTATCTCGTCGTTCTCCCTTGCCCAATACGTTCCACTTTTTTCAACCGGAGGAGTGTGTCGAGTGCTTGTGATACAGTAGGGCGAGCCACATTTGTAGCTTTTGAAATTTCTCCAGGGGTCGCCTCTTTCGTTTGCTCAAGATATTCCCAGACCAAGAGCTGTTTTGGAGAAAGGAGCTTGTCGATGTTTTCTTTCGAGAGCAGTTCGATTGCATGTTTTGACTGCTTGAGTAAGACACGAAGGAAAAACTCAAGCCATGGTGTGATGTCGGGGTCGCCTGTCTTTAAAGTTTTCTGACTTTTACGAAGAGCAATATAGTATTCTGCTTTGTTGTCCTCAACCAATTTTTCATGTGATACATACGGTGTGTACGCATAGCCAGACTGAAGAAGGAGAAGATTCGTCAGCACACGTGAAAGGCGCCCATTGCCGTCTTGGAATGGGTGGATATTTAAAAACTCAACGAGAAAGTTTCCGATGATAAGGAACGGGTGAATTTCTTTTAGAATAATAGCTTCCCGAGCCCATTCCACGATCTCCTGCATTTCTTTCGGCGTGAGGTATGCGGGTGTTGTATCAAAGAGTGTACCAATGGATTGCCCAGCTTCATTAACCATCTCAACTTTATTTTCAATCTTCTTATATTCCCCGCGATGGAGTTTATCTTTCTCAACATATTTCAAGAGCTCACGATGCAGATGTTTAATCGTACTTTCCGAGAGGGGGATACTATTCCACGCATTGAATACATTTTCGAGTAGCTCATAGTATCCCTGCACTTCCTGAATGTCTCGGTCAGCAAATTTTTGCATAGACAGACCGCGCATCATTTTCTCGATATCCTCATCAGAAAGTTTTGCCCCTTCAATACGCGTTGACGCTCCCGTCGAGGTCACCAAAACAGAACGTCTAAGTCGCCCGAGCGCTTGTGGGTTTATTTTTGCTCCACCAACCCACTGACCTTTTAGCTCATCAATTTGGTTGATGAGTACCCAGAGATTTTGGGGGATATTTGCGATGCGTTTGTTGAAGTGGTTCATATGGAATCTAATGTATTAGATATATGAGATTATATTAGATTAGGGTTTTTAGTGCAAGGGGGCTGTAGGAAGTTGGTTGTGGTCCAATTGTGCTTTTTTAGAAATAGCCAACTGAAACAAGGGTTCTGTGGGAATATCCCGCTAGTGTGACCGAGAGGGGTTAGATTCCTTGCGCCCGCACAATTCGGAACTTCTTCGGAAAATTCCCGCGCGCGCTGGCGCGCTAAAGATAATAATGGGTGGGCAAAATCGGTTTTGGTGTTGCGGGCGCGGGCGAATTCGGTGGGCGGGCAACGGGTGCAAAAATGAGACAGACACGGACTTTTCTTTTTTCATATCTAAAAACAAATCATGACCAAACCAAAATATTTTCTTTATGCGCGCAAATCCACAGAGGATGATGATAAACAGATTATGAGTATTGAAGCTCAACTCTTTGAGCTTCGTGAATTTGCGCGCAAAGAAAATCTGCAAATTCTTGAGGAATTTACAGAGTCGAAAAGCGCAAAGAAACCAGGTCGTGAGAAATTCGGCGTGATGATGTCGCGCATTGAATCAATGGACGGGGTGGGCATTCTCGCATGGCATCCAGATCGTTTGGCAAGGAACTCCATTGATGGCGGACGCGTCATCTACGCCGTGGACACGACCAAGATTGTTTCTTTGCGATTTCCGACATTTTGGTTTGAACCCACCCCGCAAGGTCTCTTCATGCTTCAAGTGGCGTTCGGTCAATCGAAATATTATTCCGATAACCTTAAACAAAATGTTGACCGCGGTATCCGCCAAAAACTGCGCCGTGGCGAATGGCTCACAAAAGCGCCGTTTGGATATGTGAACAATGTAAAGACGAAAAGAATTGAGCCAGACAAAGTGAGGTCTCGTCTTGTGGTGAGCGCTTTCAAAGAATTCGCCACGGGTAAACATTGTTTTGGAACAATTTCTCAGTTTTTAGCTGAACATGGGGTTACCACGCGCAACGGAACGCCACTTAGCAAAAGTGCCATCTCCATTATGCTTTCCAGTCGAGCATATCTCGGCTTCGTAAAGTACAAAAATGAATATTACGATGGCACTTTTGAGCCAATTATTTCTCCTGATTTGTTTGAAGCCGTACAGAAGAGATTGAAGACACGAGCGCATCCTCGCAAATCAAAAAAGTCTCACGATTTTCCATTCACCGGTCTTTTTCGTTGTGGAGAGTGTGGAGGAATGATAACCGCACAATGGACAAAAGGTCATGGTGGTTTGTATCGGTATTATCGATGCACGAAAAAGAATGGAAAATGTGAACAAGGATATTTGCGAGAAGAAAAGCTCGTGTCTCAACTCAAGGAACGGCTTCAAAAAATCACACTTCCCGACGACATGATCGAGTACATGATGAGAATGACAGACTCATGGGAAAAAGAAGAATATTTGTCGTCGGGAAGTGCTGTCGAGCAGGTGCGGACTCGTGAGCGAGAGACGCAAGAGAAGCTCGATAACTTGGTCACATTGTATCTTGATGGCGATATTCCAAAGACAAACTATCTCGCCAAAAAGAACGAGCTTCTCTTGCAAAAAGTCTCTCTTGCTCACAAATTGGACTCTGCTCGACAGGAGAGAAAGAATTGGGTCGAACCTTTGCGGGGATGGATTTTAGATATGAAAAAAGCCACGCAATTGGTTTCGAGCGATGATTTTTTTGAAATTCGTGACTATTTCAAAAAAATTGGAACGAACCCTCTTTTGCGTGATAAGTCCGTCTCCGTCTCATTTGGCCCGCCCACCGAATTCGCCCGCGCCCGCAACACCAAAACCGATTTTGCCCACCCATTATTATCTTTAGCGCGCCAGCGCGCGCGGGAATTTTCCGAAGAA
>C687J35174_10003074_pt1 | contig 23110 bp, 34 predicted proteins | sample RifCSPhighO2_01_FD_35174 | JGI IMG/M metagenome (IMG submission 35174) | reverse complement strand
ATTACCTGCTAAGCGCCAAAGTTGGAAAGAAAGGCGAGGTAAGGGTCCATACAAAGAGCAAGATTGGAAGGCATCTTGCCGGTGTTATTGACAATAAAAAAGAATTGGTTTTGAAAGTTTAATGCTTGAAGTGATTGAAATTATAATCTTTCTTTTTTTGCTTTAACCATTTCATGAAGTCTTCCTTGCTCCTGAATATTATCTTATAGGGAGAACCAGTTCCATATCTTTCACACTCATCCTGTGAATGCTTTCTGCAGACATTTGGCCTGTTGTGATAGATTCCGCATAACTTATCATCACTTAATTTTTCGCATGGAGTGTTGAACTGAACATACCAATCATTCTTGTCATCGATGTAAATCCATACATTCTTGTGAAGAAGCAACCATATTGTATCATCAAAATCTGTCTTCGTTGTAGGATTATCCATTGGAACACAAACGTATTCACAGCAGAGAGAACATCCTCTGCAAAGATTTTTGTTTTCCTTATCACTATTTTTTTTCATGACTAGTTTTTGTCGGATTGAGCATATATAAAAGTAATGGTTAGATTTAAAAATTTGATTTTATTTTCTATACCAATGCTCCTGTAGCTCAGCCTGGATAGAGTACTTCCCTCCTAAGGAAGGGGTCGGGGGTTCAAATCCCCTCAGGAGCGCTTTANTTTNAGGCATATTATAAAGAAAGATTTGCAGTAGTGCCCAATTTTGGAATTGTGCTTCCAAACTGAAAAACCAAACGCTTAAAAAGGGCGGTTTTATCTAATTTCTATAGTGCTCAGAGCATCGGGCAATTAGGAGATTGAAAAACATGAAAGGAAAAGTAAAATTTTTTAACAAAATGAAAGGTTTCGGTTTTGTAACCGGAGAAGACGGAAAAGACTACTTTGTGCATTACACCGCACTAAAAGAAGGAGCAACATTACACGAGAATGATTCGGTTTCTTTTGATCCTGTTCAAGGTGACAGAGGAATGAAAGCTGAACATGTTACCCTATTGCAGGAAGGAGGTTCCTCACATACAGGATCCCACGGAAGCGATGAGGAAAGCATGGAAGAGGAAAGTTCTGAAGAAGATTATGATGAGGAGTAATCCCACAAATCTTTAGTTCTTTTTTTTATTTTCAGGGGGTTGTATGATGGCTGTGAAGAAAGGCGACAGTGTTAGAGTGGATTATACTGGAACACTTGACGACGGAACGATATTTGACAGTTCTCTGCATGGGGATCATTCCCATCCGATAGAGTTTGAAGTTGGTTCTAAGCAGGTAATAAAAGGATTTGATGATGCTGTCATTGGAATGAAGAAAGGCGAAGAAAAGGAAATTACAATAAAGCCTGAAGATGCATACGGACAGCCAAATCCGAAAGCAATTCAGAAGATTCCAAGAGAACACCTACCAAAAGACGGACCAGAACCAATAGCAGGAATGATGCTGGCTTTCAACACGCCAGACGGAAGACAGTTTCCAGCGGTGATAAAAGAAATTACAAACAAGGAAATAATTGTTGACATGAATCATCCGCTTGCAGGGAAGACTCTTCATTTCAAGATAAAGGTCATTGAAGTGAATTAGTAATCTTTTTATATTCTCCTTTTTTTATTAATGCATGGCAGAAGATAGAATAAGCATGCCTTCGGGCATTGGGGGGCTTGTAAGGTACTTTGANGATATCAAGAGCAAGGTCACTATGAGCCCTGAGTTTGTGTTGGTTCTTATTGTTGCTGTAATAATAGTGGAATACTCTCTGCATAACTTTATTTGAAAATGTTTCCCGGAATGAATCCTGCAATGATGAAGCAAGCTATGAAGAAGCTTGGAATTAAACAGGAGGATGTAGATGCTGATGAAGTGATTATCAAAAGAAGTTCTGGAAACATCATAATAAAAAATCCTACAGTTACAAAGATCAACATGCAGGGGCAGGAAACCTTCCAGATAGTTGGGGATGTAAGTGAAGGATTTAATGAAGACGATATCAAAACCATAATGGATCAGACAAACTGCTCAAGAAAAGAAGCTGAAAGAGCATTGGAAGAGCATGGTGATTTGGCCGATGCCATTATAAGTTTGCAATCATAATTCTTATATATTTATTCACTAATTAATGATTATGGAGAATGTGAAATTTTTAATTGATGAAGCGAATAAATTAATAAATCGGGCGGACCATTTGCTGTATATCACTTATCCCCTGGTAAAAGATAATAAAATAATAATAAACATAGCTGAAAATGTCAACAATGGATTGATTACCGCAGTTGAGGCATTATTGGCATATGACAGATTATACAAGAGGATTCCAATTTACAGCGACCAGTTTGAGATTAAGTTTGATATTTTCAAGAATAAGGTTGTTCCAAGATATAATATAGACAGAGAGCATGTTGTATTGATTTCTGACATGAAGAATTTCATTGAAAACCGTAAAAAAAGCGGCACTGAATTTGTAAAAGAAGACAAATTCATAGTATTTAGGCAAAACAAGGTAGATACTATGAGCTTTGATAAAATAAAGCAAAATTTAAATAGTAGTAAAGAATTCTTAAGCAAGGTGAACAGGATATTAGGAAATGTTAGAACACGATTCTGATGCGAGACAGGAGTTAAAAAGGGCGGACCATTTGTTGTATGTTACGCTGAAGTACACAAAAACCACTGATGTCATTAAAAATGCAATTCGAAGATTAATCAATGCGTGCGACTATGCAATAATTGATATTCTAGAGCGCCTGAAGGAGAAGAAAAAAATAGATGAAGTTCCGCTAACTCCAATTGCGAGAGCTGAAGAGGTCAAAAAAAGATTCAGAAAAATTGAGCTCATTGACTTCATTAATTTTTATCTTGATTTGAAAAAGATTGATAAGGCAGAATATACAAAGAAAGAAGAGTTCAAGAAAAATGTCAGATTAGTGGTTATGGATGAGGATGAAGAATCCTACGAGATTAATATAGTCAAGCTTTATGAATTCTATGAAAGAACTGTAAATTTTGTAAAATATGTTGAGGAGAACTATAAGTAAGTTTATATATTAAAATAATTTTATGGTATCATGAGGAAAATACTTGTGGCTTCAGGGAAAGGGGGCGTTGGCAAGAGCACTGTTTCCATAAATCTCAGTTCTGCACTAAACAAACTCGGAAATGACGTAACTCTGGTTGATTGCAATTTTACAACTCCTAATATCGGGCTGTATTTTGGCATTACCAAAATTGAGAAGAGCATTCATGATGTCCTCAGCAGAAAATCAAGCAACATCAATGATGCGCTTTATCTTCACAAAAGCGGGACCAAGATTGTTCCGGGAAACATTTCACTGAATTCTTTGAAAAGTATAAACCCTGATTATCTTAATCGAAAGTTGAAAAGGCTCAGCTCTGATTTTGTGATCCTTGACAGCTCTGCCGGCCTTGGAAGAGAATCAATGAGCTCCCTTAAGGCATGTGATGAGGTTTTGGTTGTTCTTAATCCTGAACTGCCCTCGGTTGTTGATGGCCTGAAAGTTGTGGAACTTGCAAGGAGGAATGGCAAGGAAGTCATCGGTGCGGTAGTAAACAGGCAAAGGGGAAAGTTAGAAATGAAGATGAGCAAGATTGAGAGCTTGTTGGAAGTCCCTGTTGTAGGCATTATTCCTGAGGATGAATATGTGAAAAAAGCGCTGGTGAAAAATGACAGTGTGTACAACATTTATCCGAATGCCAAATCCTCAAAGGCTTATAAAAAACTGGCTCATTACATAACTGGAAATGTCTTCTATGAAGAAAAGACAAATCTTTTGAAAGATTTTGTTGATCTGTTTAAGTTGAAATAGAGGTATATGTAACTACTTTAAAGATAATACAAATAGAAAGATTTATAAATGATTTCTGACCTAGGATTATAACCAGAGGCGATGGGAGAATGGAAAATGATAGTCAAGGAAGATTTTTTGAAAAAGCTAAAAGGGGCATTTGATTTAAACATTTACGAAGCTAAAATTTGGGCAGCATTATTGAGCAAGGGAGTTTCCTCAGCAGGAGAATTGGCTGACATAAGCGAGGTTCCAAGGTCAAGAAGCTATGATATTCTTGAATCCTTAGAAAAGAAAGGATTTATCATAATGAAACTGGGCAAACCAATAAAGTACATTGCAGTTGAACCCAAGGAAGTTCTTGAAAGAGTAAAGAAAAATGTTCAGTCAAGAACAACTGAAAAGTTAAAAGTTCTTGAGAAGGTTGCAGATACTTCAGTTTACAAGAGTTTAGAATCATTATACACTGATGGTGTTGATAATGTCGATCCTTCAAACTTGAGCGGAGTCATGAAAGGAAGACATAACCTTAGCAATCAAATAGAAACAATGTTCAGAAGCGCAAAGAAGAGCATATTGATAAGCACCACAGAAAAAGGGTTTGCAAGGAAGATGGATGTTTTGATGCCTTTAATGAAAAGCTTGAAAAATGTAGACATCAAAGTGATAGTACCTAATTATGACAAGAATCTTGTTAAGAATTCAGGAGTAAAAGTCAAGACGAGCGATATAAGCTCAAGATTTGTCCTGGTTGATGGAAGAGAACTGATGTTCATGGTAACTGATGATGAGAAGACTCATGAGAGTTATGATTCGGGAATATGGGTAAAGAGTCCATATTTTGCGGGTTCAATGGAAAAGTTATTTAATATGAGCTGGAAAGGACTATAATGCCAAAAATTATTTAATTGGATATATATGAATCTTAAACCTATTGGCCCTGCAAAAGTTATCCTTGTTCAAAACTCTCTTGAGAGATATGGATTAAGCCTTAGAAAACAAAATAATTTTTAAAATGGGACAAGATTATGAACCTCCTTTTATTGGAGAATATAGTTTTAATGATAGATTTCTTTATAGAGGAAGCATATTGCCTAGTTTTGATCCTGAAATCAGTAGAATAAGAATTAAATTAAAAAAACAAATAATGATTGATGGAAAAAGATATAGAACTGCTTCTATCTCTTCATCAAGAAAAAGGGATGGAATAATAACTAAAGGAGGCATTAGTCATAATTTTATTAATGGACTTTTAAAAATTTATCCTCCTAAAAGAATTATGTTAATCATTGAAAAGGATAAAAAAGGAGATATTATTTATACCCCAATAGAACACCACCCTTCTTTTGCAACTGAAAAATCTTCTGAAAAATCGGTGGAGGAAAAAACTGAACAAGAATGCACTGATGGTTTAGAATCAATGATTGATGATTAATCAGATAAACTTAAAAATTCCTAATTTCTTTTTATTATATGCATAAATTAGCTGATAGTCTTAGCCCTATAGAAAGAAAGGTTCTGCCACTAATAGAAGAAAATACCTCTCTTAAAGAAATAATCAAGTCTGGACTAAAGGAAGTTGAAGTCATAAGGGCATTTCAATGGCTTGAAAACAAGGGTTTAATCAAAACAAAGAAAGAGAACAGAGAAATAGTAGAACTTGACAAGAACGGGGAGGGTGTCCTGAAAAACGGGCTTCCAGAGAAAAGATTTCTAAAATCAATTTTAAACGATGAACTATCCCTAAAAGAAATAAAGAATAAATGCGGCTTCAATGACAATGAACTAAATGTTGCTCTTGGAACTCTGAAGAGAAATTCGTGCATAATTCTTGGAGAGAAAATAAAGATTACTCCTGCAGGAAAAGATTTTATTCATAACAATAAAATAGAGGATTTTCTAAAAAAATTACCTGAGGAAAAAGATAGGCTTGACAGGAATATTCTAAATGAATTAAAAAACAGAAAGTTAATGGTAAAGGAAAATTCTGTAAAAGACAGGACTGCAAGCTTAACAGATTCTGGAAAAGAAATTTCAAAATTAAATCTCAAATCAGACATGATTGAGTCTCTCAATATCAGGATATTAAAAAATAAAGAATGGAAGAATCAAAAGTTCAGAAGATATGATATCAAGATTAATGTTCCAAAAGTATATCCTGGAAAGAAACATTTCGTCAATGAAGCTTTAGATTATGCAAAGAGAATCTGGCTCGACATGGGATTCAAGGAGATGAAGGGTAATATTATTCAGCCGGCATTCTGGAATATGGATGCACTATTTGTTCCACAGGATCATCCGGCAAGAGATGAACAGGATACTTTCTATCTGGATAAAAAATTGAAGTCGCTTCCAAAAATAGCATCAAAGATAAAAGATGTTCATGAGAATGGGGGGGATACTGGAAGCAGAGGATGGGGATACAGGTGGAGTGAGGAAGAGGCAAGGAGATTTTTACTTAGAACCCATACCTCAGTCATCAGTGCACAGACATTGAGCATTTTAAAAAACTCCGATTTGCCAGTAAAATATTTTGCAGTTGGCAAGTGCTTCAGAAATGAAACCCTTGATGCAACTCATCTATTTGAGTTCAACCAGACAGAAGGGATTGTGATTGATGAGAATGCAAACCTAAGAAATCTTATGGGATATNTAAGAGAGTTTGCAACCAAGATGGGATTTCCAAAAGTCAGATTCAGACCTGCATATTTCCCATATACNGAGCCAAGTCTGGAAGGAGATGTCTATGATCCTGTAAGAGGTAAATGGGTTGANTTCATAGGAGCTGGGATATTTCGACCTGAAGTTGTAAAGCCTTTACTTGGAAAAGATGTTCCAGTTTTGGCATGGGGTCCAGGAATTGATAGAATAATCACATCTGCATATCAAATAAGGGATATAAGAGATTTGTACAAGAATGATTTGAGACAATTAAGAGAAACAAAATTATGGTTAAGATAAAATGCCAACAATAAACATAAACCGAAATGAATTTGAGAAAAAAGTTGGAAAGATGCCGATTGAGAAATTGAAAGATAGAATTTCAATGCTGGGCACTGATTTGGAAGATGTCAATAGTAAAGAAATAATTGTTGAAGTATTCCCAAATCGTCCAGATATGCTTTCTGCTGAGGGATTTGCAAGAGCTTTCAAAAGCTTCATTGGAAAAGAAAAAGGATTGAAGGAGTACAAGGCAAAGAAATCAAATTATCAGGTAATCGTTGACAAATCAGTAAAGGGCATAAGAGACTTTACTGCATGCGCTGTTGTAAGGAATCTTAAATTAAATGATAAAAACATAAGAGATGTTATTCAACTGCAGGAAAAACTTCACATTGGNTACGGAAGGAATCGAAAAAAATGCGCGATTGGAATTTATCCNATGGAAAAAATAAAGTTTCCAATTCACTACAANGCCCTTAATCCAAATGANATAAAATTCCAGCCTCTTGAGTATGACAAAGAATTAAATGGAAATCAAATTTTGATAAAATTATCAACTGGTAGAAATTATGCTCACCTGCTTGAGGGAAAGAAAAAATATCCTGTATTTATTGATGCAGATGGCAAAATACTCAGCATGCCCCCAATAATCAATTCCAATGAAACNGGAAAGGTTACTGAAAAGACAAAGGATGTTTTCATAGAGGTAAGTGGTTTTGATTTTGATGTTTTAAGTAAATGTTTGAATATAATACTAACAAGCCTTGCTGATATGAATGGTGAAATTTATGAGATTGAAATAAAGGATACTAAGAAAATAATCAGCCCGAATTTAAAACTGGAGTCCATGAAGATTGACATTGAATATGTAAACAAACTGCTTGGATTGGACTTGAAAGAAAAAGATATCAAAAATTGCCTTGAGAAAATGGGGTATGGCTACAAAGATAAGAAGGTGACCATCCCCTGCTATAGAGTGGATGTCATGCATGAAGTTGATATTATTGAAGACATAGCAATTGCTTACGGCTATGAAAACTTCAGGGAAGAGATTCCGAAAGTTGCTACAATAGGTCAGGAAGATATTTTTGATAAATTCAAGAATAAAATAAGAGAAGCAATTGTGGGTTATGGATTTTTAGAATGTAACAGTTATAATTTAATATCTGAAGAAGTAATAGACAGGAGCAATGTCAAATTAAGCAAGATAAAAGTAAGCAACCCAGTCAATATTGATTACAATGTTTTGAGGAACAGTATATTAAGTTCATTGCTCAAAATATTAAGTGAAAACAAGCATTACGAGTATCCTCAGAAAATATTTGAGGTTGGAAATACTTTCATTGGAGAAAAAGAGGATGAGAAATTAGGATTGTTAATATGCGATAACAGTGCGAGTTTTACAAGTGCAAAACAAATTCTGGATTATGTAATTTCTGGCATTGGATTAAGCTATACACTAAATGAGTCTGACAACAAAACTTTCATATCTGGAAGATGCGGGGAGATAATTGCAAGAGGAAAAAAAGTTGGTTTTGTGGGGGAAATAAATCCTGAGGTTAATGAAAACTTTGACATTGACATGCCCATATCAGGATTTGAATTGAATTTGAGAGAATTATTCGAACTTGTCAAAAATTTTCATTAAATTTATATAATACATTTTAAATTAATTTTTATGGCTTTTAATAATCTCAAGACTTACGGCAAAGGTTATCTGGATGTTGGAGACGGTCATTCCATTTACTATGAACTAAGCGGAAATCCAAATGGAAAACCTGTTCTATTTGTTCATGGAGGACCCGGTGGAGGCTTCAGCGAGAAGGACAAGAGATATTTCCATCCCAAATTATTCAACATAATCACATTTGACCAAAGAGGTTCAGGAAAAAGCAAACCATTTGCCTCAATAAAAAACAACAGGACAGATAATCTAGTTAAAGATATAAAAAAACTGCTCGACTTCTTGGGNATCAAAAAAANTTATTTATTTGGNGGAAGCTGGGGATCAACACTCTGTCTGGTTTATGCAATAAAATATCCTGAGACTATCCTTGGGATGGTTATAAGAGGGATATTTCTCGGAACAAGGGAAGAAAATGATTACTTTGTTTATGATGCAAGGAGCTCATTTCCTGAGGAATGGGAGAAAATGGTTGAATTAGTTCCTAAGAAGCACAGGAAAAATATAATGAGATATTATTACAAAATGATGATGTCCAAAGATAAAAATACGGAAAATAAATACAGATTAGCATGGGCAACGTACGAGTTTTCAGTTTCAAAATTAATTTTCAGCGAGAAAAAATTAAAAGAAATTTTCAAGGAAGTTAACTTTAAGTCCTTTTCACTTATTGAATTACATTACTTGGTTAATAATTGCTTTTTACCAAAAGATTATATCTTAAAGAATGCCCGCAGGCTGAATGGAATTTCCACAGTTATAATTCAGGGCAGATATGACAATGTATGCAACCCTTATATGGCTCATTTGTTACACAAGAGAATTCCCAAATCCAAATTGTATTATACTCTGGCAGGACATGCCTCCTCTGACCCAGAAACGGAAAAACTGCTCATCAAAGAAATCAACAGACTTGGCAGATTAAAATCTGTATAAATATTTTTTAAGATTTACCCTGTTGTTTTTTATTTTCACTCCCTCTTTTCTTAACATTTCTGCTTTTTTCTTTAATCCTAATGCAAAGCCATGAAGATGTCCGTTTGATGCTATTACCCTATGGCACGGAACTGATTTGTAAGGATTTTTATTCAGAGCATTTCCAACTGCCCTACATGCTTTTGTTTTCATTTTTCCTGCAATCATTCCATATGTTGAGACTTTTCCTCTTGGAATCCTCCTGCATAACTCATACACATTGTCTGAGAATCTCATGTCAATTTTAAACATGGCAATCTTTAAATAATATACATTTTTTTAAAAATTATGGAATATGACTTTGATCTTGACAATGTCGTGGACAGAATAAAAAAGGAAAAAGCTAAGTTAGTATGCATTCAGTTAGCTGATGGCATAAAACCGAAAGCCGTTGAGATACAAGAATATCTTGAAAAGAAAACAGGTGCAAAGATAATAATATGGCTTGGAAGCTGCTGGGGAGCATGCGATGTTCCTGTTGAGATTGAAAGGTTAAAAGTTGATTTGATTGTTCAGTTTGGACATAATGATTTCATCTATGGAAGATACTATGGAGGTAATGTCGTATGAAAGTTGAAATATCTGAAGGAATTGGTGCAAGCATAAAAGAAATTGTAAAGAGAACAAGTTTATTCCGTGATGAAAAAGATTTCGTTGAGCAGGCGATAATGAAACAAATTTCAAAGTTTAGAAATATATGAAAGTTTTAATTGGAAAAGAAAGTGAATCTGCAATGCATTTTATAGATATTGCTGCAGATGTTGCATTAGGTTCGGGATGTCTTCGTTCAAGATGCGGGTCCATTATTGTTAATGATAATGAAATAATTGGAAGAGGGTTTAATTCTCTTCCTATGAATAAAGTGTTGGAACACTGTATCAAGGATGAATTGCCGATTGATTTTAAGTCTGACAGGACTTGTTGTGTTCATGCGGAACAGAGAGCAGTAATGAATGCATTAGCAACTAATCCCAAGAAAGTTGAAGGCTCCACATTATATTTTATAAGGTTGGATAAAGAGGGGAATAAATTAAATGCGGAAGATCCTTATTGTACAATATGCAGTAAGATGGCATTAGATGTTGGAATTTCTGAATTTGTGTTATTACGCGAGGAAGGAATAACTGTTTATGATATTGAAGAATACAACAGATTTTCTTTTGGATTTAGGACATTGCTTTAATCTTTAATGGCTTAGGCATCTTTTCAACTGCATATCTCAAGGAAACCCCTGGCATTCTGCTTTTGTTTTTCATTACATAATTAAAAACCTCTTTAAGATAAACGTTTGATGCTTCCTTTAACAACCACCCATAACCTTTTCTCACTAAATCATCTTCATCAGTTAATAATAAACTTGAAATTTCAAATGATTCATTCAGAAATCTCTTTCTATTAACACAATAAATCAAACTTACTGCCGAGGCCCTTCTCATCCACCTATTTTTAGATTTGGTCCATTTCTTTAAATCTCTTATAAACTCCGGATAAGTATAGACCAAATGACCAACTGAATGCGTACAAAAGTCATCTATCATTCCCCAATTTGTCAGATAATTATCTATCCATCTCTCAAATATTTTAAAATCAGATTTTTCAAACTTACCTTTTATTTTGTAGCACCAAGAAAATGCTATTGTTGCCTCTTCATTATGATTTGTTTCCAATAATTCTTCGCATAATTGAAATATCTCTCTCTTGTTTAAATGTTTAATTTTCTGAAAATATTTATTTGCTATCTTTCTTGTTATTGGCGTTCTTACACCATAGCACCTTATTTTTTCCTTAAAGAAATTGACAGAACCTTCCCTATACTTTCTATCAACATTTTTTCTCAGTTCTGCTCTTATTTCATCTAGAATATTCATTCTTTCCTGAATTTCTTATAGAAAAATATTGCAAGAGGCAATGAAACTATCAAATAAGCCAGACTCTCTGCTATGTTTCTCTTCTTATCATTCAGGCAGTATTCTTCCTGAGAAACATCTATAGTCTCATTTGTTTTTTCAAGCGGAACTGGCCTGTAATATGCACAGTTGTCATAGCCCAAGACTTCCTTGAATCCCTCTCCAATTAATTTAGAAGCATTTACTATTGAGAACACTGTTGCTATTATAAATATTATTCCAAATATTATTGTTACAATCAATTTTGAGTTCATTTTTCCCTCCTTTATTTGAACGCCGAGACTGGGATTTGAACCCAGAAGCCCCGAAGGGCCTAGCTCTCAAGGCTAGTGCAATACCAGGTTATGCGATCTCGGCATAATACAAAATGAGTAAAAACTATTTATAAAATTATATGTTTAAGTAGGTTTTCTTTAGAAGCATTGCATCTTTTTCAATGTTGGGAGATTCACATACAACAACCCCCTTACAATGAAATTCCTTTAAAGTCTTCAATAAATCTTTATAATTCATGTCAGAATCCTCCAAAATCAAGTGATTCTTTTCTCCCTTATCCCCATAGTTAATGCCTGAGAGATGAATATGCATGTTTTCAATAGCACTCTTTCCAAGCTCTTTTTCATATTTAGTTAAAATTTCGTGAAATTCTTTTCTTGTATTATTTTTTCCATTTCTTGCATGCAAATGAGCAAAGTCTATGCATGGAAGAACCTGTGATATCTCATTGCTTAGTTTTATGCATTCATCCAAAGAGCCAAATTGTGATTCTTTTCCGGTTGTTTCTGGTCTTATCCATATTTTTATGTCATTCTCTTTTAATTCTCTGGCCACTTTCTTTATTTCTTCCTCTATTTTCTTATAAACTTTCTCCGGCTCCTGTTTCATATAGAATCCCGGATGAAAACAAACAGAATAAGCTCCGCATAACTCTGCTATTTTTGCTGAATTAAATATTCTTGATCTTGAAGCCCCTATTTTTTCCCTTTCTTTTGCATTTAAATTAACATAGTAGGGAGCGTGGCATGTTAGGATTACACTCTCTTTTTCTGCAGCTTTTTTCACTTCTGGAGCCTTGTCCTTGCTTATATTGATTGAATGAACAAACTCCAATTCCATTGCATCAAGGTTTAGTTTTTTAACATCATGTATTCCTTTAATAGTATCTCCAGTTGTTGATAATGGAATTCCTGCGGTTCCAAACAGCAAAGATTTCATAAAAAAATAAAGAAAAGGTTGCTTATAAATGTTGTTTGATCCTATAGTGCTTAAGTGCTGTATTTACTTGAGATTCAGTCGGCTTAGGGAATAAGGTAACACTATCATTCTTTACTATGACCTCCAAACCCATAATACTCCAAGCTTCCCTCTTCTTATCCATATCAATTATCCCTGATGAAGGATTTACCAAATATCTACTCAGCTCATCAAGTGATGAAGTATAATGACTCGTTGATTGTGTGGCGGGGGCATGGCTATTTTGATATTTATTAGGATATTGTACTTCTCCTGAATTTCCTAGTGCCAGAACTCCTAATGCAACTATTTCTACTGTTGTATAAACCCATTTTTTCATTTTTACCACCTTTTTCTTACCAATTTTTTAACTGTGTGCAACCTTACTAACATCCCGTATATAAAGATTTGTTGTCTCTTTAAAAGTATAAAAAATAAAAATCTCAAAAAAATTTAATCACTGAAAAGTTTATCGCTCAGTGAACCCAATCTGTTTTCACTTTGGAGCCAGACAAGAACTGATAGATTGCAAGTGCCGCCTTTGCACCTTCCCCTGCTGAAATTATTGACTGTTTAAATGGAACTGATGAGCAATCACCTGCAGAATAAATTCCTTTTACAGAAGTTTCATTTCTGTCATTGATTATTATCTCGCTGTTCTCATTCAGGTTGACCAAATCTTTTACAAATGAAACATCACTTTCAAAACCAATGTTAATTATTATATTGTCTATGTTTATTTCCTCATCNTTTTCCAACAAAACGGATTGCATTTTATCTTTTCCTTTAAACTCTTTAACATTTGAATTTACAAATCTGCAGAAAGATTTTACTTCATTGATTAAAGTCTCATCAGCCTTGAATTCTGATCTATGAATTATTGTTATTTCTTTTGCAACTCCTTTAAGCTCCCTTGCTGATGTAAATGCTGAATTGCCTGCACCAATGATTGCAACTCTTTTGCTCTTGTAAGAATCATAATTTCTTATGTTGTAATCAATTCCCCTTCCCATAAATTTAATTTCATTCTTTGCATTCANAATTCTTGGCGATTTTCCAAAGGCGAGAAGAATTGTCTTTGTACTGTAATCGTTGACNATGAATAAATCTTTTTCTTTTTTTATTTTACTTACTTTCTCATATGCAAACTCAGCTCCGAGTTCCTCCGCCTGTTCCTTGCATATCAATGGAATCTTGTATCCTTCTATTTTTTTGTATCCTGGATAATTTTCAATGAATTGTGGCAAATTAGTTCTTCCGCCAATATCCAGAGTTACTACGATGGTAGAAATATTTTTCCTTCTTAGATAAATAGCCGCTGACAATCCCGCAATTCCTCCCCCAATTATAATACAGTCATAAGATTTCATATTCAACCAAATAATTCTCACAAGTTTCGTCAGTGTTTATCCACTTTATTTCATTTTTTATTCCATTATCTCTCAAACCGTGCATCATGTCCTCAAAGTAGTCATTTAGGCAACAGATCTTACACAATAATTCCCCTGAGAATTTTATTTTTATCAAATTATTTTTTAGATTAATCAATGTTGCATTTACTTCTTTTGATTTATGCTTATTGAATTCGTTCAATGCTTTTTCTATTTTTTCTTTCATTTTATCCTTCTTGATTTTGGTATGAAATTCCTTATCTTACCTTCCTTGAAATAACCAACCCCATAAAAATCATCCTTATTTTTTATTAGCCTNTATCCNACTGAACTATCTTCTGTTTCAATATCAAATCCTTTCAGCCACTCTTTTAATTCCTTGTCTAACATATTATAAATGTTTTTGGTTGCTAATTTTCCAATAATTTGCGAGCCTTCTATGCTCAATCTCAAATCTTTTGAAACATTTAGAAAATATAATCCTGCCTGATTTATTCTTATTTTCGTTTCAATCTTCCCATAATCTTTATTCATAAGATAAATTTTGTGCTTTGCATCNTTGAGAAACAAATAATCCAATTTCAACCCTTTAATTCCATAATATTCTTCTAATCCNTTAATTATATCTTTAACCTGCTTTTTTGATATTTCTTCCATGAGATTATAGAAATTTTGGGTTATATAAAATTAATTTAGGACTACTGAGGGAAAGATTATTTCACATAGTCCTGAAATATAATCATATTGAGAAAATTTTCTTCTTATTCTTCCTTTTATATCTCCCATCCTTAATCCAAGCCTTTCAAAATCCTCTGGAGTCATGTCTTGTTCTCCATTGTCAAGTTTTTTGAATGCCTCATATATTTCAGGNGTTATCATCGCATGCGTTACACAAAATTCCACGAGAGAATAAACAAAATCAGTTTTAAAAACATTAAGAGGATATTCTTTAATCATTTTACCTTATCGTCTAATTTTTGTTTTGCTTCTTTTTGCAGGTCAACACCCAAGTCTTTCAGGGCTTTTAAGTGAACCTGCATTAACTGATCAACAATGTTAACCATTTTAATCAATTCCTGCTTTTCTTTAGCAAGAGTCATTAATGCTCCCTTGTGAAATCCTATTTGTTCATCTGTCATTTTGCAGTCTGTCATATCTCCAATAGGCAAATTCCCTGCCTGGAGTAACTAATGTTTGGAAAAAAATTGATATTTCTTTTTCAAGCCCAGAACGGGGTTGTTTATAAAAGTCGTTTTCTACCCTTTGCATTTCATCCTTCGTGACTCCTCTACTTAGACTCTCCAAAGTCAGTGAGGCTTCTCCAGCATTTAAAAAAATAAGAACTGTGGCAAAACCTAACCCATAACTTATAACTTTTTTGAAACCACTTTTAACTGGACTTGTTTTTTTCCTCAAAAGTGTATTCTGCGAACGGGAGAGGTATAGGTATTCCATTTTTATTCTAATTTAGTTACTATTAAGTAAATAAATTATTTATAAAGTTTTCGATTAAATTTATAATTGGTTTAATCAACCTATTTATATGAGAGATTTGATTTTCAAGTATGTTTTGCAGGCTTCTGTTAAGTATAACAATATAGATGTAAATTCGATAGTCGGAAAGATAATAGCTGAAAAGCCTGAATATAAGGGATTCATCAGGGACTTAATCAAGGAAACAAAAGGAATTATTGAAGACGTTAAAAAACTTGACATTGAGGAAAGAAAGAAACATCTGGAGAGATTCACATTTGAGAAAAAGGAAGTAAAAAAAGAGTATATTCTTCCAAATGTTGGCAATAAAGTCGTGATGAGATTTGCTCCAAATCCTAATGGGGCGATGTCAATAGGGCACTCAAGGCAGGCAGTATGGAATGACTTCTTTGTAAAAAAATATAACGGAACTTTTATTTTGAGATTTGATGATACTGATCCAAAAGTAAAGATTCCAGAAAAAAAAGCCTACAACTGGTACAAGGAAGACTTGAAATATGTTGGAGTTAAAGTAGACAAAGTTGTAAGACAAAGTTCAAGATTAAAAATTTATTACAAATACGCTGAGGATTTGATTGACATGGAAAAAGCATATGTTTGTTTATGCAGAGATAATTTCAAGAATTACAAGGAGGGATGCCCCTGCAGAAGTTTAAATCCAGATGAGCATAAGAAAAGATGGAAACTAATGTTCAAGGGATATGGAGAAGGGGCTGCTGTGTTAAGAATAAAAACAGATCTGCATCACCCAAATCCTGCAATAAGAGATTGGATAGCTTTTCGAATTGTAAACAAGCCGAAACATCCTTATTCAAGAGAAAAAGTCTGGCCACTGCTTAACTTTGCATCTGCAATTGATGATCATGAGCTTGAAGTGACTCATATTCTCCGTGGCATTGATCTTAAAAGTTCTGTTGAAAGACAGAAATATATTTATGAGTATTTTTCATGGAATTATCCTGAAACAATCTATACTGGAAAATTGCTCTTCAAAGGTTTAAAATCAACAACGGAAATTAAAGAATTAATCGGGCAAAAGAAAATTGAAGGCTGGGATGATGTAAGGCTTGGAACCATAGTAACATTATCACGAAGAGGGATTAGGGGGGAGGCAATAAGAAATTTCATATTAAGCCTGGGGATTAATAGAAATGAAGTCAGGGTTGATATGAATAACCTTTATTCATTCAATAAAGAAATAGTTGACAAGGAAGCAAATCGTTATTTTGCAGTTTTCAATCCAAAGAAAGTAAAGATAGACGGCTTCAAATCAGCAAAAGTCAAGATTCCCCTGCACCCCGATTTTCCTCAAAGAGGTGTTAGAATTCTCAGCTGTAAAAATACATTTTATGTTCAGGATGATTTGCAGAGAGATAAGCTGTATAGATTTATGCATCTTTTTAATTTTCTGAATAACACTTTTGTAAGTGATAAGATTGTCAAGGATGCAAAACTTATTCATTGGGTTCCTTCAGCAGGGAATGTAAGTGTTGAAGTGCTGATGGATGACAATACAAAACTCAAAGGTGTTGGAGAAAATAATTTAAGAAAAGTTAAAGTTGATGAGATCATTCAGTTTGAGAGAAACTTCTTTGCAAGGCTTGAGGAAAGAAGAAAGGATAAATTTATATTTGTTTATTCTCACAGTTAATTTATGACAAAGTACAAAATAATTTATGATCGAGAAGCATGCATTGGGGCACTTGGTTGCCTCGGAGTAAATGAAGATTTGTGGATTCTTAAGGAAGATGGAAAAGTTGACCTCAAAGATGCTACTTTCAATGAAAAAACCAAGAGATGGGAGTTAATAATTGATGACGAGGATCTTGCATATGCCTCTGAAGATTCCTGTCCAGTTCAAGCCATTAAGATTGAGAAGATTGAAGATTAAGTAAATTTTATAAACACCACATTCCAAGAGTTATTACGGAGTTTCTTATGCAAAGCCAAATTTTTAAAATAAANAGGGAAATGTTTGATAAATCAAACGAAGAGAGGAATATTTACAAGGCTCCTGAAGGATTGAATGAAGAGTTAATAAGACAAATTTCAAAAGACAAGAATGAGCCTGAATGGATGCTTAATCTTAGATTAAATGCACTTGGATTATTCAATCAGACACCTCTGCCCAACTGGGGTCCTAATTTAAATAATTTAGATTTAAGCAAGATTAGTTTTTATGTAAGGCCTGATTCAATAAATAATTCTAAAGACTGGAATGAAGTTCCTGAAGACATTAAAAAAACATTTGAGAGATTGGGAATTCCGGAAGCTGAAAGAAAAGCACTTAGTGGGGTTGGTGCCCAGTATGATTCCAGTGTTGTATACCACAATCTGAAAAAAGAATGGGAAGACATGGGGGTCATATTTGAAGATTGTGATGTTGCATTGCAGAAATATCCTGAACTATTCAAGGAACATTTCATGAATAAATGCATTCCAATCAATGATCACAAATTCATAATGCTTCATGCAGCGGTGTGGAGCGGAGGAACTTTCATTTATATTCCAAAGAATGTTAAGGTTGATATTCCATTGCAGGCATATTTCAGAATGAATTCGAAGAAGATGGGACAGTTTGAGCATACATTGATAATTGCTGACGAAGGTTCTGAGATTCATTATATTGAAGGCTGCAGTGCACCAATTTATAGTGATAATTCAATACATGCTGGTTGCGTTGAAATCTATGTGAAGAAAAATGCAAGAGTAAGATACTCAAGCATTGAGAACTGGTCAAAGAACACTTACAATCTAAATACTAAAAGAGCGATAGTTGAAGAAAATGGAATTGTTGAATGGATTTCNGGAAATATGGGAAGTGGAGTTACTATGCTGTATCCCTGCTCTGTATTAAAGGGGAGAAACTCCAAGGCAGATCACATAAGCATTGCATTTGCAGGCAAGGGACAAAATCAGGATACTGGAGCAAAAGTGTTTCATTTGTCCGAAAATACAAGTTCAAACATTCAGTCCAAAAGCATAAGCATTGACGGAGGAATCACGAGCTACAGAGGATTGGTCAAGATAAACAAAGGATGCAAGAATTCAAAATCAAGTGTTGAATGCGATGCACTAATGATCGACAACAAATCTGTAAGCAATACTTATCCCTTCATTGATGTAAAAGAAAAAGATGTTGATGTTGCTCATGAAGCTACAGTTGGAAAAATAAGCGACGAACAGATATTTTACTTAATGTCAAGAGGATTAAGTGAAGAGCAGGCAAAACAAATTGTTGTTTCCGGTTTCATTGAGCCAATAATAAAACAATTACCGTTGGAATATGCCGCTGAATTGAATAAATTAATTGAACTCGAGATGGAGGGCTCTTTGGGATGAAGTTTGAAAAACTAGATAGCTCTGTAATAAAGGATATTTCAAATGATGAACCCGAGTGGTTTGTTTCTGACAGATTAAGATCTCTTGAGCTGTTTAATCAGGCTAAAGATGATTCATTCACATATGGATTAACGATGAAAACTGACATTTCCAAAATTAATGTTTCTGATTATTCCTCGAAAATGAATCTTGTAATCAAAAATAAAGACGATAGAATAATTGTGAAAGATTTCAAGGAAGCTTTCAATGATGAGTCAGACTTGATAAAAAAATATTTCATGAAGAGCATAAAAACGAAGATGGAACTATTGCATAGGAGCCTTGTTCAAAATGGATTGCTGATATATATTCCAAGAAATGTCAAGGTAAAAAAAGAGTTGATTCTTGACTATGAATTCCTTAACAACAGCTTTGATCATATTTTGATTGTCGCTGACATCAATAGTGAGATTAATGTAATTGAGAAATTAACCAGCAATGAAGTTTTCAGAAGCAATATTGTTGAAATTTATGCAAAAGATAACTCCAAAGTTAACTTTTATTCATTACAAGACCTTGATGAGAACTCAAATAATTTTAGCATAAAAAGAAGTTTTGTAGGAAAGGATGCTACATGCAACTTCTTTAGTTTTGATTTTGGCAGTTTACTCAACTTCAATAATGTTTACTCTGAACTGGTTGATGAGGGTGCAAACTCAAAGATATATGAAACCTACTTTAGCAACAATAATCAGCAGTTTAACCTCGCATGCAGCATGCATCATAAATCAAATAATACAAATTCTAATATTTACACAAAAGGAGTTCTGGATGACAAATCAAATACAATTTACAGAGGTTTGGTAAAAATATATGAAAACGCGGAAAACTCAAATGGATATCAGAAGGAAGATGCCCTTATTTTGAGTGAGGATTCAAAAGCTGATTCCATACCCAATCTTGAAATAAATAACTATGATGTAAAATGCAGCCATGGATCGTCAATCGGACATATTGACAAAGATAAATTGTTCTATTTGATGTCAAGAGGAATTTCAAAAGAAGATAGTGTTAAACTGGTTGTTGATGGCTTCCTTGGGGAAATAATAGATTATGTTAGTAATGAAGAACTTAGGGAAGAATTAAAAATAAAAGTCATAGAAAAAATAAAATGATACTAGAAGTAAAAAACCTTAGTGTAACTACCAAAGATGATTTGGGTATTCTTAACGATGTTAATTTAAATGTCAAAAAAGGAGAAGTTGTAGTTCTTATGGGGCCTAACGGAAGTGGAAAATCAACGCTTGCTAACATTCTTATGGGAAATCCAAATTACAAGATTAATTCCGGAGAAATAGTTTATAATAATGAGAGAATAAATGATTTGGGCTCGGATGAAAGGGCGAGAAGGGGGATGTTCCTTAGTTTTCAGTATCCTGCGGAAATTTCGGGGGTTACAATCTCAAATTTTCTGAGAACTGCATTAAGTTCAATAAAAGGAGAAAAAGTCAGCATAATCAGCTTTAAAAAATTACTAAGAGAGAAAATGGAAACGTTAAAAATTGATGAGAAATTTGCTGAAAGGTATCTCAATGATGGATTTTCCGGTGGGGAAAAGAAAAAAACNGAAATATTGCAGATGTCAGTNCTTGAACCAAAATTGTGCATTCTTGATGAAACGGANAGTGGACTCGATGTCGATTCATTGAAGATTGTTGGTGAGGGGGTTAACAAATTAAAAAATGGAAAGAGATCATTTCTCATCATAACTCATTATAACAGAATCCTTGATTATATAAAACCCGACAGAGTTTATGTTATGAAAAATGGAAAAATTGCGAAAGAGGGGTCTGGTAAACTTGCTTTTGAACTTGAAAGAGAAGGTTACAAAAACATTGGATAAACTTAAAAATTCCCAATTCATATGAATTGTATGGATTACAAGAAGTTAAATTTGATGGTAGGATTGGAAATTCATCGTCAAATTGATTCTCACAAATTGTTCTGCAAATGCCCCTCTATATTCTCTGATGGAAAACCTGACTTGATTGTAAAAAGAAGGTTGAGGGCAGTTGAATCTGAAATTGGTGAAAAAGACAAGGTGGCTATTTTTGAAACGCTAAAAGACAAAGAAGGANTTTATGANTACTTTAATGAAAGTGCATGCTTAATTGAACTTGATGAGGAACCTATTCTTGGAATTAATGAAGAAGCGCTTGAAGTAGTACTTACAGTTGCAAAAATGCTCAACTGCGAAATTCTTGATGAAATTATAATAATGAGAAAACAAGTTCTTGATTTCAGCAACACTTCCGGATTTCAAAGGACCGCCCTAGTTGCAAGAAATGGGAACCTAACAATAAATGGGATGGGTATTAGAATTGAATCCATTTGTATCGAGGAAGATTCAGCAAGAAAAATTAAGGATAGTAAAAATGAAGTTATTTACAGACTGGACAGGCTGGGAATTCCATTAATTGAAATCACTACCTCTCCTGACATGAAAGACCCTGTATATGTAAAAGATGTTGCTTCCCACATTGGAATGATTTTGAAATCAACTGGCAAATTCAAATCTGGCTTGGGCACAATAAGGCAGGATATTAACATATCAATAAAGAATGGAAAAAGAGTTGAAATCAAAGGCGTTCAGGATTTAAGAAATATTCCAAAAATAATTGACAATGAGATTGAAAGACAGTCAAAAATTAATGTTAATGAAGAAGTTAGGGTTGTTAATTCTGAACTTAAAACTGATTTTCTAAGACCAATGCCTGACGCTACAAGGATGTATGTTGAAACTGATGTTGAACCTATTTCAACAAAGGAAATTGTCAAAGAAATCAAAATTCCAAAGTTGATAGAAGATAAAGTGAATGAATTAGTTTCAAAAGGAGTTCCTGAGAACATCGCAAGAGATGTCATAAAGATGAATATTGATCTTAAGAATTACACGGATGTGAAACTCGCTGCCAATGTTCTTGTCGAAAAGCCAAAAGAGGTAAAAAAGAGATTTGGCATAGAAGTCAAGAGAAAAAATCTTGAAAAAGTCCTTGAATTATTGGACTACGGTAAAATAACAAAAGACTCCATCAGTGAAGTTCTGGTTGATCTTGAAAAAAACAAGTTTGATATTTCAAAATATGAAAAAGTCGATGTCAGAGAAGTTGAAAGAGAAATCCAAAATTTGATGAAGAAAGGGATGACTATGAAAGCTCTCATGGGAATATTAATGGGAAAATATAAGGGAAGGATTTCTGGTAAAGAGCTGATCGAAATTATAAAAAGATATGAGAAGTAAATTATCTTCTCTTTTTTGTTTTTCTCTTTGATTTCTTCTTTGTTGTCCTTCTTTTGTTCAATACTTTCTTTGCTTCATTCTCAAACATCCTTTCCAGTTTTACAGACTCTGAAAGAATCTTTCTTGCCAGTGGCTTTGCACTCTTCTTAGCTTTCGAAGCAATATATTTTGCGTACTTTTTTAACTCCTTAACTTTTTTTAACATCAGCGTTACCTCCTTTTTTCCTCATTAATTGACCTTATTAATGCCAATGCTATTATTATTGCAACCATTATAAATATTACGGAAAATAATGATAAGTCATAAATTAGTGGAGGAATCTTTGCCTGCGCTATCAATGCCGACGAAACAAGCAAACCAGCGAGAATAATCCCCATTGCCATTCGATTCATCGCATTATCAATATAAAATGTAAACTTTCTTATATCTGCATCCTCAATGTCAACTTTTACCTTGTCTCTCTTTAGAACTTTCTTTAACTCTTCCGGAAAATTTATTATGTCATTTCTTGCTTTCAAAATATTCTTCTTGAACTTTTTAAACATATAATCATATGATGATTGTTTCTCCTTTAGTTTGTTCAAGTAAGGTTTGCATATCTTAACGAGATTGAAATCAGGGTACATCTCCCTTCCAAAGCCTTCAACAGTTATTGTTGCCTTTATCAGCAAAACAAAATTTGTTGGCATCTTCATCTTATATTTTCTTATCAGAGACAGGATATCATACAACACCGATGAAACATCCATCTTGTCCAATTCAATGTTGTAATATTTCCCAAGATGAATTGAAATATCTTCCTTTAATTGGTTTTCATTTATTTCGTCATCAACGATTCTTAATTTCAACAAAGTATCTGCAAGTAAATCTTTGTCTCTATCTATTATTGAAATAAACAAATTTTCAAAACTTTCCTTTATCTCGTCCGAGATATGCCCCACAATTCCAAAGTCGAGCAAAACCAGTTTCTGGTTGGATGTTATGAATATGTTTCCAGGGTGGGGATCTGCATGGAAGACCCCATACTCCATGGTTTGCTTGAGGTAAGATTCAACTATCTGCT
>C687J35174_10003052_pt1 | contig 23173 bp, 19 predicted proteins | sample RifCSPhighO2_01_FD_35174 | JGI IMG/M metagenome (IMG submission 35174) | reverse complement strand
TTTGATGACGACGGGTTTATAGACCTGGCCGGAGTCCGAGGTGACGACGAGGTTGCCCTGCGCGTCGCGGCCGACCGTCATGCAGTTCTTGGCCCACTTGCCGAGGTCAAAGCGATTGAACTCCATGACCTCGATGAACTGGTGTCCGTTCCGACCGTCGGACGTGACCGGCTTCAAGTGGATGAGGCTCACGATCTTCTCCCGCTCCGTCACCCTCTCCGCCAATATCTTGATTTCAGCGCGTCCTTCAAGGACGGCCTTGATCAAGCGGAGCCGACCACCTCGACCGAGCATGTTGACCTGCTCTGCCGTGTAGCCGTCCCCCTCAAACCAGTCCGAAACCAACTTCATTTGATCGATCGTGTAGAGTGAGGACATCGTCCTCCCCTTTCTGGCACTACGTGCCTGCTAAAGAACAGATATTCAGTATATAACATAATGTATTATTTTGTCAAGCATCATAGGCCTATAAATACGGTACTATTACGATATGATAGGTTACTTAAAAGGCACGCTTATTCACCAGGACCATAAATCCGTCATCCTGAACGTCTCTGGCGTTGGTTATAAGATCTATACGAACACGGGTAAAGTTGAAGGCGAAAGGTTAAAAGTTAAAAGTGAAATAGAACTTTGGACATATCTAGCTGTTCGAGAAAACGCCCTGGATTTGTACGGATTTAAAACAAAGGAAGAATTGAGTTTTTTTGAACTGCTAATCTCCGTCTCCGGTATTGGACCGAAAGGCGCCATCAGCATCTTGAATGTCGCTACCCTACCCAACCTCCGTCGGGCCATATCTACAGGCGACACCAGCCACCTGACAAAAGTATCCGGCATAGGAAAAAAGAATGCCGAGAAAATAGTCATCGAGTTGAAAGATAAGATAACGGGATTGGTGGCCGAAGACGGCGGTTCTATGTCTGGCGAAGTGGATGCTTTGGAAGCACTGAGGGCACTCGGCTTCGGTGAACGCGAGGCTCGAGAAGCTCTAAAGAAAGTTGCCGACGTTTCCGATACGGGAGAAAAAGTGAAGAAAGCCCTTAAGTTACTGTCTTAAACCGAATTTGTTTGAAAATTGAAAATTAGAAATTGAAAATTTACTCAACATGCCCGAATTACCTGAAGTCACCACCACCGTGGCGGGACTGAATGAAGTATTGCCCCGTCTTTCCATAACCGACGCGTGGACGGACTACTTCTCTCACACAAAAAACAAGCGTAACGATACTATTAAAAGTAAAAAGTACTTTGAGTATTTCAGAAAGGAAATTATCGGCAAAAAAGTAAAATCGGCCGAACGCAGAGGAAAAAATGTTTTGATTCACCTATCCGGAAATAAAACCGTTTTGATTCATATGAAAATGACGGGACACCTTTTGCACGGTAAATACGAGTGGAACGGAAAAACATGGCGAAGCACAGAGAAACTATTGACTGACCCTTTCAACCAATTTATAAGACTTATTTTCACTCTATCGAACGGTAAGCACTTGGCTTTTTCCGATATGAGACGGTTCGCTAAAGTGGTTTTGTTTGAAACTAACAAGAAAAATGAGTTCGTTGATTTGGCCGGGTTAGGGCCAGAACCTTTGGATAACCTATCTCTTAAAACCTTTAAAACACAGCTCATGAAAAAACCTTCCGGAAAAATAAAAACCGTCTTGATGGACCAGTCTATTGTTGCCGGAATAGGAAACATTTACTCTGACGAAATTCTTTGGACGGCAGGAGTCCACCCGGAAAGACGGGTAAAAACATTAAAAGACGTTGAGGTAAAAAACATGTGGAAAGCCATGAAAGTCATACTGAAATCATCAATAAAAATGGGTGGAGACTCTATGTCGGACTATCGCAACGTACACGGAGAAAAAGGCCGTTTTCAAAACGCCCACAAGGTTTACAGGAGAACAAAAGAGAAATGTCTACGAAAAAACTGTAGTGGAACAATAAAGAGAAAAGTTATCGGCGGACGAAGTGGTCATTTCTGCGATACACACCAAAAATAGAACGTGATACAATGTGGATATGAATCCCGTTAGAGATCATATAGTTTATTGTAGAGATTGATGTTATAAAAAAACTATGGTCGATATTATATTTACACATGACATAACTACGGAAATGCTAGTAGGCATTTCCTATCTCTAACGGGATGAAAGATGACTCTCTTTGGTTTATTGTTTTACTCGGGATTGTAGCGGTAGGCTTGTTTGGCGGGTTCAAAAACGCCACGAATGGCGGAACAGTTATTGATTTAAATCCGGATACCGTCACTCAAGACTCGACAACGGGGCAAGCAGAATCAGACAGAGTAAAAGCTCGGATAAAGGAGGAGGTGGCTAAAACTCAAAGCCAATATAAAGGTATAGTCACTTTATCTTCGGTGAACCGTTCAACCGACCCGACTCAAGAGTATATAACTATACGCGTAAGTAATAGTGCAAAAGAAAATATCTTGGTCACGGGCTGGACGCTGAAAAGTTTGAATACCGGAGTCAGTACCAGCATTCCAAAAGGAACATATCTTTATTTTACCGGAATAGCTAACACCGAAGATAATGTTGTGTTGGCTCCGGGAGACACCGTGTACCTGGTCACCGGCATTTCTCCTAATGGAGCCAGCTTCAAAATCAATAAATGCTCCGGATACCTAACCCAATTCCAAACATTCACTCCATACATCAACACAAGCTGTCCGGCACCAAAAAACGAAGATTTGTCTTCTATACCGAAAACAGTCATAAACGACGCATGTCTCGACTATATTAATGGAATGAGTCAGTGTCGGATACGAACAGAAACATTTCCAGCAAATTGGAGTTACGAGTGTACGAACTTTATCAGCAACAAAATAAACTATCCGTCTTGCATAAACAACCATAGGAACGACAGTGATTTCTACCAGAACGAATGGAGAGTGTACTTGAAACGCAGTAGTTCATTATGGAAAACTGAACGAGAAGCAATGGTTCTTTACGATAATGACGGAAAGGTTGTTGACACACTACAATACTAAACCTCGAGCATGCGGAACAAAGCCACACCAAAAGCCACCGAAACATTAAGCGATTCCTTTTTGCCCCCCATCGGTATTTCAACCACAGCATCGGATAAAACCAATATATTTTTGTCTATTCCGCTAACTTCTGTACCAACTACAAACAAAACCGGGTATTTTACTTTTACTTTTTTATAATCGACGGAATTTTTCGATTGTTCTATGGAAATTACGCGTATACCGGATTTTTTCAACTTTCTTATAAGGCTCTCCGGACTAGTTACGGATTCCCAGGAAATACTCTTCTCGGCTCCAAGGGCCACTTTTGCAATATCTCTTCTCGGTCTGCCGAATCTGTCCACCGGAGCCGATGTATAACCGGATATGTATATTTTACTTACACCCAAAGCATCCGCCGTGCGGAATATGGACCCCACATTATGAGTACTGCGAATATTGTGAAGTAAAACTAGAATTTCTTTGTTTCTCTGGGGTTTGGTCATTAGAGCTTGGTTATTTATACATTATTTCATATAATGTAGCCATGCAACCCCTAACAACATTTCCTCAACTACTTACTTTTCAACTTATAAGTCCCCTTCTACTCCGCATAGCCGTCGGCTTATTTCTGTTATATCTAGGTTGGCAACGATATAAAAAACCAAACAAGTGGTCGATGATCTTCTATATAATATCTGGAATTCTTCTCATATTAGGCCTATACACTCAAATCTCGGCCATCCTAGGAATCATAGTGGTAAAATTTGACTTTTTGGTAGACCGAAAATTGTCCAAACAAACTTTGGAAAAAGTTATAACTTATTGGATTATCGCTATCGTTCTTCTCTCCCTTCTCTTCACCGGTCCCGGATTCTTAGCTTTTGACTTACCTCTTTAGAGAAAATATCACCAGTCAAATTCCATAATCATCGGTAAGTGGTCAGAAATGGAAAGTTCTGGAACGGAAAAAGAAGATACTTTAATATTTTTTGAAGTAAAGGTGTAGTCAGCGAATCGTTGGTAATCTCCGTATTTACTGTTGTGAAATTTCCCCCGAGTATCGGCGATATTGAATTTTTTAATCAAATTTTCCATATCACCTTCAAACATGTAGATACTTTCCGTCTCTGGCAAAAGATTAAAGTCGCCACAGATTATAGCCTTCTCCACCCCAATCGTTTTTAAGAAATCTAGAACTTTATGAGACTGTAATAGCCTCTCTGGTGTGTCCAGTTTATTACCAGGTTCAGGAATTCCATGAACATTAATAATCATGACTAACCCACCATTTAAATCCAGGAGTACATATTGAAAACCACATCCTATCGTACTGTCATCCGAACCCACCATCGAATCCCTGGATCCATGAGTAAACACAAAACCTTTTTCAATAATCCGAATATTTTTCTTGATGAACACAGCCTGACCGAATATAGCAGAAATCTTTATTCTACCCACATTGGTCCAACCGGTCTGAATCGGAGAGAAGAAAAAATGGTGTTCCGGTAACTTTTCTCCAATTTTTTCTAAAATATTAAGCTTCGAATCGCCAGTATAAACATCGTCCGAAGAACTCATAACTTCTTGAAAACAAAAAATGTCGGCGTCCTTATTAGACTCTATAAAAGAAAGTAGATTTTCGTGCTCATGTCCCCTCCAGATATTTAAAGAAATCAGTTTCATGGATTGATTAGAAATTAAGCCACTTGTGGTCAGGGATAGTTTTCTTCGCCGTCGCTCAAAAATTTTCCGCTGAACCTTGTGGTCAGGAATAATTTTTTCGCCGTCGCTCAAAAATTTTCACGACCCTGCCTCGGTTGTTTTGTTTGTTAACAAAACATACCTCCGGCTCGCACAAGTCCGAAAAAATCTCAAGCAGTTGAGATTTTTTGGCTTGTGCGCCCGATAGGAATCGAACCTATGACCATCTCCTTAAAAGGGAGCTGCTCTACCAACTGAGCTACGGGCGCAAAATGAAACAACACACTTGCAAAATATATCAGAAAAACGCAAAAAGTCCATCTTTCACCTCTCCAAAATCCACTTTTCCAACATGATGTCGAGATCACCTTCTCCTTGGCGAACTTTGTGGGTTATGTTAACCAAACTAGATGACATTTCCCGTAATTCTTCCGTTTTGTAATTTCTGGCTCCGGACAATGCATTGCTGTGTGGAAAAGGTGCTAAACCTGTCTCTTTTTGACTCTTTGCCCTGCTGGCCAAAATCATGTTCTTTATCTGCCAGAAAAATATTCCGTGAATTTCCTCGGGCACAGCGCCTTTGCGTAGAAAATTAAGATACGAAATCCAGAGTTGCTTTTTATCTTTGTTTACGAGACCGTCGGTTATGGAAAAAATATTGTAAGCCGGTTTTTTGCTGTCCAGTTTCACAAACTCCTGGACCTGCTTTGAATGTTTTTCTATCTTCTTCAAACTCAGTGCGTCTATTTTACTTTCGAGAACAAGAAAAATCTGTTCCGAACCTCCAACGTCCTCAAGTCTATCCACGATATAATCCTTGACTTCTTTTTTCTCGAATAAATTATCTAAAACCACGGTATACTTTTGCTCAAACAATCCCTGGGAAACCAAAAGTTCATCAAACTGACCCTCGCTCCAGTTCTCACTGGTAATTTTGAAAACCTCCGCTCCCGGACGCTTTTTTTCCGCCAAATCCAAAAGGTCGTGCAATTTCTTGCGGGCCTTATGTGTATCTGTACCGTGAATTACATATAACATGGTGTTGGATAATAAACTCTCAGAATGTATTTTTTGGAGACTTGCGACGCTCGACGGAGGGAGCGCGAGGAATTTTTCAGCAGAAAAATATCCGTGCTCCAAAAAATACATTCTGAGAGTTTATTTATTATATCGGTCATAATATTTTCTTTTGTTCGGCCCAGTTGTCGCCCACGGAGGCGTCGGTCACACAAACAATACCGTGAATTTTTTTTGGCTCGATTATACTTTCCATTATTTTCTTTATTTCCGGAGCGACGGATTCAATCGTTTTTTCCTTTATCTCATAAACCAACTCATCGTGAACCTGAAGGAGTAACTTGACTTCTTTCTTTAAATCCCGTTTATCCAAAAACTTATCTATCTCTATCATAGCCAACTTTACTATATCAGCCTCCGTTCCCTGTATCGGAGCGTTGACCGCCATACGCTCTGCCGAGGCTTTCATGAACGGAAGTTTTGAGTGTATATCAGGAAAATATCTTCGTCTGCCGAAAAATGTTTCCGTATAGCCCTTTTGCTCTGTTTCTCTTTTAATTTTTTCCAAATATTCGGCCAAGCCAGAAAATTTGTGAAAATATTCGTCCAAAAACTTTTGGGCGTCTTCGCGGTTCGTCCCAATGTTTTTCTGCAAAGCCGTTACGCCCATACCGTACATCACACCAAAGTTTATAACTTTAGCTTTTATCCTCATTTCTTTTGTCACTTTTTCCGGAGAAACCTCAAACACCTCACTGGCCACGACCGTATGAACATCCTGTCCTTTTTTGAAAATCTCTATCAATTTTTCATCCCCCGAAAGAAAAGCAGCGATGCGGATTTCTATTTGTGAATAATCAAAAGAAACCAATTTATACCCTTTTTCGGCTATAAAAGATTTGCGTATCTCACGACCAAGTTCGGTCTTATTCGGAATGTTTTGTAAATTCGGATTCTGGCTAGCCATTCTCCCCGTAGCCGAACCCGCCTGTAGAAAATCCGAATGCAAACGGTTATTTTTATCAACCTGAGTCGGTATCGTGTCTATATATGTACCGAGCAGTTTGGAAAGTTCGCGGTAATCCAAAACCAGTCCGGCCACAGGATGCTCCTCCTTCAACTTTTCCAGCTCTGATTCCTTTGTGGAAAATCCGCCACTCTTGGTCTTCTTTTGATTTTTTGCTTGGAGACCCATTTTAACAAACAACATCTCTCCCAACTGTTTTGGAGAACTTATGTTAAACTCTTCCCCGACAATCTTCCATATCTTTTTTTGCAAAGAATCCAACTCTGTGTGATATTTTTTAGACAACTTCTTTAGTCTGTCCGTGTCTATTTTTATACCGACGCCATTCATTTCTTTTACTATGGGAATCAAGGGTTTCTCTATCTCGTCATAGACAAAGGAGAGGTTTTGGTCTTTTATGATTTTTTCCAGAACTTTACGCGCCTCGACCAAAGTCTGAGTTCGTGTGTACGATAAAATATCCTCGAGGGTCGGATTAGTCTTGTTCGAATCAACAACCCAAAGCAAAAGCCCCACTTCATATATATCTTCTGGTTTTTCATCGGAAACAGGCTTCTCCGGCATTTCAAGAGAAAGCACCTCGGCAAATTTAGCGCCGAGCATCCTGAATTCAAACTGCACAAACAACTCCTCCACCTTCTTCATATCAATATCTTCACGCCATACTTTTGTTGGCACGGTAAAATGTATGGGCGCATCTCGGCGTATAGTAGCCAACATTTTGGAAAACATCGCTTCTTCCTCACCCTCCTTTAATAGTTCGATTATTCTTTTTTTAATTCCTGCTTTCTCAAAAGATTTCAGGTCTTTTTTCAGTTTCTTATATATATCCTCAATCGAACCAAAATTGACTATTAGTTCCTCGGCCGTTTTTTCACCGATACCCTTTATGCCGATTATATTGTCGGACGGGTCTCCACGAAGACCCTTGAAATCCGGTAGAAGTTTCGGACCGAAATGAAACCTCTCTTCAACTCCTTTTTCGTCGTAAATTATAGTATCTTTGATTCCCTTCTTCAGTGTATAAACACGAACTCTGGTACCATCTATAAGTTGCATGGTGTCCATATCTCCGGAGGCGATGACGATATCCATATCTTTATTATTTTTGGTCATACGACCACTGCTCGCTTTCAGTGGTTGTAATTGTTCAACGATTGTTCCGAGCATATCATCGGCCTCAAATCCCGGAGATGAATACATCGGTATGTTCAGGGCGGTGAAAACATCTTTGGAGCGTTCCAGTTGTCGTATGAGAGGCTTGTCTATTTCTTTGCGACCAGCTTTGTATCCGTCATATACCTCATGCCTCACCGTGCGTTCTGGCAAGTCATAACAAGCCACGATATAATCGGGTTTTATATCTTTGATTAATTTTATCAGCATGGTGCAAAGCCCGTACAAAGCGCCGGTTGGCTCACCCTTACTCGATTGGAATTCGGGCAGAGCATGATAAGCACGATGTAAAATAGCATGAACATCGAGGAGAGCCAGTGTTTTTTTGGAGGGTTTGGTCATTTTTATAAAATTTTTAATTTTTGAATTTTTAATTTTATAAATAAATCTTAATGTTTAAAAATTAGTTCATTAGACATTATTTAAAAATTACAAAATTAGAAATTTATACTATTATATCACTATTCCAAAATCTCAATCTCGCGACTATTTTCGGATATATAAGTCAAATTTATCCTAATATGTTTCGGCATAATATCGGCCACACGCTCCGACCACTCGATTAAAATAAGATTTTTCGGGTTAGAGATTATCTCCTTCCAGCCAAGATGAAGTAATTCCTCGGACTTATCCAAACGGTAGGCATCAATATGAACCAGATGTGCAAACCGTTGCCGGGTTAAATCATAAATCTTTTCTATGACAAAAGTCGGGCTGGCTACCACATCTTCCACACCGAAAGCTTTAGCAATAAATTGAGTAAGGGTTGTTTTTCCTGCACCGAGATTTCCATAAAGACCAACAACTGTTGCTTTGTCTTTATGTGGTAAAAGTTTACTAACAAAATTAACGGCAAATTTTTCCATATCCACTAAGCTATCAATAGTCTGTCTCATTATAAAAGATAGTAACATATATTTTAAACACAAAAAAAGGCGCCTCATGGCACCCCTTCCTCGATAGCACGCATTAACTTGCTATCGAGGAAACGCAAAGAACTTCTCACCTGATGTCCCAAACCGGATAGTTGACCTGGGGCTCATATTCCCAGGCATACCCGGAGAGGGTCATCTCGAACGAACGGGTTGTGACGGTCCCGTTCCCCGCGATGGAGATCGCGGTGAGCGGTACTCGTAGCGTCCTCCGACGGTCTCTCTCGCTCAGAACCTGTCGCGAGAAGGAGAGCGTCACGGTGCCTCCGGGACAAAGGTTCTTGACCACGGGGCCAATGCCTTTGTTGTAGGAAGTAGTGATCATTACCGGGTCACTCCCGGAATTCACCGCCGTGACGGTCGCCGTGACTCGTCCCATACCCCGCCCCTGATTGAGCATCTGGGCGTAGGCGGAGGTCAACTCGATGTCCTTTGCCTCACAACCGAGAGCGCCGGTGATGCCAGAGGCGCCCCTGGCCTTTGCCATGAGCTTCGCCTCCTTGGCTCGGTACTCGTCGGCCTTGTCGGCCTCCTTCCGGGCCTTCTTCATGGCCTCGGATTCGCTCTCGTGCGCCGTCTTGTCGGCCTTTTTCTTGGCTTCGGCGAGAGCAATCTCGGCCGCGCGGGCCTTGATGCCCGCTTCACGAACGGCGTCATCCGTCGCCACTTTGGCAGAGCGGAGCTTCGCAACGCTCAGCTCCTTCGGAGCCTCCTGCCCGAACGCCGTTTTGACGCCGAGAAAGAGAAGAACGAAAATGGCGAGACCGATGAGTACGATGATGTGCAGACGAACTGGTTTCATGATGTCTCTCCTTGGAAAACGGATCCGTTTTGGATCCTCCTAGCATTAATCATACACCATTTCAACTCTATTGTCAATAGACTAAACAATGGCTAATAATCAAGGTATTTTATTGAAAATTTTATCATTGAAAATTCAATGAAAATTGTTTAAAAATTACAAAATTAAAAATTAAAAATTTTGCTTTTATGTTATAATAAAAGCAACATGGTTCTCTTTGATGAAGATAAACAAAATAAACGCGTTGATGACCTTCGGAAGCAAGAAGAGGAGGAATTGACGCAAACTCTCTCCACAAAATACGGAGTCCCCTACTTAGACCTGACCGTTACCCCAATAAACATAGACGCCCTCCGAGTAATAGGTGAAGTGGAAACTCGAGAAGCACAGATTGCCGTATTCAACGATGTAGACAGAGTTTTGAGTATAGGTGCCCTGTCCCCCACAAATCCAAAAACCCTTGAGGCTTTGGATAAACTAAAACAAAAAGGCTACGGCATGCAGTTGTTCATGGTGTCTCATTCCAGTCTCAATAAAGTTTGGGACAGATATAAAGACCTATCCTACTCTTTCGAAACAAAATCCGGTGCTCTGGATATCTCAAACGAACAAATTACCGACTTTCTATCACAAGTTCACACCATACCGGATGTTCAAAGGCTAATAGAAGAAGTGCTGAAGATGAAAAAAAGTTATCGCATCTCGCGCATCATGGAAATAATTCTGGCCGGAGCCTTGGCCACAAACGCATCGGATATTCACCTCGAACCGGAGGAAGACTATGTTCGCCTACGATATCGTCTGGACGGAATGTTGACTGATATTCTTGAGTTCGACTTGGATACCTTCAAACTTTTACTTTCGCGTATAAAACTTATTTCAAATCTAAAATTAAATCTTTCCGGTGCGCAGGACGGACGATTTAGTATAAAAATCGGCGAGGATGAAATCGAAATCAGAACTTCCTTACTCCCGGGAGCATACAGCGAATCCATCGTTCTCCGAGTTCTAAACCCGAACTCCATATCGGTCCCACTTGCAGATTTGGGCATACATCCAAGACTTTTGAATGTAATATTTCACGAACTGGATAAGCCAAACGGTATGCTACTCATCACCGGCCCGACCGGTTCTGGAAAAACCACCACGCTCTACGCATTCCTAAAGAAAATTCACACTCCGGAAATCAAAATAATCACAATAGAAAATCCTATCGAGTATCACCTACCAGGAATCGTCCAGACACAAACAGATGAAAAGAAAAACTATGGATTTGCAGAGGGTCTGCGAAGTGCCTTGCGACAGGACCCAGACGTAATCATGGTTGGAGAAATTCGAGATAGAGAAACAGCGGAAATAGCTATAAACTCGGCCCTTACTGGACACTTGGTCTTCTCGACCCTTCACACCAACAACGCCGCCGGAACATTTCCACGCCTCATCGATCTAGAAGTAAATCCAAAAATTATTTCTTCGGCCATGAACCTGGCCATGGCCCAACGTCTCGTACGAAAACTTTGTCCCGTATGTAAAAAACAGGTTGAACTCGGCGAAGATGACAAGAAAATCATCGACCAAATATTGAGCACCGTAAACGACCAAACCTATCTGGAGGGAGTAGACAAAACACACTATTTCCAGTCCGTCGGTTGTGACAAGTGCAACATGACCGGATTCAAAGGGCGCATCGGAATACACGAAGCCATAATCATGGATGAAAATATAGAAAATGTTGTGCGCGATAATCCAAGCGAACGCGAAATACAAAAAGCGGCTAAAAACCAGAAATTACTCGATTTGACTCAAGACGGGATACTAAAAGTTCTCCAGGGTATCACCNCACTGGAAGAGTTAAAGAGAGTTATTGATATTGAAAAGGAATAGATTAAAATCTCTTTACCGCCATATCCTTTTTGGAGCACGCATAATTTCTGGGTTAGAAATTTGCTCGCTCTCAGCTCGCCAGCCTCCGAGAGTCTCCAAAAAGGATACAGGCGATACGAGATTTAGAAACGGAAAAATGGGTGTGAATTAGACAGGGAAAAAATTTGAGGTTGTAATACAATATCCACTTGCCGAAATGAGTTTGCTAATTATACTGGAGTATAGAGGGACACGAAGTTCCAAAGCATAAATCTCTAAGCAACACTTTTAATAATCAAACCAAAAGCTAAGTATTTTACAAAGGATAACTCCAGAATATTACACAAGGTAATATCCAGACCGTCCTCGCAGAAAGACTCGTAAACGTAAACGCTTAGTTGCTTAGAGATTTATATTTTGGAGCATACCTACCTGAAAAAATCCCATCCGGAGCTCGCTTTTTTCAAACCTATCGTAGGTCGACAGCTTATCATATAAAAGTTCGCCTGTCAAGGTCTTCTCTTTCCCCTGCCTGGACGAAGTATTGTAGTATAATGTCAATACGATTGTAAAGCCTATGAAAAAGACAGCGGAAAAGAAGACCAAAAACGAAGCCAACATCGACGGTCCCGCCGACAAAGACGCGCTTTTTCTGGATACCACTCTACGACCTTCCAAATGGGAGGATTATATCGGTCAAAATAACATAAAAAAGAACCTACAGATTTTACTTACGGCGGCAAAAGAGCGCAGACACCCACCGGAGCATATACTTTTCTACGGACCACCGGGGCTTGGTAAAACAACCCTAGCGCATCTCGTTAGTAAGGAGATGAATGCTCAGATGAAAGTGACTTCGGGACCGGCTATAGAAAAAGTTGGAGATTTGGCTTCAATTCTGACAAACCTTTCCCCGGGAGACATACTCTTTATAGACGAGATACATCGACTGAATAAAACTATAGAGGAAGTGCTGTATCCAGCTATGGAATCCGGTTCTTTGGATATAATTATAGGTAAAGGGCCTTCGGCGCGAACGATACAGTTGGAACTTCCACCTTTCACTTTGATTGGCGCGACCACCCGTATAGCTATGATATCTTCCCCACTTCGGTCACGATTCTCCGGTGGTATTTTCAAGCTTGAGTTTTACACGAACGATGAGATAGGAAAGATAATAACCCGCTCAGCAAAAATTCTCGGGATTGATTTGGACAAGAAAGCTGGCGAAGAAATATCAAAGAGAAGTCGATATACTCCGCGCACTGCAAACTACTTTTTGAAGCGATGTCGTGACTTCTCTCAAGTACATAAAACATCTATGACGCAGAAGTCGGTGGATGAAGCCCTAAAACTTCTGGGCATTGATGAAGTCGGACTCTCTCCCGCCGATAGAGATATCCTGCACACTATCATAAAAAAGTTTTCCGGCGGACCTGTCGGTCTCAACACCTTAGCTGCCGCTCTCTCGGAAGAACAAGCAACTATCGAAGAATTCAATGAGCCGTATTTGATACAACTGGGATTCCTCGACAGAACTCCGCGAGGAAGGACTGTCACGGTTTCCGGATATGAACACTTGGGACTGAACGCACCGACGTTATTATAAAAATGACTTGAAACCACATCTACGCCATGGCGTAGATGTGGTTTTAGACATCAAAAAAACCGCCAGTGTCTTCTCAATCTCTTGCGAAATAAAAAGTCTTAACGATTGAAGAGGTGCGGGGAGCCGAGGCCCCCCGCCCTTGGCACCTACCGCTTCCACGGTGGGTCTTGCTTGTCTTAGATGCCGCCGAACTCGAACGACTTCGGCGATCCACGGGTGGCCGCAGATCGCAGAAAGTGGCAACGCATGGGTCTGCCTCCAGTGGACATCGGCAACCACACGAGTGTGTGGCCCCAAAAACATGTCCTTTCTAATAATACCCCATCCATTAAGAAACACAACCGTCATCCATAGGACCAAAAACTCTCATCGTAAACCAACTGCCAACATACATTATATTGATGCTATAGCATCAATATAATGTATGTTGGCGTAGTTTAACTTTTCTTGATTTATTATTTCCTTACTCATAATTCCACACCCACATTACCTTGCGAAGCGCGGCGAGCGGGTATATTCTTTGTCTATGAGTGGACACAATAAATGGTCAAAGATAAAAAGGCAAAAAGAAAAGACGGATAGTCAAAAGTCAAAAATGTTCAGCAAAATGGTCCGGCTTATTACCGTCGAAGCCAAAAAGGCCGGGGGTAATATCAACTCTCCCGGATTGAAGTCTGTAATCGAAAGAGCCCAGATGGCAAATGTTCCAAAGGACAATATAGAGAGAGCAATTAAAAAGTTTTCCGAAGGTGGAGCGAACATGGAATCAGTCGTGTACGAAGCCTACGGACCGGGCGGATGCGCGATAGTTATTGTTGCTCTAACAGATAATCACAACAAAGCCGCTCAGGAAGTGAAATTTATTCTCGGTAAGCACGGCTTCGCTCTTGCAGGTATGGGTTCGGCTACATGGGCGTTCTCACATTCACCAGGAGGTGAATGGACTGCACAAACAACCGTTCCGCTGTCGGATGAGGATGGAGCGAAACTCGAAGAGTTGATGGATGAACTCGAAGAAAACGATGAAGTCCAAGGAGTCTACACAAACGCCGAGTAGTAGAATGTTTCATTCTAGATTTCATCCAAATTTAATACTAGACGGTGGTACAATGAATATATGATTATATTATTTATATTAGGCATTTTATTGGGAGCGGTAGCGGTATTTTTTGCTCTGGAAAATGTAGCCGTCGTCACTGTTACACTTTTTAGTCGGAGCATAACCAGTCCCCTATCCATTATAGTACTACTTGCCATACTATCCGGAGTGCTGATCGCTTTACTGCTTTTTCTTCCGGAAAGTCTCAACAATTACTTTAGATACAAAAAACTTATAAAAGAAAATCATCGGCTTGAGGAAGAACTCCGAAAGCAGAAAGAACTCACGGTTTTCGCAAAGAACACCCACCCTACTCACGATGAGATTCTCCACATAGAAGACGGCGCCAGCGAACCACACTCGTAAATAAAACTGGTACTCTACTCAACTCTGTTATAATTAGGGTATGAAAATAATCTCCATAGACCCGGGTTATGAAAGACTTGGTATTGCGATATTGAAAAAAATCCCAAAAGATAGAGGAGTTTTGGTCTTTTCGGAATGTTTCAAGACATCTAGCAAACTTCCCCATCACGAAAGACTATCGCTCATTGGAAATAAAATTAAAGAAGTTATAAAAAAATACAAACCGGAAGCATTGGCGACCGAGAAACTATTTTTTAGTGGAAATCAGAAAACGGCAATGCTCGTGGCAGAAGCCCGTGGAGTGATTTTGTACACAGGAAGTTCCCTAGGACTCCAAGTCTTTGAATACACACCTAACGAAGTAAAAATCGCCATAACAGGATACGGTAGAAGTGAGAAAAGACAAATGATAGATATGGTCAAAAAACTAATTAAAGTAACGAGTAAAACCAATTCCGATGACGAATTCGACGCGATCGCTATAGGACTTACTCATTTTGCGATACATAGATAATTGACAGATACAAACAAAAGCATAAAGTAAGTCGAGAGGTGACCCTATGGACGGTCATGCGGTACGGGGGTTTCTAGAAACTCCTGAAATACAGGCGGAAATCATGTTCCACGACGCTCGGTTCGTCGCACTCGATGGAAATACTCAAAAAGCCTTGGAGATTCTCCACCAAGCCGCCGTGCTTGCGCCTGGCAACCAGAACATCCAGGAAGCAATCAAACAACTGACCCAGAAGAAGTAACACGGTCGGACAGGAAACTGTTCGACCGTTTCCTGTTATAAAAATACTCGAACGTAACACTAAGTAAAGTTTCTCCTCGTGTTTCGAGCAGAGCACCCGCAGGCCTGAAGCATGGTTCTGTCAAGGCGTCCCGTTCTTGACAGATTCAGGCCGAGGACAGAAAAAAACTTCCGCTGGAAAGTTTTTTGTCTCTGCGAGGAATACGAGGAGAGATTTTACGGTTATGATCTCAACATTTTGAGAAATACATCCTGCGGGATATTAACCTTCCCCATTCCCCTCTCTTTCATCTTCTTCTTTCCCTTCTTCTGCTTTTCGCGCAGTTTCATTTTTCGAGTTATATCACCTCCATACATGTGCTGGGTAACATCTTTACTGAAAGCGGAGACTGTGCGGGAAGAAATAATTCGCCCAAGGGCCTTGGCCTGTACTTTCATGACGAACATTTGGCGAGGAAGAAGTGAGTGAAGCTTTTCAACCATTGATTCGGCTTCTTGCTCTACGATGCGCCGAGAGATTACCCGAGAAAATGCAGGGAGAATCTCGTCTGCCACTAAAATATCCATCCTGACGACATCGGCTTTTCTCATTCCCTCTATTTCGTAAGAGATAGAAGCAAAACCGGATGACGCACTTTTTAATTTATCAAAAAAGTTTCGCATCAGCTCGCGTAGAGGCATCTTTAGGAAAAGTCTTGTTCTGTCTTCACCAAAGTTCTCTGACTCCCCTAGTTCCGCCTCATGCTCGTACAAAAGAGGCATGGTGTTACTTATATATTTTACCGGCGTGATTATGATGCAGGCGACCCACGGCTCACGAATTTCAGAAAGTAAACCTTCGTCCGGAAAGTTTGCCGGAGAATATATAGTTTCCTGTTTACCTAACTTATATGTCACCTCGTATGTTATAGTCGGCATAGTCACCACAAGTTCCAAATTGAATTCTCGATGCAGTCTCTCCGTAATGATTTCCAAGTGAAGCATTCCAAGAAATCCGCAACGAAATCCGCGACCGAGAGCGCCCGATGATTCTTCCTCATATGTATATGACGAGTCAGACAGTTTCAGTTTTCCAAGGGCTTGTTTAAGGCTCGTAAAATCATCCTGACTTTCTGGATAAACAGAGGCCCAGACAACGGGTCGTGGAGACATGTATCCGGGAAGTGGAGGTGATGTGTCGCTCAAACTTGCCACAGTATCTCCAACCGAGGCTATACCAGGCTCCTTTATACCAGTCACGATATAACCAATTTCTCCTGCAGAAAGTGAGTCTACGGGCACTTCACCGGGAGAAAATATACCAACTTCAATCGCCGTGAATGTCTCCTTTGCCACCTTGAAAACAAGAGGTGTGTTGCGAGAAATCTTACCTTCCATAACACGAACAAAAACTATAACACCTCTATGGGTCGAGTATTTGAAATCGAAAATAAGAGAACGAAAAGTATTGCTCCCAATGGGAACCTTTGGTGCTGGGACTTTTTTTATTATTTCATTCAGTAAATCAGCCACACCTTCCCCTGTTTTTCCGGAAGTTTCCAAGATATCTTCTAGCTGACAGTCGAGAAGTTTTATTACTTCTTGTTTCACATCGGCAACACGAGCCAAAGGTGAATCAACTTTTGAAAGTACGGGAATTATGTGAAGTCCGGCCTCACGTGCCATACCAAGCGTCGTCAGAGTCTGGGCCTGAACCCCTTGAGTAGAATCGACTAGCAGTATAGAGCCTTCGACCGCTTTCAGTGCTCTAGAAACTTCGTACGAGAAATCGATGTGTCCTGGGGTATCTATCAGGTTCAGAATATAATCCTTTCCATCGTGTTTATATTTCATCCGCACGGGTTGCATTTTTATGGTAATCCCCCGTTCGCGTTCAAGTTCCATGGAATCCAGAACCTGCTCCTGCATTTTACGTTTTTCTATTGTACCGGTTATTTCGAGCATTCTGTCAGCCAAAGTAGATTTACCATGATCAATGTGGGCGATGATACTGAAATTTCTTATATTCTGCATAGGCTCCATTAAAGCATAATGTGATGAATTATTCTAATTGACCTAATTGTTCTAATTTCTAAATAAGGTACTAAAAGAGGTTGATTTTTGTTTAGAATAATTAGGTTAATTAGAAATTAGGTTAATTCTTATTGAAGTTCGGCATCTGGAACGATAACAGTGGTCCTCCAAATCTTCTTATGCAAAGTACTCCATACTTCGGCCAGCTCCCGATTCTTCAACAGATACAAGACCACAACAGCAAATACAATCCCGAGTATTCCAGACAAAAATCCTTGTAAAAAGACCCCGAACAAAGTATTGATATCAAAGACCTTATCAAAAACATTCAACCCTATATAGGTAATAAATCCCATGATAACCGACGCGCTAAACACTTGAAAAAATGTTCGTAAAACCAAAGGCGAAAATGTAGGAAAGTGTTTATTAAAACCGACCCAATGAATAATAAGATTTATTATTACCCCGATGGTAAAGCCAAGTGGCAACATCAAAACGGCTGTGCCTTGAAGATCGGATACTTTCAACATCGACTCCATAAAATCCCTGAAAAACAAATTCTGCTCAAATAGTTTAACTAAAAAGTAACTACCGAACACAATAATAGAGGCCGAGATGACATTCATGAACAACGGCGCCCTTGTTCTACCCTGAGAATAGTAAGAACGCACAAACAAAGCCACTAGGTTTTGAGCTACAAGGGACATGGCAAACAAAGCCAGGGCTGCAGCTGTCAGACGAGTATCTTCCCAATTAAAGTGTCCCGTTCCCAATACGGTACGAACTATTTGAGCCCGCAGGACAATAAAAAGAACGGAGATCGGGACAGACCAAAAAACTATGTGCCGAGCAGAGTTGATCATTTGTTTTAGAAACTCTTCGTGCTCCCCAGACGAAAACAATTTGGTCAGAGTGGGAAAAGCAGCAAGTGCATACGAAACTCCGATAATACTGAACGGGACAGATTGAAGGTTGAAGGAAAAATTAAAAACCGAAATAGAACCGGCCACAAAAAAAGAGGCGAAGGAAATGAGAAACAGTTCCGCCAACTCGTTCGAAGACACGGTTATGGTTCTCGGTAAAGAGGTGAAAATAATTTTCCTTATAAAACTCCATCGCACAGGAAAGCGAAACTTCGGAAACATTCCCTGACTCATGATAAAGGGAGCTTGGATAGCAAAATGAAAAAAAGCTCCGAGAATTACACCAAAACCCAGACCGGACAGACCGAAAATAGGATACAAAAATATTATTCCTATAATAATTCCTATGTTATAAACTACCGGAGAGATGGCGTAAATAAAAAATCTTCTATTTATTTGAGTGATACTAGCCAAAAGGTTAGAAAAGCCCAGAAAGACCGGGGATAGCAAGAGAATCCTGGTTAATGTAACCAGGTCTCCGAAAGAAGCTGAATTGGCAAAAACAGGAAAAAGTTTAGCCATAAAATACGGCGCGGTTACATAGGCCAGCAACCCCACGATAACCATGAAACAGAAAAAGAAGGAGAAGACGGTATCGATAAACTCTTTGGCCTCTTTTTCCCCCTTTTCAAATCTTTCGACCAAAAAAGGTATAATGACGGATATGGAAACTATGGAAGCTGCCGTGACAAATAAGATATCAGGTATTCTGAAAGCCGAATAATACAAGTCCAAAGTACTACCCGCACCGAAATACGAGGCAAGGATTCTATCCCGAAAAAGAGCAAGGATCTGGGAGCATATAGCGAAGAAACCTAAAAGATAAGCGGCTTCGTGGAGAGAAGATATCTCCCTGTTCAGGATATTTAGAAAACGCTTGACCATTAGTTTGATGTATCTTTGACCGGTAACTTCTTGGCTTTTTCCGGTTTGGAATCAGTCGTGTCGGTAAAAATGGACTTACCTTGTTTCAGGTTAGAGAGAATGGTGGCAACATCAGTATTATCAGGATTAGTTACTCGTAGTCTTTCAAACTGAGCAATGGCTTTGTTGTGCTGTCCCGAAGCCTCATATGACAAACCGAGGAAATACTGGGCGTTGGCATAGTCCGGCGCTATGGCGATGGCTTTTTCCAGAGCCTCTACCGCTCCTTTGAAATCCTTAATGTTATATTTCAAAAGTCCCAACTGGAAGAATATTCCGGAGTTGGTAGGTTCTATAACAGACGCCGCCGTTACCGAATCAATAGCCCCCTTTATGTTTTTATTTTGAACCTCTATCTGAGAGAGCAGGAAGTACGCGTCCGTATAATTATTTTTCAACTGTATGGCCTGCAAAGCATATTGTTCCGCCGCCACCCAATCACCTTTAACCGTTGCGAGGCGAGAGAATAAAACCAAAATACCAGGATTCTTTGGGTTTCTCCGGAGTGCTTCATTGTAGGCGAATTGAGCGCTCTCGTATGCACCTTGAACTTTCAACTGTGGAACAGAAACTGCTTCGTACACTCGACCTAAAGCTATCCAGTTTAGATAGTTTGTCGGATCCACATCTTTTGCCGATACTCCTGCCTTGATAGCGGTAGTCAAAGTATCACTAAATTGTTTCTGGGCATCTTCCGGTTTTACTTTTTTCGGATCCTGATTGAGAATGGCGTTCAGTTTGGCAACTTCGATTTCCGAGAGTGCTCTGTAATAAACATCGTTAGGTACTGCAGAAATAGCTTTGTTCATATACTCCTCCGACAAACTTATATCCCCCATGTTATTAAGAGCGTACGAACTTTTCTGAAAATTCCATAAAGACTGTGAGTTCTTGAATAGACCATAACCCAAAGCCACACTAGCCACGAAAAAGACAACCAGCGTCAGAGAAGAAACAAAGCCGATTCGTGGATTCACGGAAAAAGTTTTGGTTTCAACTTTTATAATTCCCGACAAATAGATTGTGGCAAAAAACAAACCCGTAAAGAACAGCGTCATGATAAACACAACCGCGCTTGGCACATAAACAAAAGTCATAATCCAGAGGTAAAGGGACACGAAAAATGACGAGGCCAGGAGATATTTAACGAACCCGTCTTCCATTCTGGTGAATATGGACTTCACGCCAAGATAGATATAAAAGCCAAGAAACAGAAACCAGGACAATATACCAATCAACCCCGTTGTTACGGCAAATGTCGGAATAAGTCCGATGCCGTTGGCAAAGTCTGTGTTCCAGAAAATAGTGGAAACGACATCATCCGGCTTCCATGTCTGCCACTGTGTAGTAAAGGTATTCGGGCCCGAACCAAAAAGTGGTCTCTGGGTTATGGTGTTTCTGGCAATATCGAGAGTAACCGAAAGCGTCGGTCTAACTTCGATATTCGTAACATTCAATTTATTCGAAAGATATGACCCCAAAGACGAACCCCATATCACGAACACTACCGAAACAACAAAAACCACCGAAGTGTACAACGGAACATTCAGAAGTCTATGCTTCAGAGAAACGAGGTGAGCGGGTTGAGCAAATATCGTGTACAAAATAAACAAGAAAGAACAAACGGCTAATATTATCCAGATAGTACCGAAATTTACCAAAGCAAGAAAGAAGAGCGATAACAAAAGTGCTACGGACAACAAAACCCGCATTAACTTGCTGACATTGACCATTTCGTATGTCAGTAGTGACAATATAGCTCCTATTCCGAAGAATATTCCGACATTATTCCAACTGCCCACCATTGTGGAGGTGAGGTCACCAAAAATGCCGAAAGACCAGACATCGGTACCCCATATTATTCTGACGAGCAAAAAAATCGAGAGGATTATCGAAGACACCACAAAGGCAAAATACGAGTAGAAAACCCTGTGCTTACTTTTGAACAATATTGAGACCAAGAACAGATAGACAAAGCCAAGTAGCATGAAGCCGACCGTACTTATGTCAAAGGTATAACCAAAGAAAGACATCCTAGAGAAACCGTTAGCCACACCCGCGAGAGTGTAGGCAACCGGAACAAAAGCCGTAAATCCGAGAATGTATTTTGCTGGAGTAGGCATTTCTAGAGAACCGCGATAGAGTCCGGATACTATATATACGATTGCAGCAAAAATAACCCCAAAGGCAAAGAGGAGGCTGGTCCCGAACTGTGTGGATATAAACGCGGCCGGAACAAAGAATATTGGTGCCAAAAATGTGACTAGGAGAAGTATGCCGAAAGACAAATTATCAAAGGCCGATTTACTCTTTATATCATGGGACGGGTTATTTTCTTGCATAATATTTGTAATTAATTAGTTTAATACCCATACATTATATAGGAATAAAAATACCATTTCAATGTCGATAACATAGAAAAATCACACCTTTTGGGTGTGATTTTTCATTTGTTTTGTTATGTCTATAAGCCGAATTCTGTACCCACTACTAAATAAGTAGTGAAGCGATAAGTATTTATCTGGGCCTTGTGTTGCCACAAGGCTCAAGCGGCACTCCCATCACCAGTTGGATTGTCTTACGACTTTCACAACTGATGATGGGCACGGCCTTGCATCAAAGTAAGGATTTTGCCGTTTCACTTCTACATCACTGCAGAATTAATCTAGGTCACATAGGTCTTATTCGTCCTATCAGTCCTAGACTCCTTTGGCTTTCGCCTCAGGCGTCACTGCTCGCACCTCTCGTGTTACCACGGACGGGCGTTACCCGCTACTCTTTCCGCCAACGAGGCGGACTAATGTTCGGACTTTCCTCCCTCAAGCTTACGCTCAAGAGCGCTTATCCAACATAACAGAATCAGTATATCATAAATACGAGTTTTTTCAAGACTTTATCAATAGCTAATTTTTGAATTTTATAATTTTTAATTTTTGAAAAAAACCTTAATTTTCAATGTTTAAACATTAATGCATTAGGCATTATTTAAAAATTACAAAATTAAGAATTAAAAATTTTATTGTTCGATAACTTCCACCGTTCTCGTTGCATATCCGAAGTTACCAGCAGAGTCTACTGCCGAGTACACGATTGTGTTTGTAGATGTTGCAAAAGTGTTTATTGAAATATCATTCATGTCTACTCCGTTCAGGTTGAAGTGGAGACCGAGGCTGTTGTTTACACTTCCGTCTGTGTTTGTGTCTGTTACTGTTGCTCCGAGGTCAGCGTAAGATGTGCCTGTAGTGACGATTGCCGGATTGTCACCAAGTACTGTGATGGTTGGTGAGGATGTGTCGGTCTGCGGTGAGTTTGTCGAATCCGTTGAGGTGGCCTGGCCGGGGTCTGGATTTGGGGTTTGGGAATTTGTTGGAACTGAATCGACGTTAGCGAGAAGTGCTTGTAGTTGAGTCTCCGTTACACAAGTATCATTGATGCATAATTTATCCGTGGCACGAAACGTTCCGGCAAAAACATCCACGATCCCATTCCCCGCACTAGCCAACCACTGTGACACAACGATGAGGACTCCTCCGGTGTTCTGTGGCGTGAAAGATGCGACGAGGGTTTCGAGGTTGGTGAGGCGTGTGTCGATGGTTGTGACTTTGGTATTCAATTGTTGTATGGCAGATACCATAGCTGGTATGAAGTTACTGTAGGCTACTGACTTTCTACCTTGTGAGTCGGTGGAGACGAACTCGGGGAAGACTTGCTCGACTTCTTGGGCTATGAATCCTGTGTGGGTTTGTGTAGTCTCTCCTTCTCCCTTCCAGTGGTAGGTTACTGGTCGGAGTTGTAGTAGTTTGTCTAGAGTAGTGGTTGTGTCTATAGTGACTATGTCTTTCTTTAGTTTCTCGTCAGATGAGCAGGTAAGGCTAGAGTTTGTTGGATCTATGGTACAGCTAGCATTTGCGTTCTCGAATGTTGCTACTCCTCCGGAGAGAGAGTTACTGTAGATGTGGAGAGGGG
>C687J35174_10003048_pt1 | contig 23195 bp, 19 predicted proteins | sample RifCSPhighO2_01_FD_35174 | JGI IMG/M metagenome (IMG submission 35174) | reverse complement strand
GCCGATCCCGCCGAAGCGGTTGACCAGCAAGCTGGCCATCCGCTTGGCCTGCCCCCGCCAGTACTGGCCGGGGGTAGCCGTGTGGTAGGTGAGCTTGTGCCCACCGCACACGTGCCGACAACCGTTGCGCCACGTCACGATAGCGACGTAGGCGGTCTTCGCCTCCATGGCGAAGACCCGGCTGCCGGACTTCGGGCAGTAGATGAAATTAACCATGGTTTTCTCCTTTCACAGAGAATACGCCCACCATTAAGGGCGGCCTTTCAGCTGGTGTTAATCCGTTTTCGCAAAAAATTGCAAAGGTGGATTATTCCTTATTTTAAATCACAAACTTTTTATGATTTAAAATAAGGGTAGGAGTCAGCAGAGTTTTCTCTTTGCTGACTCCCAAACCGTGTGAGCTATTTTGCAAGAAAGGCACGCTCACGGTGCCTCGCATAAGCTACGAACGGATCGTAGCCCGGCCGCGACCGCGTCGCCGGGGACCTTTTTTAGAGGTCCGCCGGCGGCGCAGGCAATCGTACCACCGACTCGCATCCCGAGGGATGCGAATTGCCTCCCGACTCGGAGAATTTTCGAGGTCACCGAAGACCTCAAAAAAAGTTGCCGAATCAGGGACATCATTTTCTTCCACGACATCCGTATCGTAGAAGTCAAACGAAACGAGACGCGGCCACGTCTCGTTGGCGAACCGCCGCCTTTCGGTTAATGCCATGTTCACCTCCTTGGTGTTGCGGGCCATGGCGGGCCCTGAAAAAAAATTTTAAATTCCTCTTCTTTTAACCCATTATTTCTATTCTGACATTCTCGAGAATGTCAGAATAACTTTATAATGTCCTAAGAGAAGAGGATCGACACATGTACCGCATGTGCCGATCCAAAAACCGTTACCGTTGCCACCTGCGTCCGTACAGACGGCAATCAACCACCAGCAAAACTTCAAGTTCCGCCGGCGGTTCCGGAGCTTTGGCATCTTTCCTTCTTGAAAGGATAAGATGCCGGAGATGCTGCCAGGCACGTCTTGTGCCTTTTTTCTCGGCGATTTCAAATCGCCGGAACATCTCCGTGAAGTAATCCCGAATCATTGCCCACCTCCTTTGGTTTGGCAATTACGGAATTTTTTTTCCAGCCGAACAATTCGGCCAGAACAAATTTCATGGAAACTCAAACAAAACATCCTGTCTTTTTTGAGCCCGTTTTTTGTGCCATCCATCATGGACAGCAGAAGATTTTTACCTCTTCTCTCAATCCACTATTTCTATTCTGACATTCTCGAGAATGTCAGAATAACTTTATAATGTCCTAAGAGAAGAAGATCGACACATGTACCGCATGTGCCGATCCATACCATATGGACTCTTTTAGGTCAGTCCACGCAACCTTTTCGAGCTTGCTTAGCTCGAAAAATGTTTCAGCACAGTCATTTAACGACTGCTGTGCTCATCAGTCGCGTAAGCTTCCTTGCCTACTTCCGGTTGTTCCCAAAGGAACCACCGCTCCGCGCCCGCCAGTTCCTCTGGCGATTGGCGGCCTCCTGCCGCTGGGCGTAGTGGGCCGCATCCAGTGCGGCCACGATACCGAACCACAACGAACCCATGGGGCTGGTTGTGGAACGGGCGGCCATTTCCGCCTCATTCAAGAGGCGGATGGCCTCGTCCAGAGAAACACTGCCGTCTCCCGCGACGGCCGCAGACAGCTTCAAGCTGCCTGCGGACTTGAGAGCGACGGCGGCTTCCTGCCGCTGACGCTTCCGCCGATCGACCAGCTCGGTCTCCAAGGTCCTGATGACCTTGGTCGTCTTGCTCTTGGCCGCCTCGGCCTTTTCGGTGGCCTTGGTGGCCTTCGCTTCGGCCAAAGAGGCCGAAGCGATCAGTGCGGCCTTTTTGACCGCCTCGGCCATCTCGAGCACCTCCTTGCGCTCGAGAGCTTCCAAAGCCAATCCGACTTCCCCTTCTGTGAGGGGTCGATCCTCGATGGCCTCCAAGGCCATGATGGTCTCGTCCGGCGACAACTTCGCCGGAACCTTCTGCTCCGCCACGGCTTCCTGCCGGGCGATATCTCCACTGATGGCCGCCTCGAGCGCGGCTTCGAGACCCCTACGGGTCTCTGCCTGCTCGAGAGTCAAGCCTCTGCGCAACTCGAGGCGCTCGAGCTGCTTGAGCTCGCTCGTCAAGTGGCGGCGGGTGGAGACGACGCTGGTGGCGGTGATGGTCTGGACCATGGTATTCTCCTTTCAGAGAAACGCAATTGTACTATTACCCTACGGAAAACCCGTAGTAGTAAAAGTATAATTCTCGAATACCGCACAACATTGAATTTATTCAATACTGTGCGGCACTAACGAATTTAAAACTTGTGTTTTTAAAGTATATGTGGTATAAGTTTATTTATCGCTCTGTTCGTTGACATTTTTCGGAAAGGTGGGTGTGTGTATGACTCTTTCGGATAGGGTGTATGATTTTAATCTCGCCATTACTGCATGGAAAACATTATTCCTGGAAAGGCACAACAAGCAAGACAGACTTAATCTTGTCTGGCAACCCACTCAAAATCTTTTGGATAAGCTTGCCTCTCAAGGTGTTTTGTCGTTGACGTGCTTTGCCGGCAAGTACTATATGTTTCCTGCTAATTCAAATGGAGTTGCAGTTAATGTGTTTTTTTTCGGAACAGAATCTAAGGCTGCCTACCTTGGAACACTACTTGATCCTACTGCCTACGCACTGGATAAAGTATCCGAGGTAAAACGACTGTCCAAATTCAATCCAATACTTGCACAAATGTTGCAAGTCACGGGTCCCCGTACTATTGTCCGTGATGCGCATTGTTGCAAAATTCCTGTTTCCTCGGAGATAATGGATACCGATACTGCCACCGAGGCAGTGCATCAATACCTTGCAATAAATGCGCCGCATCTTGCAAAAAACGCCGTAATCTGGCTACCGCATGAACAAGGAATTGATTTTGAACAAAACAATATCCGTTTCGAAGCGAAACGCACCGCCAAAAAACCTACCAAAGAAGATCGTTCGCGAACCATCACTCAAGACGATGCTATGGATCAAGATGATCTTGAATTATGGGGTTATTAAGCCCTCGATAGTCCTTACAGATTTTATGTTTGTAGGGACTTTTATTTTACTATTTTTCTCTCTTAAACCCTAAACTTTAATTTAGGATCTAAGGGAGAAAGAGGAGCTTGGCGAACACTTGCGTATGCGCAACTCCTCTTTGAAAAAACCAGAACATTTTATGTTTCAACGCCAACTTGCAACCACGCAAGATGTCCCTAGCGTTGGCAAGGCATCCATTGCCTCTAGTCCCGTGGGCCAATCCTGGCCAAAACGGCCCGGTGCGGCGGACGCTGTTTGGCGAACGCCTCCTGGCGCTTCAGCAGTTCCGCTGCAATGCGGAGCGCCAATTCACGGCCTGCGGACGCCATTGTCAAGGATGTGGGGCCGACAATGAAATCGGCCTTGTAGCCCCCGAACTTCGCAGCATTCAAAGTGACGTCCAATGTCACCCGAACTCCGCAAAATTCGAAAAATCCGTCTACACCGTGAAACCGATCAAGGGCGGTTCCGATGGCGGTGTAAAACCGCAAACCGGACCAATCCTCCAGGCCGAGTGCCATAGCGGTCCGCGCATGCAGATCGCTGGCCCACCGAACAGATGGCTCGGAAGGATTCCAAGGCTGGTTAGCCTTGACCTCCGCCACGGCCGCCGAGTACGTCTTGTACTCGAACTGGTCTTTAAGGCGACATGCCGCCAGCGTGGCGGCTTCGAAAGCACGACCTGCTCTCATGACTTCTCCTTTCAGGAAAAGACGGGTTGGTGTAATGATGCCAGGTCTTCCCTGACAAGCTTTTGCACTTCACCAATCCCGAGTCATGAAACGATTACCCGCGACTATTATCACGAATATTCGCTTCATGACTCACTTTTATCATCCCTTTTTTCAAATCATCATTGTGCACCGTTTGATATGCTTTACAATACTGAAACAGTATTGAGTACGGCATATCTTGCGTGTACAAGCGGTGATCTGAAAAAAGGGAGGGAGAGCCGAAGTCCGCTCCGGCCTCTCCCATGAACACAACTGCCTTTCGGTTTTACTTTGCCTTTCGGCGCGTTTTTTGGCCAGAATTGAATCCGGCGATAAACACGGCGTGTAGGCAAAGCGAAAGGGTTGAGCAAAATGTAACGGTACGAGACCGTTTGACGAAGTGATGCTCTTCACTCCGGATTTGATTCGTGCTTTTTAGGGCACATTTATCAAGTTACGGTAACTTGACCCCAGCTTTTGCTAGGTTCGCGCCATCTAATCAATGGCGCTAAGATAAACGCTCCATGGCTCCCCTTTCTTGTTTTAAAGAGCCAAAAAATGGAATGAGTCCCTCGGCGTGAGGTGCACGACAGAAGTCGTGATGGTCGGGCTGTGGCGCCGAGGAAACCCCCGTTTCTATTGCAGAGAATTTTCGGCAGGGTTAGTCGCCGATTCTAGTGACGCGCCCTCTGCTATGGTGCTTCAGCTTGAACAACTTAGTTCCTTTCCAGGCACTTGCCTAGACTAAACTATGCGTCTTTTTCTGTCATCACCACGTCACATAACGCAATGGACAAAAAGGAACTGACGCCAATTCCCTTCTTTCAAATCACTAAAGAAAAATGGTTATTCTAAAATATTGGAATATATCTGTTATTCGACTAATGATTTGAAAGAAGGGTAGGAAACTCAGACTCATTCATATTCGCGTCTCCCGTTTTACCTTGGATGACCACAGATAATCGCATTGACGTTCGACGTCCTGCGGGACGTCGAACGTCTTACGCGGCGGTTATCTTTGGTCATCCAAGATACTTTATGTAAAATTGTCAAAATGCTTTTCTTCCCTTTCATCTGCTTTCGTTTCCTTCAAAGTTTATGCAGATTACTCATAAAGAAATTTCTGTACTCAAGATTGGTTTAGTCCCTTAAGTACAGTGGATTTCTTTGTGAAAACCAATGATAAGATCCTTTTGGGGAGCCCCTGCCCTATGGTTTCCCATCTGGCTTCCGGAGATTCGCCTTACTAGGATATCACTATACCAATCGCTAGTCAAGCTTATAGTATAGCAAAGCAATCTTATCGGTGACTGAAGTATTCAACAAATGACTATTTTTCAGGCCCACTCTCCTCTCAATTTATTAGAGAATGAAGACCAAGCATTTACTGACTACTCCCTGCCCGCCTCGGCGAGGTTCGCCTTTCGGTGACCTGCCACCTTGGCAAGACCTATATTTTTCAAAATGTACTGTTCTCTCCCAGAGTCTGTCTGAGAAGCCTCTTTCGATGATGGGTTCAAGATTTCCGTGCGAAAATGCGATAGAATTTAGAGGTTTGCACAACAGGTGCAAGCCGAGAAATTATAGCACATTTGCAGCCGGAAATCTTGAACCTAGTGCGAATACGGGCTTCTCAGACAGACTCTTAATCAGAGAGAAGTGTAAAGATTACCAGAGGATCAATCTTCACGCTTCTTCCTAATTATTAATGAATACTTCGGATCGGCTCAGTACAAGAAAAGGGCGGTTAAGAAATTCCTTCACTTTCGTGGAGAAGAGATTTCTTAACCGCCCTTGTGCTTATGCACTAAGCGATTACCTTTAAGGATTAGGCATATCTATGCCTGGCTCCTTATTAGTATCCGATAACCCTTCGATATGACTCAGGGTAAACCCTCGGATTGGGACTCTCCTCTCAAGAAAGTTTTATTTGTTTAAGTTGTACCACTTTTGGCGAGTCGCCGCTGGCGAACCTCGCTTACGGCGAGCCTCGCCTCTTGGCGGGATGAACTCCTGTCTTTTTCCTTACTTCATCCTACATCTTCATTATAGCATATACCAAGTACTCTTGTCAAGCCCCCTCCGTCTTTTTCTCAATTTTTGTCCTAAATCCTGCCTCTTTATCCTACAGTTTCATTATAGCACTACCAAGCAACTTTGTCAAGCAGTTCATGGAGGGAGTGTTCGGAAAACAGTGCCAATTCTTCCAAAAGCAACTCTCCCGTTTCAACCCCGGTTACTTTTGCGGGGGAGTGACACTGTTTTCCGAACAGCGCAATACCTTAAAGGGGCTACTCTAATACTCAAATACAGCAAAAATGCCCTTTTTAAGGGCATTTTTGCTGTATTTTGAAATACTTTGAATTACCCTTTATTGGGCGAGAGGTTCCGCCGGTGTTTTTGGTTCTGGAGCAGATTGAACCGATTGCTCTGCAACCGGAGCGGCAGCTTGAGTTTGTGTGGCCTTTAAAGCGGCGGCGGCAGTGGCTTTGGCTTTTTTAGATACGGCAAAAGTATTAATTTTGGCGCCTTCAATGATTTTCTCGGCCACCAATAAATTGTGTACCCTTGGCGAAGCCTTGGCTCCCACCCCCAACCAATACAATGCCCGTTCTTTTTCAATGGAATTTTTTTTAGTTAAAGGATTTACATATCCCAATTCCTCAACCGCCCTGCCCCCCTTGGCAGACCTTTTTTTATCAATTACCACGATCCTAAAAAATGGCTGATTTTTTTTACCCTTGCGGGTTAAACGTATAGTTAACATTTGATTTATGATTTATGATTTAAGATTTAAGAATGTGGACGTTACGTCGTTATTCATAAATCATATATCATAAATCTTAATTCCAGCCCTTCGCAATAAGGGCTACGCGCGCCGCTTCTTCTTCCGCTTCCTGTTTTGAATACCCCTCCCCTTCTGCTATTAATGTTTCACGTAAATACACCCCCACAGTAAACTTTTTTTTGTGATCAGGCCCCCATTCTTTCATGATTTTATACAACGGAGTAACCCCTTCTTTTTCCTGCGCCTGTTCCTGAAAATGTGATTTTGCGTCTTTATGCGATCCACTCTTGATGATTTCCAATAAATTATTGATTACGTATTTTTTAATAAACGTGTCGGCGGCAAGATACCCCAAATCAAGATACAGCGCCCCCACAAAAGCCTCAAAGGTATTGGCCAAAATATATTGGCGCGCTTTGCCAAGTTCCTTTGTTTCACCGCGGCTTAAGAGTAGAAAATCATTAAATCCTATTTCCTCGGCAACCTTGGTAAGCATTTTAGCGTTTACTAACGCCGCCCGCCAATTAGTAAGCTCTCCTTCTGCTTTTTGCGGATATTGCTTGTATAAATATTCGGTTACCACCAGTTCTAGTACCGCATCGCCCAAAAATTCCAACCGTTCATTTTGATCCAGGCCAAATTCGGGATTTTCATTTAAATAAGACCGATGGACAAACGCCTGGGTCAAAAGGTCTTTATTATTAAATTGCACCCCTAATTTTTTTTCAAATAAAGAAAAATCTTTCATTTACGAAATCCCAAATTACAAGCAACAAATTCCAAATAAATTCTAATAACTAAATTCTAAACGTGTTTTGAGTTTAAAATTTTTAATTTAAGTATTATTTGTGATTTGTAATTTGTAATTTAGGATTTATCACCTTCTAATTGTTTATACACCGTTCCCAGTACGCCGTTGACGAATTTTCCTGACGTTTGCCCGGAAAATGTTTTTGCCAGCTCAATGGCCTCGTTAATGGCGACTTTAGGCGGCACTTCTTCTTTATTGCTGTATAAGAGTTCGTATAAACCGATCCTTAATACATTCCGGTCAATGATGGGTATTTGGGAAATAGGCCACTCGGGAGCCGCTTTTTCAATGATGGCGTCAATATCAAAAAGGTGCTGACGCACTCCATTGGTTAATTCCCAAACAAACGCTGTATCTTCCAATCCTGGGCCAAAATCTTTAATATTCCTTTCAACAACAGCGTCTAAAGCATCTTCCTTTTTACCATAAAAATCCCACTCATACAAAGATTGCATTACAATTGATCTTGATAGGTGCCGTGAAGCCATCGTTTAGCTTCTAGCTTCTAGCTTCTAGCTTCTAGCTAGACGCTAGTTGCCAGATGCCAGTTGCTAAAAAATAATTTATTTCTTTGACATTTCCTCCATACTCATTGCGCTTTCTTTGGTTTGTTCTTTTTCTACTTTCTTCATTTCTTTTTCTTTTATCTTTCTTTCTTTTTTAGTAAGTTCACCTAGTATATTAATAACTTCCCGGCCTTTGTAATATCCGCAGTGGCCGCAAATGGTGTGCGGCCTGACTTTCGCTTTACATTTTTGGCACACCGTTAAAACAGCCGGCGTTATAAAAATATGCATCCGGCGCTGACCTACGCTTGATCTGGTATGTTTATGTCTTGGAACAGCCACTCTTTATGGAACATAAAACATGGAACATGGAACAAAACCACGATGCCGTTTTTTTGTTACGTGTTCTATGTTATGTGTTATATGGTTTTCACTCTACCAAATAAATAAATTTTTTGCAATATCATAGCGCAGGACAGTACAACTAAAAACCAGCCCCTAAGGGTGGTTTATGTTATTCGGTAATTGGCTTGTCTAAATCGTCTATTTTAAATCCTAGTTCTGAAAAAATAATGTTTCTTAAGTAAATTCCACCTACAAGGAGTATTTCTCCTATCCCAGACCCCGTATTAAATGCCCCTGTTTTTAATTTTTCAACCACATCAGGACAATGAGTTGGTAAATTATTTACAACAGATAGAATAGTGACTTCTGCGTCGTAGGGGTTTTTATCTCCTTTTTCTTTTATTATTTTAAGAAGTTCTATTTTTTTTTCTTCTATAATTTCTTTTATTCCACTTTCTTCAAGTATTTTATTTCCTCTTTCATTAAGTTGACGAGGAGAGTGGACAGGAGCAAACTTGTCTTTCCATAAAACATCAACTTTTGGATATAGCTCGTCAACTTTTGGTTTAATATCCGCCAAGTCAATTTGCATTATTTTTGTTCGTTCATCAATTCTTGCGATTACTTCCCTTGTATTGCCAAGTAAGATAGCAGAAATCCAATTACCAATTTTTTTAATTTGTGATAATTCGTCTGACATATTTTTATAGCTTATTTACTTTTATTATACTAAATTGGTATCAATATTACTACTATAAGAGATGGGGATAACTCTACTATATAAGACGAAAAATTACAAGAAAAGTTGTATGCCATTTATTGATTATGTTAATCTCCTAAAATATTAATTAAAAAGGGAGAAATTTCTTTCCATATAGGTAAACTCCTGACAAAATTTTGAACATTATCAGCGATTGAAATATCAGAGCTTATTTGACATGTAAAATCCGGTACAGCATCATTCGCAATCAAGGTGACTGTAAAATCTCCTAACCCAGAATATGTATGGCTCGGATTTTGGAGCGTACTGGTATTTTGAGAAGATGCGGCGTCTCCAAAATTCCAAAGATATGATCCACAGTCAACAGGGCTTCCGCCATCGTTGTAGCAGACCGAAGTGTTGGTAAAAACCACATCATAGATGGTAGGCGTTCCCTGGGTGAAGGTAAAGGAAGCTTTAGGCCAGGGATAAGGAGGGGTAGTAAATGATGAGCCTTCAATCCATCCTGAATCCAATCCCGGATTGCCTGGCAACGAAGGATCGGTTTCCCATACCTTTACGCGCCAATAATAGGTTGTGCCGTAGCGCAGGGAGTCACTTCCTGTCAATTGAACATTTACCGCCTGGCTATTATAAGTACCCGGGGGATTATTAAGACCAGACTCAAGTCTATCAACTGCGGTCGTTAAAAAGGTAGGATCATCAGATATCTGAAACTGGAATTGATTTTCGTTATTTCCGTCAACATCATTATAATTCCACCCAAAAATATACAATGTATTAGGCGAATCAATGCAATTATCTTGACTGGTGATTGCTAAATTATCTGCGGTGGGAGAGTTATCTATTAAAGCAGTATCAAACGTAGCGATAAAAGCCTTGTCGGCATCCATGGTTACGATGCAAGTTCCCACCCCAGAACAACCCAGTCCCGTCCAACCGATAAAAACTGATCCGGCGCCTTCAATGGCAGTAAGAGTTACCACGGTTCCGCTGGCGTAATATTCGTTGCAATCACCTCCGCAATTAATTCCTATAGGAGAGCTGATTACCGAACCAGTGCCTACTATGACTATGCCTAAAAAGTATGTTGGCGGAGACGTAAATAACCATCCCGAATTATTCCCCCCGTCAGTGGAATGAGTGCCAGCGTACCATGTTGCCCCTCCGATAGCGCCAGAATCCCGCAAAGAAAGGTAGTCAGCATTTACTATGCCCGATGATTTGGAAAGCATTGCTTGAGTACCCAAAGAAGAAGCATTAATGGTAATGATCTTTCCTAAAGATCCTACAGCAATAAATTCGGCGTTAATGGTAGTGGTGGTAGATGAAGGAAAAGTAACGGTTCTTGGCGCAATGATAGTGAAGTTTTCAAAAGTATTAGCACCAGTAAAAAAAACCGTTCTGGTACCTGCGCCATTAACTAACATATTTTTATAAGTTTTTCCGCCTCCAGCAAAAGTTTTAGTAGAAGGATCGGTAATAAGATCGGTAAAATTAACTGAAACATTGGCGGGAAATATAGAGGCGCTATTAACCGTAAAGTTACCACTGACGGTCATCGTGGGATTTGTGCCGGTTGACCAAGTCTTGCCTCCATTATTAGTAAAGTTTCCATTAATGGTAATAGGAGATACCAGATTATTCATTGAAGTAATACCATTGTTGATGAAATTTCCATTCATAGTCCATGCGGTAATTGAGTTGGCGGTAATGGTGCTATTATTGGTAAAGGTGCCGTTGGGGGTAACGGTGAGTGTTCCCGTTCCCATGGTAAGGATGCCATTATTGACAATATCAGTTACGAAGATGCCATAGCTTCCACTATTGCTAAAAGTGAGGGTCGGTGAATTACCTAAGGGAAGCGTGGTGCCACTAACAATGGTAAAGGTAGCGGACCCGAAATAGGCAATACCTCCGCTTTTATTGATTGTCACTTGATTAAAGCTGACTCCCGAAGCGTCAATAGTTGTATTGGCATTGGCAGGGCCGTCAAAGGTGACGGTGGCATTGGTGGGAAAAACAGAGGCGCTATTAACCGTAAAGTTACCACTGACGGTCATGGTAGGATTGACTCCCGTTAACCAAGTGCTGTTGGCGTTGTTAGTAAAATTTCCATTGATATCTATGCCCGTGGTCATGCTGGTCATGGAAGCGGTGCCGTTGTTGATAAATTCTCCTTTCACGGTAAAACCTGTAATACTGTTAGCAGTGATCGTCCCGTTGTTGGTGAAAGTACCATAAAAGTTGCCTCTTGGCGTAAGGGTCAGCGTCCCCGTTTCTACAGTTAAAGTACCGTTGTTGACAATATTAGTGGTGGTGTCACCATAGGTTCCACCGTTGGAAAAAGTAAAAGTGGAAGAGTTACCCAATGGCAAGGTGGTGCCACTAACAATAGTAAGGGTAAAAGTCGCATTGTTAACAGTAACTCCTCCGCTTTTGTTGACAGTTACTTTACTGAAAATGACTCCGGGGGCGTCAATGGTTGCATTAGCATTGGCAAGACCGTCAAAGATGACGGTACCCGAGTTGTGGGTGAATGTCGGCGAGCCGGATATGATAAAACTTCCCGTATCGTGCAAGATAGTACTGGTTGAGTTGAAGGTGCCTCCCGAAAGGGTAAAACTGGAAACCATAATAGCTTGCGAGGCACCGGTGAAAGTTCCAGTGGCTTGGGTAAAAGCTCCGGCGGTAAAGGCGACGGCTTGGGTGATAATTCCCGTGTAGCCACTATTTATATTAAATGCGCCGCCTAACCAGGTACCCATTGCGTCCATGGTGACATTTTTGGTGGAAGTGGAATCAAAAATCACTGCATCAGTGGTAACCGGTACCGTATCCCCCGACCAGTTGGCGGCGGTTGACCAGTCGTTACTTACGCCTCCACCATCCCAAGTTTTTATGGTGGCTTGTACGCCACCTGGAATGATTGCTGAAAACACTATGATGACAGAAAAAAATAAAAAAGATTTAATTAAAAAATTCACTATTTTTTATTATTAATGTGTCGCCAAATTTACTTTTTATCTTACATGGCCTTACATGGTTAGAAAGGAGAAATTTCAATCCACCACGGCAAGTTACTATTCCGATCAGGCGGCAGATCTTCATTGACAATTTGAACTAATCGCGTTGTCTGGCACATATAATCTCCACTATATGCTCTTAGCCTCACAATATAATCCCCAAAAGTAGGATAACTATAGGTCGGATCCTTAAGGGTACTGGTATCGCCGTCGCAAATTAAATTTCCCGCATCATAGTAGCATGAAAAATTCCACAAATACGAATCGCAATTAATGGGATTTCCGAAACCATCATAACACACAGAAGCATTGGTAAATACCACATCGTGGTAAGTGGGCACTCCTTTAGTGAAATCAAACCAAGCCGTTGGCCAAGGACCCACCGGTGTTGCAAATGATGACGAACCTGTAATCCAACCTGAATCAAGTCCTGGACTTCCTGGCAACAAAGGATCATTTTCCCATACCTTTACGCGCCAATAATAGGTTTTGCCGTAGCGCAGGGAATTGCTTCCTGTCAATTGAACATTTACCTGCTGGCTATTATGGGTGCCAGGGGGATTATTAAGACCAGATTCAATCCTATTAATTGCGGTTGTTAAAAAGTTAGAACTATCGGATATCTGAAACTGGAATTGGTTTTCGTTATCTCCATCCACATCATTGTAATCCCACCCAAAAATATACGATGCGTCAGGCGAATCAATGCAATTATCCTGGCTGGTGATTGCTAAATTATCGGCCGTAGGAGGGTTATCTATTGCAATATTTTGCTGATTGGTAATCGTGCAAACTTTGGTGAATCCCGCAACTAAGGTCACGTTGCCCGAAGCGGCGCAATCAAGATTGATGGTTCCTGTGTAACCAGGATCGCTTATTTCATAAACCCTATAAGAACCGGGGGCAAATGCCTTTTCTACCCCGGTAAATACCAGTGTATCAGGACCACCAGCCAAATTTTCTACATAAAGTGGAAAATCAGAAGGAACTTTAGTGCCCGTGGTATTGATAACAGATTTTACCACGATTAATTTGGCGGCTCGCTGGTTGGTGATGGTACATACTTTTGCGCTTCCCGAAGTAACATTAACCTGCCACTCCGAATTGCAATCATCGTTAATTGAATAAACATAGTCAGATAAATCTGTACCGATTCCCGCAGTTTCGTCTACACTATGCCATCCTAAAGACACATCAACTGCACCTGTAGTTCCCCCATTGCCCACATTGGCTCCGGTGCCCGCAGTGGTACCATCAATTTGTAAATTAAACTGGCCTAAATCATTACTGGGAATAAGAACTTTATTTACGGTCAGGGTTGCAGGAGGAGTTATTGGATCAAACGTAGCCGTGACTATTTTGTCAGCGTCCATGGTTACTATGCAAGTTCCCACGCCAGAGCAACCTGACCCACTCCAGCCAGTAAAGGTTGAACCACCAGATTCCGTTGCGGTAAGGGTTACTACAGTTCCACTATTATAGACTTCATTGCAATCGGCACCACAACTAATACCCACAGGGGTACTAGCGACAGTTCCTGTGCCGGTACCGGCTTTGTTTACGGTCAAGGTGAAGGGGGTGGGGGGCGGAGGGGTTGTAGGATCAAACGTAGCGATAAAAGTCCTTGCCTGGTCCATAGTCACTATGCAAAGCCCCGTACCGGTACAGCCCTGGCCCGTCCAGCCAGCAAAGGTTGAGCCAAGATTTGGTGTTGCGGTAAGCGTTACCACGGTTCCACTCGTATACCATTCATTGCAATCGGCACCGCAGTTAATTTTTGGAGGATTTTCATCACTTGTTACCGTTCCCGTGCCGATACCGCCTATTACGATAGCCATAAAATACGTGGTGGGGGTAGAAGAATTAGTATTGGTGATGGTGCATTCTTTGGTTTCTCCTAGCGCCAAGGTAATAGTTCCATTTGTGGCGCAATCTCCACTAATCACTGATGTGTAATCAGAAAGATTCGTTCCAAATGAAGCCGTTTCTCCCACGGTATGGCTCCCCGGAGCTACATAAACAACGTCAGTACTGCCATTATCACCTACATTCCCCCCAGCACCCGCAACTACGCCATCAATTAACAAATTAAACCTACCCGGATCTGAAGAAGGGATAAGCGCTTTCCTTACCACTAATGATGCGCTAACATCATCAATATTAATATAACAAGTTGTTGTTTGGCCAGGAATAACAATTGCAGTTGCATGCTGGGCACCTTGATCAGCGAAGCAACCGTCACCACCAAAGCTTACGACATGGTATCCCGACGGAGAATCTGCATTCACGTGCCACGACCCTAAGTCTGCGTCCAAAGAAAAAGGAGTACCTGTTGACGATCCGGCCGCCGGACTTCCTGAGGCTTCAATTAAATAATTACTAGCTAATCTCAATCGTACATTAAAATTACTAGGAATTGCAGTTCCTCCAGAATTATTTGTCACGTTTACTATAACAATAACGGTTCCAACACTTTCAGCATAAACATAAGTTACCTTGGGAACAAAAATTGTTAGCACAAAAACCCCGAGAAAAAATAAAACAATCTTTACGGTAATACTACTGATTTTTTCCATAAATAATCAAATTTATTTATTTTCATCAAATTACAATAAATATCATAGAAGCAAATACTACTATTCCGCCGGAGAAATGGAAGCCGGAGGTAAAACAATTACCGACACCCCCTGGATTTGGCCATCGGAAAGGATTTTGATGTTTGCCGTCACATTATCGCCCACTTTAATGTCTCCAAAACCAATCAGCTTGCTGACCGATGAGGTTTTTCCAGCTTCTTTAACAAAGGTATATATCTTGGCATCGTCTTTTACTAAAACAACTAAATTATCTTCCTGATAGCTTAACGTGATACTTTTACCATTTATTTTCGTTACGGTGCCATAGGCGGCAACAGAAGGTATAACCTTAGAATTTAATTTATTAATAATCTGGTCTGTTACCTGTTTATTATCATTCTGCAATACGATGCCGGGGATTTGCACCGGGTAAACCATCCCAAAAAAAACACCAAAACCAAAACCAATAATTGCCAAAAACAAAGGTAGTGCTATATTTTTTATCTCCATGATTTTTTATCTTATAAAATAAGTTAGGGGAATATAAATTATTTTATAGGACAATTTTTAATTAAAAGTGATTATTTATATATTCTACCTTTTTAAACTTTTATTAACAAATATCAAACTGTGGATAAGTAAGTGTCGGAATTTTGACAAAGCAAAATTCCGACAAATTTAATTTAGAAAAGAACTAACCGGAAAAAATGTCTTTCTATGGATTTTACACGGCTTATAATTTTTTAAATTTGTCATATGCAAAGCTGTACCATATCCTTTATGCAAATTAAATCCGTAATTTGGATACTTTTTGTGCATACGCTGCATAATTCTGTCTCGTGTCACTTTGGCAATAATTGAAGCCGCCGCAATGGAAAACACTTTTTGATCCCCCTTCACAATACTTTTTTGAGGCCTTCCTGATGTAATTTTAAAATTACCGTCAATCAATAGAAAGTCAATCTGTTTTAGATTTCGTAAATTTGAATTTTGGGTTTGTTTGGAATGCACCCGCAGGGATGCCCTGTGAGTCAAGGGAAATTGGGATTTGGAAATTAAATTATCTATGGCTTTAGCCATAGATAATTTTGTGGCTTCTAAAATATTTATTTTATCAATCACTTTTTCTGAAACTATTCCAACCCCCCATTCAATGGCAGAATGGTTTGTTAATATTTCATAAAGCTCTTCTCTCTTTTTTTGCGAGAGCTTTTTTGAGTCGTTCACTTTTGGAATTTGAGATTTAGAGTTTGGGATTTGCCGGACAGTAACCGCTGCAGCGATTACTGGACCGGCTAGTGGTCCGCGCCCTACCTCATCCAACCCAACTACAAAATTAAATCCCTGCCGCCATAACTTTTTTTCTTCACTAAAATTCAGATACGTCATGGTGCTATATTACCATACATTTTCACGCAAAAAAAATCCCGCAACGCAGCACTGCGGGACTTACCAAAGCTTTATAACATAACCTACGCAAAGTCGCTGTTATCCGAGTCTTTGCGTCTTTTTTTTACGTGCTCTATTATTTTCATAATATCTAAAACAAAGCTGGTCAAAAATATTACTGCCAATATGGCTATAATACTTGCCACCAAAGCGTCTCCGGATGACATGACTCATTCCTCCTTTGTGGAACGGAGCTTATTTAAAAGAGCAATTGCCACGATTTTTATTTATTGTATATCTTTAACTACAAATGAAAAGGGCGCCTGATGCATATATCAGGCGCCTTGATTTTTACTATGCTGGTTCCCAGGTTTTCAAAACCCGATACCTCATCGCTTTGGCGATATGCCAAAAATCCTTGTCTTGGCAAAACTCAAAAAATTCCACCACGCTTTGCTTGGCGTCTTCAAATCCGCAAAACAAAGGACGGACCTGCGCCTTTTGCTTGTCGCCAAGATCGCCAAGCTCAACCTCCAAGCGCATCCGACGACTATCAACATATTCTATCAAATCTTCCAAATAAGAAAATATCCGCTCTTTATACTCTTTCTGTTTTTGGGGCGGAATTTCCTTTTGCTTATTCCATTTTCTTATGGCAGAAATGGAAGCTTCATGTTTACCCTGACTGCAATCGGATTTAAATCCATTGCCACCATTGCTGTTTCTCAATTCCTCAGGAATTTCCTTTTGCAGGTTGGCTTTCTTGATGGCGTTTGAAATATCAATGTTTGCGTCACGAAACTTTGGCTTGGCGTCAAACACAAACCCTGCGCCATCCATGCCGGCACTGCCAAGATCGGCCAAAGCAACCGCCAATACCACCGGATGACTGTCGTCTTGCAAATTCGGCTGAAAAAGTGCTCCACCAGAATCCACATCAACCACGGTGGCCATAATGGCTTCCCGTAAAAGGGCTTTTTGTAAGCCCCCAAAACCTTCGGGATTTTTGCCACGGAGCCACTGCTCCAATTCATCAACCGAAGCCTGCTTGCTTTTGACAAAATCAATGATGCAAAAAATTTCACCATCGGGCATTCGATCTTCTTCCCAAACTTGGGCAATACTAGAAAAAGCAGCGGCCAAACGTACCAGGGAAACCTCTGGGCCGGAAAGAACCATGGCTTCGGCCAGTTTACCTGCGCGCAAGAACGTGCCAATGGTTTGTCCGGCTACAAATGAGAATTCACAACTTTGGCCGGGATTGCAATCACGGCCGTAGCGCCGGGAAATTTCTCCCAACGCATGCTCAATGCCATCGCTGGCCAAAGCCAACAAGCTCATTGTAACGTCTGTCATCATGGTCCTCTTTTGGATAACGGGCGAAACGGGCGACATTTTCAAAGTGCCACTAGAACCTGATTTTTATCATTTTTAAAAACTGTTGTCAATCTTGCGGGAGATGTTACAAAAAAGTAAAATGATAGGGAGTAATCACGAATATATAAATCAAAATTAATATACGAATGTTGCAAATATACAAATGACGTTGCGCGAATTCGTATATTAGTAAAATTTGTATATTTGGAGTAATTCGTATATTTGTGATTACTCCTATTATATGAAATTTACACATTTACATACTCACTCGCATTATTCACTACTTGACGGACTGCCAAAAATTCCCGAGCTTTTGGATTACGTCAAAGAATTAGGCATGGATTCGGTGGCGCTTACCGACCACGGCGTCATGTACGGCGCAGTGGAGTTTTACAAAGAAGCCAAAAAACGCGGTATCAAACCTATCATCGGCTGTGAAGTCTATGTGGCTTATGAAAGCAGGCTAGACAAGCGTCCCAATATAGACTCTAAAAGCTACCACATGATTTTGCTTGCCAAAAACCAGCAGGGCTACCAAAATTTGGTAAAACTGGTAACGCTGGCTCACCTGGAAGGCTACTACTACAAACCAAGAATTGACGAAGAATTATTAGAAAAATACGCGGAAGGGTTAATTGGTACCTCGGCCTGTTTAAATGGCAAAATTCCTAAAGCTTTACTGTCAAATAAATTTGAAGAAGCAGAAGCCCTGGCCTTAAAATACCAAAAACTGTTTGGCAAAGATTCTTTTTATTTGGAACTGCAAGAACATCAAAATATTCCCGAACAGGCCGTACTCAATAAAAAAATTATTGAACTGCACAAAAAAACCGGCATTCCGCTAGTTGCCACCAACGACATTCATTATTTACGTCCCGAAGACGCCGAAGCGCAAGATATTTTAATGTTGATAAATACCGGCGCCGACATTAACGATCCGGAAAGATTAAGCTTAAAATCAGATGATTTTTCCATGTTGTCTCCTGAAAAAATGGCGGACATTTGGAAAGACTGGCCCGAAGCCATTGAAAACACCCATAAAATCGCAGACTTGTGCGATTTTAATTTTGAATTGGGTAAAACGCAACTTCCCCACTTTGATGTGCCCGATGGCAAAACCGCCGAAAGTTATTTAACCGAACTTTGCGAATCGGGTTTGGAAAAAAAGTATGGAAAAAATATTACGCCGGAAATTCGCCAAAGAATGGATTACGAATTGTCGGTGATTAATAAAACCGGATTTGCCGAATACATTTTAATCGTACAAGACTTTACTAAATGGGCTTTAGAAAAACATATCAGAAGGAATGCCAGGGGCTCTGCGGCAGGGTCTTTGGTTTGCTATCTTACCGATATTACCAGTGTTGACCCAATCAAGTACGGACTTCTGTTTGAACGATTTTTAAACCCGGAAAGAATTTCCATGCCCGATATTGATATGGATTTTACCGACCGCCGCCGCGATGAAGTTTTAAAATATGTTTCCGATAAATACGGCAAAGACCATGTTGCCCAAATTATTACCTTTGGAACTATGGCTGCGCGGGCAGTAATCCGCGATGTGGGGCGAGCCCTGCAATATACGTATAGTTTTTGCGATACGATGGCAAAAATGATTCCTTTTGGCATGGATTTAACAGAAAGTTTGGACGCTGTAATAGAATTAAAAGAATTATATAAAAATGACCCCCAAGCTAAGCGATTGTTGGATTTGGCGCAAAAGCTAGAAGGCGTCGCCCGCCACGCTTCAACCCACGCCTGCGGAGTGGTGATTTCCGCCAAACCTTTGGCCGACTCTGTGCCACTACAACACCCCCCGGGCCAAGACGAAAGCATTGTCACCCAATACGAAATGCACGCCATTGAAGATTTGGGTCTTTTGAAAATGGACTTTTTGGGATTAAAAAACCTGACCATCATTGAAGATACCTTGGCCAGAATTTACGTAATTCGTGGCGAAAAAATTGATTTAGAGCATATTCCGTACGATGATAAAAAAACTTATGAACTTTTACAAAGTGCGCTTAGTACCAGCGTATTTCAGTTGGAATGTTTGTCCGGAGATACGAAGGTTTCAACCACTACGATAAAAAAACTTTACGAGAAAAAAGAGAAAAGAAAATTACATTCAGTATATTTAGATGAGGGTAAATTGCATAAAAATGAAATCATTGATGTATTTAAAGGTGGCAAAAAAGATTTATATAGATTAGTAGCAGAAAATAAATGGTCTATAAAAGCATCTAAAGACCACCACTTTATGACTGCGGACGGATGGAAAAAACTGGAAGAAATAAAACCGGGAGATAAAATATTGGCAAAGCTAAACGCAAACCATTCTATTTATAATACCTGCAATAATTGTGGCAAAGAAATAGATGGACAACGAGAAGGAAGGAGTAAATTCTGCTATAGTTGCTCGGCTAAATTTTACAGCAATCCAAGCAAGCCCGAATCAAGAAAAAAAATAAGCGAAGCACAGTTGAAATTTTATCAACAAGGAGGAAAAACTTGGAATGACGGTTTAACAAAAGAAACAAGTGAAATCTTAAAAAATACTGGAAATAAAATTTCCCAAGCCTTATCTGGAAGATCTTTGGAGGATTTATGGGGTAAAGAAAGGGCTAATAAATTCAAGGAAGCACATTCTAAAAGAATGAGTGGAAAAGGAAACTCCATGTTTGGAATGCCTGCTCCTCACAGAAGAGGAGGATTTAGAAAAGATTTAAACCACTATGTCCGTTCATCATGGGAAGCGGATTTTGCCAGAATACTAAATCTCCATAAAATCAAATACCAATACGAACCTAAGACTTTCGCCTTAACTAGATCCAATGGAGAAATTTCAAATTATACACCGGATTTTTATGTGCCATCAAAAAATACTTTTTATGAAATAAAAGGATGGATGCATGATTTAGACCAAGAAAAAATTAAACTATTTCAAGAACAATATCCAAAATATAATTTTGTTTTGATAAGTGCTACAAAATTTGCCGAGTTTGCATTGCAATATAAAAAACTTATCGCATGGGAGTGCCCCAAAATACCGGAAGAACAAAATTTTGATTTTATAAAAGTTAAAGAAATAAAGTATGCCGGAAAAGAACAAACCTACGATATAAAGATGAAAGCGCCTGGTAATAACTACGTAGCCAATGGGTTTTTAGTACACAATAGTGACGGTATGAAGCGCTATCTAAAAGAATTAAAACCAACCGAATTTGAAGACATTATGGCTATGGTGGCCTTGTACCGCCCCGGCCCTATGCAATTTATCCCAGACTATATTGAAAGAAAACATGGCCGGCAAAAAATCACCTATATTGTGCCAGAACTTGAACCATTGTTAAAAAGTACCCAGGGCATTATGATTTACCAAGAGCAACTGATGAAATTGGCGCAAGAAATTGCCGGTTTTACGCTGGGTGAAGCCGATGTGTTACGAAAAGCGGTGGGTAAAAAAATCAAGGAATTGCTGGATGCGCAAAAAAGTAAATTTATTGAAGGCGCCATAAAAAAGGGTTTTGAAAAAAAAGTGGCTGATGAACTTTGGCAGTGGATTTTACCGTTCGCCTCCTATGGATTCAATAAAAGCCACAGCTGTGCCTACGCCACCATCGCCTACGAAACCGCTTATTTAAAAGCCCACTATCCGGTGGAATTTATGGCGTCTGTTTTAACTTCGGAAAAAGCTGATGTGGAGCGAATCGCCCTATTAATAGAAGAATGTAAAAAAATGGATATTGAAGTTCTGCCGCCCAATATCAATGAAAGTTTAAAAAACTTTACCGTGGTTCCTGGCCAAAATAAAATCAGGTTTGGATTGCTGGCCATTAAAAACGTGGGCGTTGGCATCATTGATGCAACGACAGAAGAAATAAAAAAAGGCGGGCCGTTTACCGGAATTGGCGACTTTATCAACCGAGTCAACTCCAAAGATTTAAATAAAAAAAGCATGGAAGCGCTAATTAAAGCCGGCGCTTTTGACGCCTTTAACGAAAGAAATCAATTACTGCAAAATTTGGAAAAACTGTTGGAAATCGCCCGCGAAAACCAAAAAAATAAAAACAACGGTCAGATCGGGCTTTTTGCTTTTGCGCCAACGGCCATAAAAACCGAAATAAAGTTGGCGGAAGTCGAACCCGCGCATTTACTGGAAAAACTGACCTGGGAAAAAGAGCTTTTGGGATTATATGTTTCCAGCCACCCACTAAACAGTTTTAGAAAACTGTTTGAAAAAAAGACCGTAGCTATTGCAACTATTGATAAAAATATGGTCGATAAAAAAATTATTTTAGGCGGACTAATTACCAATATTAAAAAAATCATCACCAAAACCGGCAAACCCATGCTCTTTATGAAACTGGAAGACTTAACCGGTAAAGGCGAAGTGGTGGTTTTCCCCAATTTACTGGAAGCCAAGCCGGAAATTTTAAAAGAAAATAAAATTGTATTTGTCGCCGGCCGGGTGGATAACAGAAACGGAGAGATTAAAATCGTGGCGGATGATGTGCAAGAAATTATCGTGCCGCGGGAAGTGTAATTTTAAATTTCTAATTTTTAATTTCTAAATAATTTTTTAAATCCTAAATTTTCAAACAAAAAAGCCCACTAATATTTCTACCAGTGGGCCATATTTCCCGCCGAAAATAACTTTAAAGCTGGCTCACGTCAAATACCTACAAGGACTTCCGTTGCTGGTGCATCTGCTGAGCTACTAAAGCGTCAAAGCGCCTATTGGCCGCCACTTCGTTCGCTTCCGCTTCCTTCAGATCTTTTTCGGCCTGACTGACAGCTTTCCTAGCACTTGCCAACTTGTAGTAGCAGTCCAGAGAATCCCCTGCACAGTTTTCCAGATCGCGGAGCGATTCCACGACTTGGCAAGAGTTTTGACCCTTAACTACAAGCCAAATAGCTCGGAGTTGCTGGCTTTCGCTAACCCCATACCAATTCTGAAGGATTTCCAGAATTACCTGTCCCTGCTCATTGGTCATAACTTCTCCTTTTTTAGGATTTCGCCCCCCATTAGAGCGAAAATCACCATGTTAAGAATCTTCATAAATATATCACATAAATACTTCCTGTCAATTATGTTCCTCCCGAGTTCAAGAAATTGTGGAATTAAAATCGTGGCCGACGACGTACAGGAAATTATATATCGTGCCGCGGGAATCTTAATCTTGAATTTCTAATTTCTAATTTTTAATTTCTAAATAATTTTTTAAATCCTAAATTTTCAAATAAAAAAACCCGATAACACATTGGTGCGTCGTCGGGTTTTTGATTTTAATCATTCCTCATCCTCGTAATCCTCTTCAAAAATAACCTCAAAATCCTCACAATCCATGTGTTTTAGAATTTCGGCTTTATCTTTCAAAAAACCTTCTTTAACATTAACTCTCCAATCAGAAAATTCAGAAAAGAATATAGAGGTTTGAAAAAAATCACAATGACAGGTAACTTCCACGATACCAGTTTTAATGTCGTGGATAACTATACCTACCACAGCATAACGGCTACCTATCCCAACGCCTTCTCCCTTTCTTGGAATTAATTCGGTTTCAAATATTCTACTAAAACCCCAACCATGCTCTCTTCCTTTTTCCACAACACTACAAAACAAACGCATTTTGATCATTTCTAAAATTCCTTTCTTCGGTAAGATTGTCAAGGTTCAGGTCAATGGTACAAATATTATCATCTGTAAATATATTGTCAATAGTTTACTGCGTAACCCCTCACGCTCCTGTGCATAATTACCCCCAAATATGCGGGAAAACATGGTAAAATAGAGGTATGAGATTGCCTCAAGAAGAAGTCAAAAAACGTC
>C687J35174_10003047_pt1 | contig 23199 bp, 23 predicted proteins | sample RifCSPhighO2_01_FD_35174 | JGI IMG/M metagenome (IMG submission 35174) | reverse complement strand
CGAAAATCCTCAAGAATAACGCCTTTCTCGATCGGCACATTAAAGTCCAGACGAAGAAGAATCCTCTTCCCGCGTATCTCCTTCAAATCCTCAAGTTTCTTATAGTTCATTGGCTATCGCAATGATTTTACTGAAGTCCTCCGAATCTAGGCTCGTCCGACCGATAAGAAGACCGTCTGCATGACCTTCTTTCAAAATTCCTGCGGCTATTTCAGAGTTTACCGAGCCGCCGTAGAGTATCGGCACTGTCCGCGCAACGCCGGCACCTTTCATGTCGGTTAACACTTTTTTTATGAAAATCACCATCTCGTGCATGTCAGCCGGCAACATCGCATCCTTCGCACTTCTTCCAATTGCCCATATCGGTTCATAGGCAACAATTATGCTCGAAAAATCTTTCGGCTTCAGTCCTCTCAAGGCGTTTTCAATCTCGTCAGAAACAAATTTGAAATGTTTACCCTCCGCGTCTCTTTCCTTTTCACCCACGCAAAAGATGACTCTAAGATTCTCCTTAAGAGATTTGCTGATTTTTTTTCTTACGACTTCATCCGTCTCGCCGAGCGCCCTTCTTTCAGAATGGCCAATGATCACATACCCGGCTCCGCTGTGCCGCACCATTGCCGGAGAAATCTGTCCCGTATAGGAACCGTCGTACTCGTAAAAAGAGTCTTGCGCGCCAAGAAGAAGTGAGGATTTTTTCTGCCCGAGAACTTCAAGATAGACAGATGGCGGGCAGACGACTGAAACTACGTTTCTGGTTTTTTTTATTCGACGACTCACAGCAGAAAACAATTCCCTCGCCTCCCGAGACGTAAGTGGGTTCATTTTCCAATTCCCGACAATGTATTTTTTCTTCACCATATGCACAAGTATAAGCTAAATAAAGACAAAATAAAGGTTTTTTGAACCACGCGCGACAATTTACTGACCCCCACGAAACTCCATAGCTTCGCAAAAAAAATTGTCTAATTTGTTTCCGCCGCTATGCTGGAGATGGGCGAGTATCAGCATGTTGGGGGAAGCTGACGAATCATCACATGCGTAAGTTTTATAAAAAAGAAACCGCACATTCGAGATGTGCGGCAGGATACCTAAGGCATCCTTTGTGGCCCTTGTGCACTAGATAGAAGTGACTAGGCCGTTGGTTGAAGGTTTGCGCAATTGACGATACGTTGGGTTGATTCCGCACAGGGCGGGCGTTCGGTCGGTCGTTTGATATTCGAGGGTGTGAACAGGCGGACTATTCATACTTTTTTGTTTTTTTATCGGCAACCATTGCGCACCACAACGTGGCGCGACTTTGCGTTGCAACGGGAGCAACTAGCATTCAATATATCCCTATCAAATTGATGGGGCAACACCGACTGTGGATTACTCAATCTCTTTCCATCCGTTTATCGTAAAACCCCCGGAAGGCCCCGATTGAAAGATAAGATTCGCAAGTCCGGTTTCGTAGACGACTGAAGCCGAATTTTTCAAACTAATTCTATACGCTGTAACTTCTTTCAATTGAACGCTATTTTGGATATCAACAAGGCCATGCGGGGCATACACGAGGAGCGCCCCTGTGGCACTGTTTTTTACCTCGACGGCCGTCGTCCCGCCTCCAATTTCATTGCTGTTATTCATGGAAACAATGACGACATGTGTATTAGGGGTCCCCGATCCCTCATACGTAGTCGAGTTTGAAAGTTTTACCGTACTACTTGTCGAGCGATTTAGTGGATCATCAGCGATAATTGCAACGCTATTTGAACCAAGCGAACTATCGAGTTTTATTTTTGAGGTATTACTAATATCAATATCTCCCTTCACCCAAAGATTGCCCGTTAGCGTAACATCGCCGGAGCCGCTAATCTCCAAGTCGCAATTTATTTTCTTCGGACCGATAGTTGTAACGTCGTTTATCTTGTAAGGGCAAGGCGAACTAATGACCCCGCCAGCTTCGGCGACTGATTTCCACTCCTCGATCTCCTCATCGGTTACCGGCATAACGAGCGCCGGCTGATCGGCACTACCCGGATAAGAAGTCCCGGTTATAGTTGAACCGGAAATTGATTGAAAATACGCGTCCTTATCTGCAGTAACATTGGTAATTGTATGAGCATATACCGAGCTTGTCGCGTGAACATCTCTAACAACACCGCTAGCTCCCGCCGAAACCACGTCGCCCTTGATCAAGTTGGAGCCCGCCCCTTCTACGGTGCCGTTTGCATAGACGTTCCCAATTACGCTAGAGGTATTAGCAAGCGTGAAACCGCCATTTCCCACTTGAACGCCATAAAAGAAAGCGGCACCGGTGCCTGTTGTTAGGTTCGTCTCAATTTTTCTGATGAATAAAGATGCGTCACCCGTTGTAATCACTTGCTTGTCGTTTCCAGAGGCTGTTATTGTCGTGGAAGCGGTAGCCGAATTTAATGCTATCTCCTCAATTGCAGAAACCGCTTTCCCGGTCTTTAGCCGGAATACGACATCCTCCGTGCCTGATTCGGCAGTCAGATAGCTCATCTTTGATTGATACAGATCATTTGCTTCTCGCACAATTCTTGCCGTTGGAACCGTCGCGCCAAAAATGACAGTCATTGCAATTGCGGTAAAAAGCACTACCGCTATAATCATTGCCTGCCCTTTTTCTTTTATCGGTCTATTGCTCATGGATTATTAATCTTGGTACGTTGGCCGCATAATGACGCTAGTTTGAAATGATGCCGTAGTCGTACCGGTACGATTTGGTGTTTCAAGCGTCAGAGTGATTCTTATTGCCGTTGATTCACCGGTGGTGATTTTATTAAAAATTAGCGAATTTACTCTTGTGCCGGAAAAAAGAAGCGGTTGAGACCAAATGCCATTGCCTCTAGTTTTCAAAATATTATTCTCGACAAAAAATTCCGTTGTGGTTGACCCGCCGGCCTCGAGTGGCACAGTAAGAGCAAGCACCCCCGGACTTGAACCGAAAGTGCTTGAAGCGTCGACCACGGCAGTCGCCGCTCTCACCTCACGCGTCATAGTCTCAAGAGCAATTGACGCGGAACGGGCAGTGTCGCGAGAAGCTTTTAATGAGGACGAAACTTTTGGAATAGACACAACGAGATTAGTAAGGACAGCAAGCATGGCGGTAAGAAGCGCAATATAGATAATGCTCTCAATTAGCCCCTCACCGCGTGTTCCTCCATTATGATATCTCGACATTAATTATCAAAAATATTTGTAATATACGCTTCGGCTACTTTTGTAGTCGTCGCATTCCCATTTCGCCACGCAGTCGTTACCGTAATTTTTTTCGTATCGGGATCATCTGTGCCGGCGGCAATATCGGAATTAGCGTCCCGCGACACCGGGGAAACCGCAACTACTCTGCTGAAAATCCCAAAAACATAATATGGGGTTGTGGTGGGAACATAACGGCTTCCATCCCAAAATAAATGATACGACGTTCCCTCCGTGAGGCTCGCAATCTCGGCATCCCAGGAAATATCGCGGAGTGTTTTCATGACCTCGACACTCTCTTCGATTAAAAAACTTGCTGACACAGTTGGTACGGCATTTCTGGACGACTTTAAATATTGATCCAGCCCATCGGTCAGAAAAAGGGTTACAATCAGAAAAATCGAAACGGCAACAATGACTTCGACGAGAGAAAATCCATCTTTAATGTGAGCAAGTGTTTTCATTTAATATCATTCGGCGATTCCCAACGAACTTATTGTAACAGTCGCATACGAATTCGACGGTGGATAGCTGAGAACAATATAACCAGTATTCGACGTTCTGCCGGTCAGTTTTTCAAAAAGCACTTCGTTGCCGCCAATGCTTGTTGTGGAAATTACGAGCGGAGCCTGGAAAGAAAGTGTGTAATTTTCCGGGTTGCCGGCGCTGTAAGTATTTTCAAAGAAAGTAAGTGTTGTGTCCCCGATTTGAATACCATAGACACTGCCCGCCTTTGCCGAAAGACTTTCTGACCGAGCCCGGGCAAAGAGAGCGAGCGAATCACCTTTGGCGCGATTCAAAATTTCAGTTTTGTTGAACGAAGAAAAACTAACAGCCGTTACCCCGGCTATTATCGCCATAATGCCGATTACAATAAGTACCTCAATCAACGTGAAGCCCTTTTTCATATATTGTTGAGGACGCTATAGGTTGGGCTAATCATTGAAATGGCAAAAAATCCGACGCCGAGACCTATCATGACCATCAGCACCGGCTCTATCACAGTTGACATATCTTTCGTCTTCTGGGAAACTTCATTTTCATAGTATACCGCAACGCCTCGAAGCATTTCGGCGAGCTTGCCGGTCTCCTCCCCGACATTCATCATTTCACCGACATATGATGGAAAGAGATGTTCATTCTGCATAAAAATTTCAGAAATCGGCGCGCCTTTTTCGACCCGATTTTTTGCTTCCAGTATTATTTCTTTATGATACGAATTTTCGACGACATCGGCGGTGATTGTGAGCGCCATAACAAAATCAACGCCGGATGAGAGAAGTGAAGACAGGGTGCGTGCCATTCGCGCGGAAGTGCTTTCTTTTGCGATATTTTTTACGACCGGAATTCGAAGTACGAGCCAGTCAATATATCTTTTCATCCCCTCTATTTTCTTGCCAAAAACAAAAAAAGAAGCGCATATGCCCGCAATCAATAAAAGAAGAACGGGGTGATAACGAAATAGATCGCTGATGCCGATTATTATTTTTGTCGATGTCGGCAACTCAACGCCGAGTTCCGTGAAGGTTGCTGTCAATGTCGGCACGATAAAAATCATGAGAAGCACGCCGACTATTATCATAATCGTGAGAACAATGGCGGGGTAAAGCATCGCTCCTTTTATTTTTTTCTTCAAAAGATATACCTGCTCCATCTGCTCCCCCAATATCGAGAGNGATTCCGCCAANTTNCCGCTCTCCTCNCCCGCCTTGACCATGGAAATAAAGATGTGGGAAAAATGTTTTGGGTGATCTCGGAGCGCATCGCTAAAATTCCTGCCGCTTCGCACGGATTCATTGATCGAATCAAGAACGCCCTTCAANTTTTTCTTTTTCGTNTGACGCTCCATCACCGACAAGATGCGCGAGAGCGTCAGTCCCGCGCGAAGCATCGCGCTCGCATTTTTTGCGAAAAGAATTTTATCNTGCGCGGTGATCTTCCCGAAATCAAACTCGATTTTACGCCTTTTCTCCTTTACTTCCTGCACTGAAATTACGTTCGCCCCCNACTTCTTCGTGTCNCGATACACGGCAAATTTGTCCTTTCCTTCCACGACAGACTCATGCAAGCCAAGAGCATCCTCTATTTTTATTTTAAAATGCGACATTTTATTCTGACACCACTCGAAGTACCTCTTCAACGGTGGTAATTCCTTTCACCGCTTGGAANATTCCGTCCTCAAGCATAGTCATCATGCCNTCNTTTTTCGCCCNGTCTTCAATCTCTGATGAAGTCTTTCCNGAAAGCACGAGTTCGCGTATGGTCGGAGTCATTTTAAGCACTTCGTGTATTCCGATTCGTCCTTTATAACCTTCCTCNCATTCGGCNCCGGACTGTGCCTTGTAAAACGGAATTTCCGACCATTTTGTGCCGGCCTGAATTATTTTTTCTTGAACAAGAACGTCATAAATCCTATTAATGTCTACAAGCGACGCAACATTATCAAGTTCAGACTTCGTCAAGGTAACTTTCTCTTTAGATTCGCAAAGTTTTCGCACAAGCCTTTGCGCAATGATAACATCAACCGTCGANACCAGAAGAAATGGTTCGACTTCCATATCCATGAGCCGAGGTACGGCGCCGGCCGCCGAATTGGTGTGAAGTGTAGAGAGCACCAAGTGGCCGGTGAGTGCGGCATTGATGGCGAGACCGGCAGTCTCATTGTCGCGAATCTCCCCCACCATGATAATATCGGGGTCCTGTCGCACGAGTGTGCGAAGTCCTGTTGCGAAGGTAAAGCCTATTTCAGGGCGCACCTGCGTTTGATTGACGCGCTTCATTTGGTATTCGATTGGATCCTCCACCGTTGAGATATTGACATCAGGCGTATTCAGAATATCAAGCATGGTATAGAGAGTTGTAGATTTTCCGGAACCCGTAGGGCCTGTGGTCAAAATNAGTCCTGTCGTTTTTTTCATTGCACTATGAATCCTTTCAAGTCCTTCTCCATGAAATCCGAGTACTTCAAGCGTGAAACCTGACGCGTTTTCTTTCAGAAGTCGCATAACAGTTTTTTCTCCGTAATATGTCGGAAGAATGGAAACACGAAAAGCAACTTTTTCATTACTCAACTCCACCTTGAATCTCCCATCCTGGGGAAGCCTCTTCTCGTCAAGTTTCAAGTTCGCCAAAACTTTGATGCGGGCAGTGATACTCGGTCCGCTGTCTCGCGGAAGCACCATTGCGTCATGCAACATTCCGTCGAGACGGTATCGGACAACCACTTCATTTTCCAANGGNTCAATNTGTATATCTGAAGCATTCTGGATAATCGCATGTTTTAATAACGCCTCCACGACACGGACCACAGGGATCTCTTCGGCCAGTTTCTTGAGTTCTCCCGGGTTTCCTTTTTCATCAACTGTTCGCTCTGCNAGAGTTTTTATATTTCCTGTTTCATTTTTTATAATGTCTCCAAACTCCGCTTTGAGACTTTTTTGATACTGGAGAAGGGCATTCTTTATAGACTCCGTATCCGTAAGCCTCGGCAATATTTTCAAGCGCACTTTTTTCTTAACGAAATCTATCGCCGCAAGATCATCCGTATCGGTCATGGCAACCTCGAGACTGTCGGGTGTTTTTTTGAACGCGACAATATTATGATTGCGCGCAATCGGCTCGGGAATCATTGATAATACTCCAAATTCAATCCGAACCCCCTTCAAATCCACAAACGGAATCCCGAGAACATACGCCTGCATTTTGCGGAGATCATCTTCGGATATCTTGCCACGCTCGATCAGGATAGCTCCTAGATTTTTATGCTTGGCGACCGCCTCATCTTCAGCGTCGGTCATATCAGCATGTGAGACGAGGCCGGAATCGACAATAAATTTTTTTAACCGCTTTTCTTCGATGTACATCCGGCTTAGAAGCGGAGCGCGGAACCAACGTCCGCATCCGACTTAATTATCGTTATAATGCAATCTTTATTTTTTTGACTCATTTTATTGGATGCCCGCCACTTTAGACGCGGGTGTGGAACAACTATTGCCTATCAGTATAACAAAACAGCGCTTCCCCATGTGGGTAAGTGCCGTTTTGAAGCTTGTAAGCCCGCAACTATATCTCGTTGAAATTTGGATTTTGGATGACCCGAAGTGAAGCGCAAGTGGCACTGCCTAATGTAACCGGCCCGTTCAAGCCCGCAGAAAAGACAGACACCTGCGCCGTCTTGGTGCCTATGTTGAAATATTGGCGAGTTACTGTAGACCCCGATCCTGTTAGTCCTTCACTTCCGGACCACAGGTATGTGTAGGATGGATTTTGAAGCGGGACAGCATTTTGGTATACGGTCCATGTTACATCGCGACGGCTCCATGATGTGCTGACATCTGTCGAGCAGGAGAGATTCTGAAGACATGCAACAGTAGAGCCGCTAGCGGATGCCGGATCTGATTCTACTCCACCTACCGTCGCAGTGAGGGTGTATGAATGGGTCGGAGGATTTCCGGCAATCAGTCCCGTATGCTCATATGAAGTATTCGGACCGCGATACAGAACCGTCGAACCTTCCTTCAAAGTAAAGATTGCGCCAACCACACTATTCCACCGAAGGGCAATCGTCGAGCCGCACACGCTTCCCGCACCCGCGGTAAAGCCGGTCGGTGCGGGCGGTTTAACCGCACTTTTGCCGAAGGTTACCGTAACATTAGCATTTGCCCCAAGATTCAAAAGCGTACACGCGCCCGCAGTTTTCGCGCCATTTATTGTTCCGATTCCTTGACATGATCCGCCCCAACTTTCAATTATTGACCCATTATCCGCAAATGCATTTAGTGTTACTGTCGACGGATTTGCGAAGACCGCGCTACAGACGCCGGAATTTGGCGTCGTGCAATTTATGGTAGAACCGAACTTGCCGGCCGAGCTCGTAACTCTTCCTGTTCCGCCGTTTACCGGAGCGCTTCCGACACTGTCGTGTATTTGTGTAATTTGATCAAGAGTAAGGGCGGCATTGTAAATTCTGAAATCATCAATGAGACCGTCCCATTTCGCCCCCCCATTATCCGCAATAAGTCCCCCGACACCAAGATCCCCCCCGCTGTCAGCCCCGATTCCGTTTTGGGCGGGAAGAGGTGAGAATTTGAAATTTTTATCAAGGTACACATTTACATTTTGCCCGCTTCGAACCATCGCAAGATGGTGCCAAGTATTGGCGGTAAACCCTGTCGAATTCCAAAAATCGCCGTCTGTTTTTCCTGATGCAACATACCCACCGGACGGACTATTTATAAAGAAGGAATAATCGCGATTATCACGATCAATAGCTTTCGTGAACAGAGTCTTGTACGTCCCCAAAGAACTTGCTTTAAACCATACGGAGACGGTATACGGGTTTCCATCCGAAAAGCTAATTGGTGATGCATTCGGTATCCTCACCAAATTTGCCGTACCTGTAGTTGGATTGGAGAGCGAAAGCGACTTTCCATTTTTTGCGTCGGCTGAATATGCGATAGTTCCCGCCGCAGTTCCCGCAGGAGCAGTAGCCACGCTGTTTGAAAGATTGTCATCAAACATCCACCGACTCACCATGCCTGTCGTATAATCGGCTCCGCCCCCACCGCCGGAGCTCGCATTCGTAACGGCGACAGTAATATCTGCTGATGCTTGCGGTGCGTATCTCACGACTATATAACGTGTTTTATTCGGCTCAATAGTAACTGGCCATGTACAAGAGGCCGTGGCACACCCTGTTACTGTGGTATACCCAGAAGGGAAACTATTACAATTAGAAGCGCCAACAAAAGCTATACAGTCCAAGTACGTTTTGACATAAGAACCGCCGCCCGGAGGATCGGTTACTGTTACATTATAGTTTCCCGGAGCTCCCGAGAATGATTCATCTTGCCCAGTGGAAGGCGTGCCGCCGTTTACGCTCCATGTCGTACCGGGAAGGGACTGGTTACTCGAGTCAATACGACGATTTCTTATTTCCCCGGGCTGAAGGAGAATAGCCGATCGCAAGTACTTGAAGACAATTCTGTTCAAAGCATTTGACTTGACATTAATCTGTATGTTACATCGCGGGCCAACACAGCTCGGCACTAAATTAAAATTACTTATGGTGCAACCGGGCGTATCGCAAAATCCCGCAGTAATAATATACCCCGGNACATTCGAAACGGTCGCAGTATGAACGCCGGAAGAAACATTGTTAACACGAAGAGGATTCTGGGTACTTCCNGTCGGCGTTANCGCGTCTTCCAATTTCGCTTGTGTAGCGGGGCTAGTGGCCGTCGTATCACTCTCCCCAACGCGCTTTATCTCGACGTCTCCGTTTGCGGGCAATACGTACAAGACCGCGACTTTCGTTACCACGCCAGGAGTTACTGTTACGCCTATCTTACAGAGGCTCCCGCCCTGCCCGTTCGGCAAGCCGCAAACAATTCCGGGACTTAAATTTGAATAGGTCGCGAGACTGCATTTACCGGTAGCTGGAATGACACTGCATGTAAATAGCTCGCCACTCCCTTCAGGATACGTCCGAATTGTGTAGTACTCGTCGAATCCCGGGAGGTCTGACACATACACATCGTGGTTGCCCGCCGATATGTTTGAGAATGTTCGAGGATTGTCGGTTGTCAAAACCCCGAGATCAACCCGTGCCAGTGTATCGCGAAAACCGCCATCTTCATTTGCCCGTACGGAACGCACGCTTCCGGTACCCGCGGGAATAGGTGTGTATATGATCACCGTCTTTGATACCTGGTTTGGAGCAACGCCGAGAGTTGTTGTGCATGTCGAACCGTTGCAAACTATTCCGCCGCTATTTGCCGCATTGCATTCCGTTCCGCCAATAGGATACAGGCACCAGCGATATGATTCATTCATTCCCGCAAGATCGGTAACGGTGAGCGTATAGCCGCCTGTAGAAATTGTCGGCGTGGTGTCTCCATTCGCACTTGATGGGCCATAATTTGCAGGTCCGGTAATCTGCCACGTAGTCCCGAGAGCCGGTGTACTATTTTGATGTTGACGATAGTTTTGGATTCGCCCACCCGCCGCCGAGACCGTTACATTCGCCGTGGCTGTAATTTGGCCGCCGGGGCCTGTGCATGTCAGAGAAAAAGTCGTATTGGAAACAAGTCCAGAAACCGTCTGCGAGCCGGCCAGTGATTTAATTCCCGACCATGAAGTCGCAGGGTTACTTGAACCTGTGCAACTCGTTGCATTTGCGCTTGTCCAGGTAAGCGTGGTAGATCCACCGGATACGACAGTCGTTGGATTTACCGATAAGGTGGCCGTCGGCTGAGATGCTGGAACAACCATTGAAACTCGGGACATGTCAACCCAGCCAACAACCTCCGAGCCCCAAGCCCACCCCTGAATGAGGGTGCCATTTTGCGTTGTTCCATAGCCTGTTCCCTTCAGGCTAATCCAGCCGTCCCAGCCATCTGTACGCCCCACTCCCGCGATTGCCCTCACCCATCCCTCCCACGCATTTCCGACTACTCGAGCATTTACCGCCACCGTACCTCCACCAGATGGAAATCCGGAAAGACCCCCGAATTGAATCCACCCTATATTGTCCGACCACGCATATCCGACCAAATTGCCCGTGGCATCCTTATTGACGCCGTAGCTATTCAGATTGCCATCGCTTAAATTATTGAAGCTGATCCAGCCTATCGTGTCGGACCACGCAAACCCGCGAATATTCTCGGCAGAACCTGCGCTTACACGACTTGAGGCTCCAAAGAGAACAAGTGTGAGAATGATTGATACAATAAAAGTATTGAAGCGGGACATAATTAAAGAATAATTTTAATACCATAAATTATATCTTGTTTTTGCGATTATGAAGAAGATTGTGGGGACAATTGACGTGTGCGCACCACAAGCACACACAAAGACGCTCGAGGAGTTCCTAAAAATTACCAAAAACCCACACACATTGACACAATCCTGTGGATTTGTTAGATTTATACCAATTGGTTCGCAGTCGCGAGCCCATTTTTTTAGAAAAATAACGAACGAAGTGATTATATTTTTCTTATCGAGCACCACTTTCACAACGATAAAATTGTCCTGCCGCGATTTATTAACATCAGTCTAGTAATTTAAGGCAATTTTTGTTCTACGAAAGTGGTGCTCGGTGAAGATTTTTATAGTCGCTTCGCTCATGAGAGAATCATTGACCCGCGCCGCAATTTGTAAGAATCTTAACGCGGTGAGTGTCCAATGTTTATTAGATGAATAACATCTGCGGTATTATTAAATCAGTGAAATCGTAGCGGGGTGAAGATTTTTATAGTCGCTTCGCTCCTTAAAAATCATTCACATGTTTGATCTAAAAGTAATTAATTCCGTCCTAACACAGCTTGAAGAGGAGCGCGGTATTCCTCCGGCTAAAATACTGGAAGCGATCGAAGCGGCGCTTGCCACCGCATACAAAAAAGAGTACGGCAAAAAAGGCCAAATTGTTCGCGCCACATTCGATGTCGCCACCGGAAAAACCGAATTCCTGCAGGTAAAAATCGTGGTGGATGATACGCGTGTCATCATGGGAGAAGAACTTGAAAAAGCGGAAGCCGACCCAGAGGCCTACAAAGAAGATGAGCGCGTAAAATTCAATCCCGAGCATCACATTCTTCTCGATGACGCCAAGAAAATAAAAAAGGACGCGGCACTTGATGACGAAATTATTTTCCCGCTCGAATCAAAAGGTGATTATGGCCGCATAGCCGCACAGACTGCAAAGCAGGTCATCATTCAAAAGATTCGTGAAGCGGAAAAAATCTCCGTATTGACGGAGTATGGAAAGCGAGAAGGTGAAATAGTTTCTGGAACAGTTCAGAGGACCGAGCGCGGAAATGTGTATCTTGATCTTGGAAGAGCGAATGGCATTCTGCCGTATGAAGAACAAATACCCGGCGAACACTACCGGCAGGGCGAAAGAGTGCGGGCATATCTCTATTCTGTAGAAGAAAGCCCGAGAGGAATCTTTCTCCGCCTTTCACGTTCTCACCCTAAGTTTTTAGAAGAATTATTTAAAATAGAGACGCCTGAAATAGCGTCAGGAGTCGTTACAATAAAAGCTGTCGCTCGTGAAGCCGGATCGCGATCAAAAGTCGCAGTCGCCTCAAACGATCCGCACATTGACCCAGTGGGTTCAATGGTTGGTCAAAGAGGCGTCAGGGTGTCGACAGTTATGAGCGAGCTCGGCGGAGAAAAAATCGACATCATAGAGTGGTCGGCGGAGGCGCAAAAGTTCGTTGAAGACTCTCTTTCCCCAGCAAAAGTATTGTCAGTCGAAATGCATGAGGCTGACAAAAAAGCGCTGGTGCGAGTTTCTGAAGACCAGCAATCGCTTGCGATCGGCAAGGGCGGCCAAAACGTCAGACTTGCCGCAAAACTAACTGGCTGGAGAATAGATATTCAATCGGCGAAAGGAATTATTGCGGCAGAAGGAGCCGCTGAAGTGATGGCAGAGGAAGAAAAATATCACGCCGATATGAAGACGGCTCTGCAGACTGCAGTCGCAGAATACAAAAATAAAGAAAACACTGAAGAGCCTGCAAAAAGTTCCGGGGAATCAAAGAAAAAGAAAGCATCTTCCGAACAGCAAAAAATCTAAACGACTAGAAATTAACAATCCTGTTTATCTTGAAAATTTAATTTATACTAAACACATATTTTATTCGTAACGTATCTGTATACTAAATACGATATACTAAATACTAATTTTATGAATCTATGGCACGACATCGAACCGGGTTCCGCCGAAAAAATAACGACAATTATCGAAATCGGCAAAGGATCAAAAAATAAATACGAGATAGATAAAGAGACAGGTCTCATCGCTCTCGACCGCGCCATGCATACGGCGCAGGATTTTCCTTTTGACTACGGGTTCGTGCCAAAAACGCTTTGGCATGACAATGACCCTCTTGATGTCATTGTACTTACCACCTTCCCNCTAATGCCCGGTGTTCTTGTGCGCGTCAGNCCGGTGGCGATTATGAACATGATTGACGGTGGCGACGCAGATGACAAAATCATCTCCGTACCTGCAGACGACCCACGCTGGGCGGAGACGAGGGATCTAAAAGATATCAATCCGCATACTCTGAAAGAAATTGAGCATTTTTATTCAACCTACAAAAAATTGCAAAATAAAGAGGTTGTCGTAAACGGCTTCAAAGGGAGAAAGGAAGCTGAAGCCGCGTTTGAGGAGGGAAGGAGGATTTACGCAACAAAATTCGGCTAAGAGCCTATCCACTATCTTCCCCCTGTCATAAAACCCTTATTTTTGTCTGCAAAACTTCGTCTCGCCTAGAGCGTAATCTGTTACGCTCTAGGCTCCGTCTCGTTTTTCGCCGAAAAATAAGGGTTTTTGACTCGGGTACCGCGAGATAATGGGTAGGCTCTAAATCAATTCCGCGGTAATATTTATCACTCCACCGCGTCATTACAGGCGGGTATGGGGCCCATTATTCAAAGGGTTCCTTACTTAGAGCCTATCTCCAATCTAACCGCGGTTTAAGAAGCAAATCCTCGACTTGCCTGCTGAAACATCAAAAATTCTGCTACAAATTGCATATTTTTCGTCAGCGTATCTCGATATGCTTCCTCAAAATCTGCAATTTTCGCAACGAATTTTAGATGTTTCAGCTAGGCATTAGATTGGAGATAGGCTCTTATTGCTAAGGAGTATTTCGTCGCGTACAATCAAATAACTTAAGAATTTAATTATGAAACACAATAATAAAACACTACATATGCTTCTGACGATCGCTATTTTGTGCTCGCTCGCGGGCACAGCGGGCGTGGTAATGGCACAAACGGAAGCAGAAATTCGCGCTGAATCAACAACAACGCTGGACTTAAAAAGAAAAAATGCATCAACCACTCTTGAGAAGAAAGCTGAAGTGCGAGCAAAGATAGACGCCAAGCAAGATATCCGTGAGGAGAAAAAAGAAGCGCGTATAGCATCTACCACGTTAATTCGGGAGAATAATAAGGAAAGGAGGCAAGACCTTAAGGCTCGCGTCGGTGTTCACATCCGAAAAATAAACAAAAATCATGCCGAGGTAATTGTAAGACTTCAGAAAATCTCCGCCCGCATTGAATCCCGTATCAACAAACTCGAAGGCAAGGGTCGAAACCTTGATACTGCAGAGGCGCTTCTTGCGACTGCAAATATAAAAATTGATGCGGCCGAAACAGCTCGGGTGGCGGCGGCGGCAAACATCACAGCGGCACTCGCAGTCTCGCCTTTTACAGCCGTTGAAGCGCAAAAAATAAAAAATGAAGTCCGCGAGACAGAAAAGCGAATTCGCGAAGCCCATCGAGCGCTCATTGACACATTAAGAGCTATAAAATCCTCTGTAAAAGTTGAAGCGACAGCCACAACTACCGCTAACTAATAATTTATTATTATATAATCATCATGGACAACGAAAACAAAGAGGGGTTGGGTCAAATGGTACCGCAAAAAGAATCCGGAGTAGGCGCTCTTATTGGCACTATTCTGATTATTGTCATACTCCTTGCAGGGGCCTTTTATTTCTGGTATCAAAACAGGCAAACGCTTGAAACATTGGGCACTCCCGAGGCAATCACCGCGGGAGAGAGCGCCAGTACGGACAACCCGCCTCTTTCAGAAAGCGATGACGCTGACTCCATCGAACGAGATCTTAACAACACAACAATTGAAGGAAGCGCCTCAATCGAAGGTGAAATAGCTGAATAAAGATATTTAAAAAAGCCCCTCAATCAGGGGCTTTTTTCCGTATATCCCGAAGGTTGATTTTCGGAAGTTTTCCCAAGGTCAATTGATGCCAACAACGATGCGACATGGTTGTGAGTCCAAGTACATTTACAAATGAGTGATAGCAATAGCGCCGTTTAGAATGAGAAAATTTCATAATGAGCGTACTGCGACAACAATACTCCAAATCGCCGTGTATTCAAGTTATTTATCAACATCACAATAACGCGCGACTCTTTCCTAAAACAGAGCTTTGCTATAGACTGTTTGGTCATGAAGAAAATAAAATATTCGGTCGAGGAAATAAAGGCACTCCCATCCTCCGAAGTTGAGATCAGGGGTGAGATAGCGGCCGATGAAATGTCGGCAGAATTTGAACGTGCGCTAAAAGAACTGGCAAAGGAAATCGAACTGCCGGGGTTTAGAAAAGGACATGTTCCAGAAAAAATTGCCGCTGAAAAAATTGGAGACCACGCCATACTCGAACACGCGGCAGAGCGTCTCTTGGGCGACATCTACGCAGAAATAGTTACTGACAAGAAGCTAGAAGTTATCAGCCGCCCGAATGTTGAATTTACTAAAATTGCTAAAGGAAATCCTCTGGGATTCAAAATTCGCGTCGCAGTATTCCCCAAAATAGAACTCCCTGAATATAAGAAAATTCACGAAAAACTTCCAATCACAAGTCCCAAAGAACTCGAGGTAACTGATGTTGATGTCGAGAAAACCCTAAAAGAACTTCAGGAAGCCCGAGGAAAGATCAAAAAAAATGAAATCGGACAAACNTCATCGGAAATTCCTGCGCTCGACGANGCCTTCGCCAAATCCCTCGGCAATTTTGCTTCACTTGCAGACCTGAAGGAAAAAATAAAAAAAGGCCTCGGTGAAGAGCGAAGACAGCGCGCAAAAGAGAAAAAACGCGCGCACATCGCAGACCTTTTGGTAAAGGAAGTAAAGACCGAATTGCCGGAAGTACTAATTGAGGGAGAACTCGCCAAAATGAAGGCTCAATTTGAAGGGGACTTGAACCGCATGGGAACCACATACGAAAAATATTTGAGCGACGCAAAAAAGACAGATGAAGCGATAAAAAAAGAATGGCTGGAAGACGCAAAAAAGAGAGTGATCCTTCAAATTCTTTTGAATAAAATTTCGCTTCACGAAAAAATTGCGCCCTCAGACAAACAAGTGGCACGTGAAGTTAGTCATATACTTGAACATCACAAAGAAGCGGACAAAGAACGAGTGAAAAATTATGTTGAGATGATGCTGACAAACGATATGGTTTTTGAACTTCTTGAAACGGGAGTGAAAAGCGAATTGAAAGACCCGCACGATCATCACGATCACGACGGACACAATCACGACGATCATTCAGGAGAACATAAGCACTGAAAGAGTCGCGATCGCAGCGGTTTCAGCCCTCAAAATTTGCTCGCCGAGAGTGACAACGGGGATTCCCTGCTTCAGCGTAGTCTCAACTTCTTTTTCTGTCCATCCTCCTTCCGGTCCCACAAATAAGTCAGCGATTTTCATTTTAAGCTCTTCCCTCTCTTTAAGTAACACGCCTATCGTGTGAAAAAGAATCGGATTTCTGCTCTCTGAAAGCGCTTTTTCAAAATTTTCTACAAACCGAACCTTCGGAATTGTGACTCGTCCCGATTGCTCGGCGGCCTCAATTATTTTTTTCTCGACCCGACGCATATCAANCCCNTTNTTTTCTGAACGTTCCGATACAAAAAAATAAATTTTCTCGACTCCAATTTCAGTCGCCTTCTCGGCGATCCATTCACATTTATCTTTTTTCACCATCGCTTGATACAGCGAAATGTTTTTTTCCGGAACCCAGCCTTTTTTCCTTCCCGAAACTTTGAAATGAACCGATCCGCGAGACATTTCAACAACTTGGGCTTTATATTCAAATCCAGATCCGTCAAAAAGTACAACCTCCGTACCTGCGGTGAAACGCAAAACATTTCTAAACTGATTATAAAGTTCGCTGTCATCTACTTTGAATTTAGCCTCGATTTCGGCCTTCTCGGGAGAAATGTAAAAGCGATGAATCTTCATAATTAGTATTTAGTATATGGTATGTAGTATTTAGTATAAAAACCCGAAATCATTAATCCAAAATCCTTTAGAAGAAATTCCAAACTACAAACAATATCCAAACACCAAGCTTCAAACGGAATTATCTTGTTTTGAATTTGGAATATTGAAATTTGTTTGTAATTTGGTGCTTGGAATTTGGGATTTACTACGATTCTTTGGTCCAAATTCTGGATTCTCCACTCCGCCATCTTCCCCATGAGTCTAGCGAATAGTAATAAAAAAGCGAGTTTTAGAATAAAAAAGCGCTGCATTTCTGCAGCGGCGACATGTTTTGAGTCATCCCATTATCTCATGAAGTACGGATGAATCTCGAGCCATGGTATTGACCAAATCTTTTAATTCCAAAGTTCTTTTTTCCGCGTCCGCCGAGTATCTTCGGGTCTCCTCTTCTATATCCCGCCACATACCCATCAAAATCCGGAATCGATCGTTATCTTCAAAATCCTTATCACCCCAAAGCCACGTCAAGAGATCACTAAGATCACTGGACGCAAGCGCCACATCGATAGCTTTTTCGTATGCGTAAATATTTTGATGCGGGTATTCAACAATATCTACTTGGAGCCAGGTCTTCACCCAGAAACCTCTTCTAGTTATACCCCACCCCCTACTCACCCAGCCGTTAATCTCGTTAGCGTCTTTGGGATAATACTGCACATTAGCACAGANTTTATAAAACCCTTGAGTTTCGANAACGCTACCTACAAGCCCGTCATCCCGAATCGTATGTAGAACGAGCCTGTGTTTTCTGTCTCTTGCAGCTAATTCAATAGACCCAAGGGTTTTCATAGTTATTTTATCCGCGATAGCCAGAAATTGAGCCTTTCTGTGCTCGATTAAAATCATCACATCAGGATTTGAAAACTTTCTCTTTTGATTAAGAATGAGACTAAACGGTGACTTAGCTTCGGTTTGAGGCATACCTCTTCCCTTTCATTGTTTGTTGTTTATGTACTGGCGTCGGGCGTACCCTTTACCATTTTGGACACTACAGACAAATCAAGAATGTGTCAAGTTTTTTTCCGCCTTTTCTTACCCTCTCTCAATTTACTCTCCATTGAAATTTACTTTACGATTTACCAACGACCACTCGTAAATCGTAAACAAAATGAAAAAACAGTNCCGTGAAGGTACTGTTTTGATTATATGCATCGCGTAGATTACGCGAGCCTGACGAGCCTGGGAATTTTTNAATCGAACCAGATAAGCTTCATAAAAAGCCCGAAAAGAACTAGGCCGAGAATTTGCAAACTGCCCAGGAAATATAGTCCTACCGCTCCCAGGGCCAGTGTCTGCCAAAAGCCTGCGGGTTCCATTAGGGCGTGCAAAGTAATATAGATCCACAACGGGAGAAGGGAGACGATAAGCGCGACGAATGTTGCCGCAACATTGACGCTGACTGATTTCAACCTACTATCCCTCACATATTCTTTCATGTTCATGGAAGACCCTTCGTTTACTATAAAAGACACTACAAGTAATTTCTTTACTTGTCAAATCTAAAAAAACCTGCTAAACTCTCCCTATTATTCATGAATCCTGCCTGCCCCGCCGACTGGTGTCGCGGTCGGCCATCGGGAATCTTAATTCTTGAATCCACCATGTTAATCCCAACCGTTATAGAAAAGTCCCAATTCGGCGAGCGCGCGTATGATATTTACTCTCGCTTGCTCCGCGACCGTATTATCTTCATGGGCGGAGAAATTGACGACCATACCGCCAATCTCATCATTGCACAGCTTCTTTTTTTGGAATCGGAAGACGCGAAAAAGGATATCTATCTCTACATCAATTCTCCAGGCGGCTCAGCATCTGCAACGCTAGCAATGATCGACACGATGAACCACATCAAGCCCGAAGTCGCGACGGTGTGTGTTGGAATGGCGGCATCAGGCGGTGCATGGCTTCTCTCTGCGGGTTCCAAAGGAAAACGCTTCGCACTTCCAAATGCGGAGATAATGATTCACCAGCCACTTGGCGGCGCACAAGGTCAGGCATCAGACATTGAAATTCGCGCGAAAAACATTTTGAAACTTCGAGAGCGACTCAATAAAATTATGGCAAAAAACACCGGAAAGACATCGGCACAGATTGAAAAAGACGTTGATCGCGACTACTTCCTCACGGCGGAAGAGGCTGTAAAGTACGGAATTATCGACAAAGTATTCGTTTCGAAGAAAGGTTAACTAATAAATTAATTATTTAGTCGCCAGATAAAAAAGCCGACGTATTGTCGGTTTTTTTGTCATCACTTTTTTCCTTGTGACTTTTTACTGCCTTCTTTGCCGTAAGCAGTCGCAAACGATAGGAATCCGCGCAAAATTCTATCCTGATCAGCGGGCGGTAATGAAAGAAGTGCTTCAGCAACAGGTTGAAAGCGCGGGTCAAAACCCTCTAGCCGCTCCATTTTAAGCCTGAACAATTCGAGGACAGTTTCCGAGGGACTCTCTCCATTCCTACTATGCACAAGCATATTCACATAGCTCGAACTGACGTGAAGCCATCNAGCAAGTTCGCTTTGNTTGAGTCTGCATTTTTTATAAAGGGCTTGAAANTCGGCAATTCTCTCTTCCTTTNTCATANGAACTTTTTTTTCCTCTATTTGTTACCTTACAATCCGATTAATCTCTGTCAAATGACAAACGCAGTGCTTTGTTGTAATATGCATNCATTACAGGATTTAATTTACCGCACGACTACGACGAGTGACCAAAAACGCTCCCTACTCCCTTCATGGATTTATATTTAAAAAAGGTTTTGTTTCAAATCACACAAGCGCCGTAGGCCGTTCGGCTTAACGACATGTCATTAAAAGTAGCATTTCTTCTCATGGCGGCGGCCGCTTTGGGAGGAGCCGCATTAGGGTACACCTTCCGCGTCCTTATTTCACTCGGAAAAAAGGGTTCGATGGAACTGCGGCTGAAAGAAATCGAATCGGAGGCGGCAGAAAAAGCGAAAAAAATAATTGCTGACGCAGAGACAAAAGCAATTGAGACCATTCAAGAAATACGTCTGGAGATCAAGGAAAAAGAAGAGAAACTGAAAAAGACTGAAGACCGCATAGTAAAAAAAGAAGACCAACTTGAAAAACGTCAGCAAGATTTGGATTCAGAAATAACATCGGCAAAGGAAAAAATNGCCGAAATTCGGGAAATAAAAGAGAAAGTACTCGCCCAGGAAGCGCAGAAGAANACGGAACTNGAAAAAATAGCGAGACTAACGGCAGATGAGGCAAGAGCCGAACTATTCTCCACTATCGAGAAAAATTACGCCGAGGATCTTATAGTTCGCATGCAGAAATTGGAGAACGCCGGCGAAGACGCTATGGAGAAGCGTGCAAAAGAGATTCTCACGACGACAATTCACCGTCTCGGAAATTCTGTTTCTGCGGACGTATTTTCGACGACCATTACGATTCCGTCGGACGACCTCAAAGGTAAAATCATCGGAAAGGAAGGAAGAAACATCAAGGCCCTCGAGCGAGCGACGGGAGTCGAAATCATCGTCGACGATACGCCAGGCTCCATTACCCTTTCTTCATTCGATCCTGTTCGACGACAAATCGCGCGAGTTACGCTTGAAACCCTCATACTAGATGGCAGAATCCAACCCGCAAAAATAGAGAAAGCGGTCGAAAAAGCCGAGGGAGATATAAACAAAATTATAAAAGAAAAGGGTCAGCAGGCCGCATTTGAATGCGGTGTCATCAATCTCGACCCGCGTATTTTACAAATCCTCGGACGCCTCCACTTCCGAACAAGCTACGGGCAAAACGTTCTCCAACACTCCATAGAAATGTCTCACATCGCGGGAATGCTTGCGGAGGAACTCGGCGCAAACGTTCATACGGCAAAAGCGGGAGCACTACTTCATGACATCGGTAAAGCGGTAGATCACGAGGTGCAGGGAACGCACGTTGAGATTGGGAGAAGAATCCTTCAAAAATTTGGAGCACCCGAAGATGTTATCAAAGCCATGCAGGCTCATCACGAAGAATACCCATATGAGACGCCCGAATCTATTATCGTTCAGGTTGCGGATGCAATTTCCGGCTCACGTCCGGGCGCACGCCGCGATTCAGTGGAGAACTATCTGAAACGGCTCGAGGATTTGGAAGGGATCGCTAAATCCTTCCCCGGCGTTGAGAAGTCATACGCACTTCAAGCGGGCCGCGAGATCAGGATCTTCGTAACCCCAAATGAAATAACGGACCTTGACGCGAAAAAATTGGGCCGCGAAGTCGCACTCAAAATTGAAAAAGAGTTGAAGTACCCGGGCGAAATAAAGGTTACGGTAATCCGCGAGACACGGGTGATTGAGTTTGCAAGATAAGTCTTAAACAATTCCCAAGTTCTCTCTGAATACGCGCGTAATCCAACAACATCCGTAGATGGATGTTCGACACAAAAAGACTTCCTCGCCAGTTCGTCAATCCGACGATCGTCTGATTCGCGAATTCTTGCTATACTATACAAGAATATATGAAGGGACGAGTTACATTAATGGTTTTGAATGCACTTGGAGAATCCGCTATGGGAAGCGTGGCGTTTTTCGAAGCCGCGTTGCGCTCTGGGTACGGTGCATCAGCTCCAAAGTTGCATAAAAAAACGTATAAAATTCTTGCACGCAATGAAAAAATTATTTCGGATTTTCTCATTACCCGCCAACTCAAAAGAAACTTTTCAAAACTGGTCTATCAATTAGAAAAAGACGGGTTGGTCAACAAACGCGACACATCCGTAAAAATCACTAAAAAAGGGATGACGAGACGCGGACAATTNGAAATGAGGCTTAAAACCGCGATGCCGGATCACACATACAACAGTGCTCCATCAGAATCCGTGACTATNATTACTTATGACATACCAGAAAAAATGCGGCGGGAAAGAAACTGGCTAAGAGAAGCCTTGGCGATACTTGGNCTTNCCATGGTNCATAGGAGCGTTTTTGTCGGGAAAAAGAAAATACCAAAGAGCTTTTTGGATAATCTTAAAGCTCTGCGGATCCTTGAGTATGTCCATATTTTTGAAGTCTCAAAGGCGGGATCGCTCAAAAATATGCGTTAAATCCCGCAGTGTGCACGGTAAGATATTGTTTCCTGTTCGCACGTACGACGATCGTCCGATTGGCGAACTATTAGGAAGAGATGGGTGTGGAGGGTTAATATAGCCGCCGTGACGGTGGGTAGTTACGCGACAGCTTCCATATTTCCCGGTTGTATTCCTAACGAAACAGAGCACTTCACCCCCCCGATAAAGATTATTGAAATAAAAAAGGATTGTACTTTCCACGCGCACAATCCAAATTACCGATTGATTTTTTTGAGGAGCAACGTCCCGGCTTTTAACAATTTTCCGCAAGCTCTATTCCCACAAGAAGGAGCGTACACCCCGAGCGCGGCAACAAGACTTCCCCACAGAAGAGCTCCCTCGTGCCACACGAGCGTTACGAAAATTATGACCGCCGCCGACAATAAAAACAACCAATCCCGCAATGAACAATGCGCCAACAGCCCGAAGATATTCTGGAGGTAATGCCTGGTTATGCATATGAATCTCCGTTCCACGGATAAGATCATCACGATTATTTCAAAGAAAAAACCGAGTTCCCCATCCTAAAAAGGGAACCCGGTTACAAACTACTCGAATGACTTTAAGAAAGCGCGCGCATACCTCTCTGCCTCACCTTCGAAGTCTTGGCTCCATTCATGACTAAACCTCATGCAGATTGGTGTTATTGCATGCTGGCGGTCCAGGGCTATCTTCTTCGTTGAATTATGAATTGCTTCAGAAAAGATTGAAACAAGAATCCATAACAATCCGATTTTCCCATCATCCGCCTCGTGAGTGAAATCAAGGGTCGTAATGTCCAATCCAGAAATCGGGTGTTCCGCAACACTCTCCGTACCAAGAGCCTCCGCGTATGCTTGCTTCCGTTCCTCATCAAAATACACCGCGAATTCGGCTTCACGTCCTCGAAATGGATTCAGATAAAGAATATAAAACAGTATCGTTTCTTCCTCGCCAACCCAAAGTTCGACCGAGCCAGAATAATTTTTTCCGATTTCGTTGATAACTAGGTTACATTCGAAATTAATAGTTAGTCTCATTTTTTACCTCCGCGTTGAAAAATAACACACTTTTTATCCTCACGCAAGCAATTTC
>C687J35174_10003046_pt1 | contig 23202 bp, 18 predicted proteins | sample RifCSPhighO2_01_FD_35174 | JGI IMG/M metagenome (IMG submission 35174) | reverse complement strand
GCGATGCATTCTGTGTTCGAACTGAATGACTTTAAGAAAACGCTTGGGATAGAAAATTTGGATCGAAAGGAAAAATCAGTGCGACATGATTCATTTCGGATTATCTGGAAGTTCCAAAGTAAAGATCCGAGCTACCAGTACGTGGTTCCAAAATCCGATCCCACGATAGATGCGGAGCGCGTGTATGTGGGCTCTGACGCAGGAGTGATGTGGGCACTGAACCAACAAGACGGATCTGTCGTATGGTCAAAGAAAATTGCTTCTCATGTAAAAGGAAAGGGTATTTTCTCTTCTCCAGTAGTCCATAATGGCTTCGTCTATTTCGGGGGGTACGATGGAAACACCTACGCACTCGATGCAAAAACAGGAAAGACGAAGTGGGTTTCATTCGAGGCTGACTGGGTCGGCTCATCTCCTGCCCTCGCGGAAGACCTTGGACTCGTCTTTATCGGTCTCGAATATGGTTTGTGGCGCAAGCGCGGAGGAATCGCCGCAATCGACATGAAAACTGGGAAAACAGTCTGGGCGTATCGCGAGATGCCCTGTTACACTCACTCGTCACCCCGCTACATACAAGAACATAGACAAGTAGTCATAGGTTCCAACGATGGAGCTGCGTACCTTTTCGATGCCAAGACCGGCTCCCTCGTCTGGAAATTCGAGTCGGGCACGCCGTCGAAGGCTGAATTGGAAAGCGGTTTCAGCGCACATGATATCAAAGAGTCCTTCGCATACGATGTAAAACGCGATCTCATCGTCTTCGGAAATGGAGCTGGAAATCTCTTCTTTCTTGATAGACTCACGGGTACATCGGTCGGACAATTCGAGGCAGAATTCGGATTTTATTCGACACCAGTGTTACACAACGACACAATATTCGCTTCGTCTTTAGACAAAAACCTCTACAGTATCAGCCTTGATACATTCGAGGAGAAGTGGCGCTGGCATGCGGGTGCGCGGATATTCGCGACCCCGATCGTAATCGAGGGCTCTATTTACCAAGGAGCAAATACAGGCCGGTTGACGGAAATTNACCCTGAAACAGGGAAAGAAGTCTCGTTTGTAACGCTCACGGAGCGTATTACTAATCGCGTCGCATACAATCAAGCCACAAAACGTTTCTTCGTCCCCACATTCGCGAACGAACTCTACTGCCTCGAGAAAGCTGACCGGCATTGATGCGTTCTCTAGAGCCATCGTAGGATCCGCGCTTGGATCGCGCCGAGCGTGTGCGCTGTGCGCGCAAGAAGTGCGACCCGAGCGCTTCGCAAGAAACGACGAATGTGAAATATCTTCCTGAACCACCTCCGCAGTCTTTTTTGAAAACCTTTCGCAAGGGCCCTCTCGTGTTCTTCGAGCAGAAAATCGACTTGCAGCATTTTTGAGAGACGCGTGACGCTCTGAGGGACAAAGCAAACTGGTGCTTTGCGCATTATGACCATGCGCAGAAAATGTTCGAGTTGGGCGTTCGAGCGGATCTGCTTGATCGAGGGGATGAGACTCTTTCGGTATGAGATCGCAGAGAGCGCACCGGCCGGATTATGGTCCGGAAGTTGATTGACTACCTCGTAGAATTCGGATAAGAACTCTCGCCTAATCGGAACGCCGAGTGTCCTTGCGATCTGGCGATGGCGGTACTCATCGAACGGCGTGCTTGCCTCCATTGCGGCACATACGTAGCCGCCCGCGCCACCGATCTGGGGATTTCGTTCGTAGGCAAGATAGAGTGTTGAAAGCCAGTCGGAGGGCAGCACGCAGTCGTCGGTTGCAAAGCAGATAATTCTTCCCTTCGATTCGGCGATTGCACAGGCTACGTGCGTACCCAGTGTTTCCCCCTCCAAAACCTCGATTAGCTCATATCTCTCTTTAGGAAAATCTTGTTCCCCGACTGAGCGCAGCGCCTGAGGTCGATATTCGCTTTTGTGCGGCAACACGATCACGCTGAACACCACGCCTGTTTCTTCTTCCAGAATGCGTCTTCGGAAATCTTCCTGTATCGGAAGATACTCCTCCAGCCATGCGAGTGAACGCTTCGGCCGGCGAAGGACATTCGTCGTGTAGTGTTGGATGGCGTGGTATAGGAAAGGCTTCTCTTCGATGGAGGCCTTCGCAAATGCTCGGATGGACTCAGCGCCACGCCTTCCTGCGCTGCCGTCCCGATGGGCAAACAATTTCTTAGCAAGTTCTTTTCGTTTTGCTTCTGCAGTGTCATGTACAAAGACCCGCTCAACGGTCGGCAATAACTCTTTCGCCACTGTGATCGTTTGCACCGTACCATCTCTCTTTATTCTTTGTTCTATCGAACCGGAAAACGTGAGAGCGCCCCCAACACCGCGACGATACACACGCGTTCCACGGTGAGCGGTGTCGAGATACTCGGAGCTATGGAAGTCCGTGACGACAATCGGTTTGTTTGCAAGGACCGCATCAAAAATAGCACTTGAATTGTCGCTCACAACTACGTCTGCAATTTTTAGGAGCGGAAGAAGATCTGCGTCGTCTTTGAGAAGAATGATCCTCGGGTGCGTAAGAGCCTCTACCCTCCATGGCTCTTCGCGCGGCGTGTAGTAGTGAAGCTTTACGACAAGATTGTACGTGCCTGCAATACGTTTCAGGGTCTCTGCGAGCATATCAATGGAGGAGAGATCGCTATGCGTCGGCAAGTAGAGAATGGTTTTCTTTTTTGGATCCAACCGTTCCGTGACCTGCATTACGTCGCTCATATCAATTGACTCGTTAAACCAGTCATCGAACTTCGGGTTTCCGACAATGACTGATTTTGTGATCAGTGAATAAAAGCCGTGATCGTATTCACCATATGCCAGTACAAGATCAAAATTTGTCTTACGTAGATCAAATTGCGTTAGTTCTTTGCCAGCCCCGTAAGTTATTTGTACTTTCTTCCTGGGGAGATTCTCCGAGCGTGTTATGCTCCCACGCCACCATACCGAAACAAGTACTTCGTATTTCGAGAAGAATTTTTCAAGATACGACGCGTAGCGATAATCGTCGTACTGCAGTACACGGTAACGCGCCCCGTGTTTCGTTAAAAGCTCCTCAAGGGCCGGCAGAATGTCTTCGGTTTGACGGTTCGGAAAAAACACACCGAGATCGATAATGAATTCTGCCTGATCGTATAAATGTTTGTAGACATTCTTGTAGACATAAAATTGAAAGGGATAGTAAATAACAAAACCAATCGTCGCATCCTGGTTAGAGCGGTCGGTAAGAGTTTGAGTGCTTTGCTTTCGCTGCATATTTTTTTATAATGAAGGCATCGAGCGGATAGGTCAACTTGATATTCGGGTGTCTCGCCTCGTGACTTCCGGTTACATGTCTGCCGTCCCGCGAAATCAGTTCCGTGAGATCGAGTGAGTCATGGAGGGCCCCTGTCTTGGCATGCCACTTCTTATACATCTCCTCTGCGACCTTTCGTGTGTAGATGAACGGAGTTTCTCCAAAACAATACTTCCCTCGATTTATGCCTCGAACAAATTTCCCTCGCTTCTCGAAAAGACTCTCCGCAAGAGGCTTTCCGAGAACCCCAGCATCCCACCCTCCCTTCACGAAAGCGCGGACCAGACCTCGGATATCATCGGGATGGACCAGCGGTCGAACCGCATCATGGACAAGGAGCGTCCTAATGGTCGTATCCTGCAATACGCGCTCGATGCCTTTGAAGATCGAATCGATACGCCTTCGTCCTCCCACGATAACAGATATTGGAATGCTGTCTGGAAGATACCGTTTTATCTCCCGCCTTGTCCGCGCCACGAACGCTTCGGGAGAAGCAATCACAATATGTCCAAGCGTTTTCCCGCACGCATCGAAAAATGGCCGAGTCGCATGTACGAACACGGGGCCGTGGCCGAGCCTGAGGTACTGCTTTGGTGTCATGTGTCGGAAACGTGTCCCCGAACCCGCTGCGAGAATGATGAGCGCGGTATGCGAATGTTGCCGCATATCAGCTTAAAAATAACCCGCCATTCACGTGCAGCGTCTGCCCTGTGATGTACGATGCATCGTCAGATACAAGGAAGACGACGGTTCGTGCAATCTCGTCAGGCGTACCAAATCTCCCGGCGGGGATACTTGCTTTCTTTCTCATAAGCTCTTTTGCGTCGGTGTGCTCAGTCAACATGCGCGTCTGGATAAAGCCGGGGACGATGTAATTGACACGGATACCGGGAGCCAGAGCCCTGGCGAGGTTTTTTGTGAAGCCAAGGAGGCTCGTCTTACTCATTGCATAGAGCATATTGCGCAAACTACCCCCGATGAAACCGTTTGGTGTCCCGATCGTAAGGAGAGAAGCTCCTCTCTTGAAACACCGCCCCGCAAGGAGACGCTGCGTGATGAGAAGCGGAGCCTTAGAGTTGACAGAAAAGATGTTGTCATAATCCAGCGTCGTGATATCGCGATACTGTTTCTTCTCGTTGACGCCCGCGCAGAAAATAGCGGCGTCGATTCCCCCCATGGCTTGTGCGTACTCCGTCGCTTTACACACACACACCTCGAGCTGTACTGGATCGGTGAAATCCGCTTGAATGAGGTGAATGATCGCGGCCTTCTTTTTCGCAAACGCCTTCAGATTTTGGATGTTCTTGGTCGAGGAGCGGTGATGCAATACGAGATTGTATCCCTGCTCGATAAGAGCGCGCGACACTGCGTATCCGATACCACCGGTACCACCCGTCACGAGCGCTACGCGCCTCTTTTTTCGCATTTAAGCATAGTACACACTTCCAAGTGTATTTACAAAATATCCAGCATGCAGGGAAGGTGTGTCATCGCGGATGAATAACGTACGAGGGGCTGAAGTTACTGGCTTGGATATATATTTTATCTGTGAAAACCACGTGGACGCGCGCCATTGCCATGGTCTCGTTAAAAAGGGTGTTGGAACTTCCTCGAATCCACGAGTGGGATGCGACGTTGATGAGGATATCGGCTCCTGCGCCGCTTGCCGCTCGATAGCTGAAGGGAGAAACTAGTTCCGAACACGCAAGGACTGACAGTGTTACTCCCCGCCATGTAAACAATCTCGACGAGAACGGTTCCCTCGAAGGTGTGTAGGTACGGTATTTGAGTATTGCGTCCGTTTCTTTTTCAAGGCCAAAGAGCCTGAGCGCTGATACGAGCACGTAGGGTTGGTATTCACCCAAGGGTATAAGAAGTCGTTTCTCTTGCCGATCCAAGATCTCTGTACCATCAAAGAACGATATCGCCCCAAACAAATCGTCCTTGCTATGCTCCGAGTCGATGAGCAACACATTATTCTCCGCCAGCGCGGATCGAACCCGTTTGGTAAGGTCTTCCGAAAGAAGTGGCTCAGTTTTAAGAAAACGCGCGTACTCGGGCAAGACGATGATGTCGGGATCTTTTTCGAGCGCGAGAAAGATTTTTCCGGTGAGAGATTCGCCTATCGCGACGAGTTCCTTATCGGTGCGGGCAAGCGCGGGAAGAGAACGTGTGGTAACAAGAGCGATCCGGACATTCTCTATTTCAATGATGTAGGGATTGTGAGTCGTCGTAACGGGGCTCGGAAGCAGAACCCCGATGGCGACAATACACAAAAAAAATCCTACACTGTAAGCAATTCTCAATTTTATAAGATCGCTCGCTTGCTTCCAAAGAAGGTAGAGTGTCGTGCCGAAGAAGACGACGGCCACGCTTAAAGTGACGACGCCCCCGAGACGGGNGAGCCATAGAAAACCGGACCAACTAAACGCGTATCCCACGAACCCGAACGAAAGGTCCACCCCCAGTGTTGAACCCTCTCCCCATGTGCTCAGCGCGTGCACGAATGCATGCGCGAACTCTCCAACGACCCATCCCATAGGGGCCGTAAATAAGAGCCACCGGTTTACGCCGTGAAGATGCATGAGATATGCCCACAGAGCAACCGGAAAAGCGATGATGAACGAGTAGACGCCCCAAATGCCGAGCATGATCAAAAAGCTACGAACAGGATCGTTGATGCCGAGCCAGTCGAGAGGCAATGCATCGAACCCCCAGACAAACACCGCTCCCATGAGACCAAACCCGAAACACTGCCCGACCCAAAACGCACGTGCTCGAGAGGACGTGAAAACGAGATGCAGCAACAGCGCAATTGAAAGCGGCGCAACCGGCCACAACCATGGTGTGAACGTCGCCGTGCCCAACGCTGCTCCAGCACACGCGGCGATAAGCAGACGGAGCAGCACGTTCATAGGAGTGCGACCAGTTGCGGAAAGAGGCGGCACACAATCCTGTACACGCCGTAGGCAATAAAGGGAGCGGCGAAAATATCTATGGAGTAGTGATAATGTCCGAGGACAGCGGCAGCGCCATACAAAACCATGAAAAAGAAGTACAGGTACCGCATCCAGCGAATGTCCCAAAATACGAGAGCAAGTATGAACGGAATCGCAACATGTCCGGAGAAAAAAAGATCCCCACCGAAGGTGGTGAACGATCCATAGATGCGGGTCGCGTCCTTGTACAATCCGAGGTGCGTCATGTTGATGAATACCGCCCGCGTCACTATGATGGACGCTAGGCAAATAAAAGTCAGAGGGAAATAGCGCGGCAATACGAATAAAAGGCAGAGTGTGATGAGGGCCATCAGGTGCGCTTCCGTGTGGATGAATGCTGTGTCCAACCGGGGGATGGCATCGAGCAGAACATCGCTGATGGAACGTCCGAGAGGGGCGAGAGCCGTTGCGTGCATCCCTGCAATGCGATTTATCGCATATGCAAAGACTACCGCAAACACGCTTACTCCGGTCCCAACAACCCATGCCGGAGTAGCGAAGAGGCGTTCGTACTCTTGCGCGAGTGAGCTAATGAACCGAGGCATGAGCTATCGGCGCGAGAGACGCGCGCTTTGAAAGATGGATTGAGAACAACACGTGAAGGATCGTCCACGCGAAGAAATATTCCCGCGAGAACAGATAGGAGAAGAAAGACCCCGTGGAAAAGGTCGCGTAGAATATGAAGCACCCCGCGAGAATGACGTTTACCATGATAACATCCCGTATGTATCCCTTAAAACATACCTGTTCGGGCTCTTCAAAGAATTTGAAGAGGTTGAAAAGATACCAGCGAGTACAGTGGAATAATATGATATACCCGAGAGCTGACATAACCCCAATGGACTTCGGGATGAAGATCATGACGAGAAGAATACCGACACCCGAGAGAAGGAACATCTCGGATGCATTGATAGCCTGAGCACGTAGACGCGAAATGACAAGCGGTGCACACGCTGCAAAAGCGAGAGGCGCGATGAGGAGGGGCGCAGTAACGCCATATGCGTATCGTAAAAGAAGTGCTGTGTATAGAAGCACAAACGCAATGCCAAGGAAACGCATTTCTTTCGTTGGTGATAGACCGCTGATATGTATTTCATCCAGAAAAAAATGGACTGCGAAGACACTCCCGGCGGCAACAAGCGTCCACAGCTGTGGTTCGGGGATGAATGATAGTGCCGTGAAAAGTCCCGCGCACGCGAGAACATACAATGCTCCGTAAGTACCATCGACGCGGCCTTCCCGCCATTGTTGCAGATATGTGAGTAAAAAATGTGCTTGGCCGAGTACGATGACAGCCGCTACCATGGTCTTTTCCCGGAGAAATATCACCGCGAGGAGCGGAAACAGGAATGAACACATGAATCCAAATGCATTCCATTGTTGAGGAGGCATGTCGGCAGTATAACAAGTCGCAATCGACACTTATTCGAAGTGACAAAGAACATCCGAGACATCCCATTGCTTAGAGAGCATCGGCTCCCACATCGTCCCTGTGGAATCGTATTTTCGAACCTTGAACGTAACGTGCATCCTTCCTTTCGAGTCCCGAAAGTCGTTGGTAAACTTCCATGCGACAGATCCCTCTTCTGTGACCTCAAGAACAGTATTGGCCATGCTCGCAGTGATAAGCGTATTACCGTTAGGCAACCGCTGCGCGCCGCCCATGATGCTCGAAGTAAATTGTGCTTTCTCCAAAGTTGAAGATCCGCCCGAATATGTCCAGAGTATCTCATTTGTCCGCGGGTCAACCTCACCAACGCCACTCACAAGTAGCGGTCTCGGGATGTCGCGCAGGAAACCATTGTCAAAAACGAGCACATTCCCCGCATCGGTGAACGTGGCGTCATGCTGGAGCGATAAGATGCGCTTTGTTTCCCATATGACCGCACCGGTTTTTGCGTCAATGATAAACAGCGTGCTTATGTTACGCGCACTAATGAGGTACGCGGGTGTGTGCGTGATGGGATTGTCGAGAGTATACCGCACTGAATTTATATGGGCCCAATCATTACGAGGTGTTAGAGGTCCGAGAACGTATCTATGGGGATCGAGATGGTCTTCAGGTCGCCAAGTCCAAACTATTTTTTTATCTCGATTTACTTCTACCAGCTCATTAGTCCATACCATTGTCGTGGGTAGTTGCATGCCTCCCCGTACACTTTCTGCAAACCGCTTCGGTGCAAGACTCCATCGTGTATACACGATATTTCCATTCGGAAGTACTTCGAAATCGTGAGTCATCTGCCGATCTTCATACTCCCAAAGCACGTTCCCCTCCCAGTCAAGTTCCTGAATGAGACCCGTCGAACCACCGCTTGGAAAATCGGCAATATTGATGGGCGGCGTCATCGCGGCAAACAAATGGCCGTTTGGTTGCAAGTACGAGATGAGGGTTGGGTATCTTGTATACCAAGTATGGACTGCATCGCCCGTGTTGTCTATGAGGTGTACTTCTCCCGGCTCATCAAAATCATTATCACCATAATACGGAGCAACCAGCGTATACCCCGGACTTACCTTAGATGTATCGATCCAGATTGAGGTTCCAAGACCCAATTCGCATATTTTCTCTACGATTGTAAACGAGGCGACGCTTCCGATAACGAGGCCGGAGAGCACGAGCGCGAGCATCTTATAGAGCGGTCGCGCCTGTAGCATCAGAAAAGTGTATCACGTAGCTGTAGCAATATTCTAAAGTACGTTAAAATACCATGTGTCATGTTTCCGCGGACCCATTCTTCTTTCGTGATCAAAATATTATTCGTAATCGTACTTTGTCTTCTGCTGATAGGAGCGGTGGTTTTTTCGCTGAATGGAGGAGCGTCGATTGAGTCGGCCGAGTATGAGTATGCAAATTCCAATTCGAATCCAACGGGTTTAGTTCTTTATTCTGAGACAATTCCTGTCCTTGCCCCGCATACGCACGAAGACTTAGACTCAATAATTGATCAGGAACACGGAGAAATTATCGGATTACGAAGTGGAACATACGTTACCGACAGAGACTTGTGGGTAACAAAGATCGCCTGGGAGGTCGAGAACGCTCCGATAGCGACGCTGCACCATTTCATTTTTACGAAACAGGATAAGTCGGCAATTTTGTGCCCCAACGGGTTTTCCGACAAAGAAGAGGTTCTCACGGTTGGATCTGATACAACTGCCAATGAACTTGCGTTCCCCCAGCCTTACGCAATCTTCATTCCACGCGGAACTCCCCTTGATCTCGAGACAATTCTGCACAATCCAGTGCCGCCATTTGGTCCCGGCGGAACATACGAAAATGTCCGCATTAAATTAATACTCACCATTGGTGAAAGACCTGCGTATAAGCCACTCGAGCTGGTGCGGCTCTCTCTCGAGGACCCTGCGTGCACCCCTAGCAGCAGCACATTCGACGTCCCNGCTAACAGCGTTTCCTTCGTGAAGAGTATGAATAGCCCTATTTCCTCTTACACGTTTAAAGAGAAGTCCAATCTGGCCCTCATAGGAGCCCATACGCATGGATGGGATCGTGGGGAGGAAGTTACGGTATATCTCAATGGACAAAAGCTCGCGGAATTTATTCCGAAGAGAATGAATGCAAATCCGTGGTCATGGGCAACGCCTACAAAAATAATTAATCGCACCGTCCAGGCCGGCGACACTGTCACGTTTACGGCAACTTATTCAAACCCCTACGACGAACCTTTGATTCACGAGGCAATGGGTATGATCCTCCTCGTTTTCACGCCGATATAAAAGTCGCGCGGTGACTCCTAGTCGATAGTCACGATGCGGACTCTGTTAAGTTCATGCCGCAATCTTTGGAAGATTGCGGCATGATTTTTCAAATCTGATTGGATCAGATTTGAAGAATCACATCATCTTCACATCAATGCTGACACCGGACGGAAGGTCGATGTTGGTCAGGGCCTCAATCACTTTTGGATCAGGATTCAGGATGTCGATCATGCGCTTGTGGATGCGCATCTCGAATTGCTCGCGGGAATCTTTGTCGATGAATGCAGCGCGGTTGACCGTGTATTTCTTGATATCGATAGGAAGCGGCACGGGGCCCACGACCGTGGCGTTGTAGCGCGCGGCCGTGTCGATTATTTGCTTGACCGACTTATCCAAAATGCCGTGCTCATAGGCGCGGACTTTGATGCGGAGGCGGTGTACGCTTTCTGTCTTTTTTACACGAGGAGCAGCTTGTGGTGAGCGGGTCGAACCCGGTGCGGCGGCAGCTTTGGCAGTAGGAACCGCCTTTTTGGCACGCGGCTTGCGAGCCTTCACAACCTTCGCTTCTGCTGTCATAGAACCCAAAGAGTATGCACTACGGGGATAAAAAACGCAACAGATGCCTCCTAGGCTGATATATCGGCGTAGTTGAAGAGCACCCCAAATGCCCTGCACCACGTGAGGACGTACCTGTACTCCGCGGCGTCGACACCTGCCGGAATCTCGTAATTGATATTCCCTTCCGTTGCCTTTACACGACCGAGATCGATGAATTCCTTTGCGTCGAGGTCTTTTGCGAGGTACACGAAGATGTCGGGGCCGTTTATCGTCTTGTAATTCTCGTACCTGACGTAGCGCCTGCCGTCTGCCTCCACGATGCGCACCGTACCTGAAGCGGGATGTGCAGGTGTGTCGACGACGTTTGCCACGATTTCGTCAGGAGTTTGCGCGCTCTCTTCGGAGATGGGAGCCTGTTCGTCGACTTTGATATTGATGAAAAGCGGCGAAATCGCGTAGTACGCGAAGGCAAGCGCTCCGAGAAGGATGGCTCCCCCGACTCCGTACAAAAGTTTTTTCCCCATTCCCGTCAGCATATCATCCCCCGCCGAATTCCTCTGACAAAGTGTTTTTAACGCCTCGTTGCTAATTGTTTTTCTATCGCCCTAATGCGCCCTTGCAATGCCTTGATATCATCGCCGTATTCTCGAACCGCCTCATAGTTATCCTCGAGCTTTGCGAGTCGCCGTTTAATATCTTTCAGTTCCTGCTCAATCGAATACAGGCGCTCTTCAATACGAACAATGTCATCTTTCGTCGCCATTCGGTCCTTGACGAAATTGACAATATCGAGAATCTCCGCCGTCTCGCTCTTACCTTTGCTTCTGCCCCTCCGCTTCATAGCTTGAGGATTATAACACACGGGAAAACTCCCCCGCCGCCTGCCCGTCCGTAGCTCGTAGCGAACGCGAAGATGCGTAGGAGGGAATTTTCCGAGCAATTATTTAATGTCTATCCAATAGCGTAGCGCGTCGAATCCCTCGAAGCCCTTTTCATGATTCACGACCTTGTTTTCGAAAACACCGCCATTTTTCTCGATGATTTTCCTCGACGCTATATTGCGGGCGTCGGATGTTATCAGCACTCGCGTAAGACCGAGTTCTTTACCTTTCCGTAACGCGAGTTCGAATATTTTGTTGCCGTACCCCTTGCCTCGTTTGGTCGGTCGGATGTCGTAGCCGATGTGACCGCCGATGTACGTGAGCTTGTCGTTGAGCCGGTGGCGGATACTTGTACGGCCGATGAACTCGCCGTTGTCTACGAACCAATATTCGGTCTCGGGCACATAGCCTTCCTGGAGATTCTTTCCCTCCGCATGGCTTCCTACCTCCGCGACGAATGAACCGAAGTCATTCTCGAGCTTCGGTATGGAGAGATTGCGATAACGCCTATTGCGATTTGTGTAGTCATTATCAGCCTGAAACTCCTTCACCGCTTCGATGAATGAATCTTTGTATTCCGTTGACGGTTCAATAAGTTCCATATCCTATCCGAAGATTTGCGAGTGACTGCCGATATCAATTAGAAGAATGACTACGATATCCTCCCGATATTCGTAAACGAGTAGCAGATCTCCCTTAATGTGACACTCTCGGTAGCCAAGATAATCGCCGATCAACGCATGGTCTCGGAAGATTGACGGCAACCGTTGGCCAGTTTTCAATAATTCCGTTACGCGCTTGTAATCGTCCGCGACCGCAACAGAGAATTTGCCCGACCTTTTTAATTTCTCAAGTGCCCGTGCGAAACGGCGTGAAAAGACTATTGTATACACGCACTTATTCTATCCCAAGATCTCTAAAAAGTTCTTTGGTATCTGTGTATCTTTTCCCATGCTTAAGTGCCCACGCGGCTTCCCTATCCCATGCGGCGCGGATCTTTTTTGGGTCTTTCTTTGTCGGTGTAAAAGGCAATCCTTGCTCAACTATAACTTGTTTGAGAAAGATGTTGACCGCCGAGGACATATCCAAACCAATGTCAGCAAGCGCCTTTCGCGCCTCCCGTTTAGTCTTCTTTTCAACTCGCACATTTAACGTAGTCATAGCCAAGAGTATATACCATGTGCGCACACTGTCAATACACCAATCCTCCTTCCGCTTATTCGCGCGAATGAGGGATGAGTGGTTATTCAGACATTGTGGGCATCGGGAGGCATTCCATGATCTCGACCGAGGTGCCGGGAAAAATCGTAAAGTGCGGGTGGTTTTCAAACATTTTTGCCGCCTCCTCGTGCGTCTCGGCCTGTACGACAGCGTAGCCGCTTATCGCGTTCTTCGTATCCGCGACGCCGTTTTTGTCGGTCCGTTTGGTTTTGCCGATCGGCGAGCCGTTGTCGATAATAGACGCCGCATGGTCTTGCCCCCATTTCATCCACGCCGCCATCCCCTTCTGCTCTATCTCTTTGCGCTCTGCCTCGGGCATCGCCATCCACTTTTTAAAAGAATCGTCCTCCATCGTCCCCAAATAAATCGCCAAGAATTTTTTCATATGATTTAGCGAAATCATGCCGCGTACCGTCAACTATTACGCGGCCCTAATTTATTTTATTAGCTAATAGTCTGCAGAGTATACACCTGCATCATGAAGAAATCCTGAGCATTGACCCGCCCGCGTTTCAAAATCCGCTATGTTGCTTTTTGTGCCGTGAGAAGGTAGGTTTCTCGGAGCGAATCAACGCGGAGAAGTGTCATGAGACGATTCCCTATCTGCCCCTGCCAGTCAGGGATGTTTGAATTTGAATGGCAGCTTGTCTGCCACGGCGGAACGATGCTCGGCGGCTACGATGTCTACCGGTGTACGGACTGCAGCAAATGCCTCTATCACTTGCCAGAGTACGGCGTTCTGTTCATCCCGACTAAACAACTAAACGCCGAGGAAGACACGCTGGTCTCCATGCTGCGGATGGAGTTGCACCTCAGCGATGCACGAAAAGCCGCCGATAAACACGTCGCGTCAATCGCATTCAAGGACCTTCCCGAGCACACGCAGTTCTACCTGCAGGATAGTCAACTCGGATGGCGGCCCGCGGACGTGCTTCGGCTCAATGTGCCTCTCGCAGTCTCGCGGAGAGATCCGAATCCGCATCTTGTTCATTTCTTCCTGCATCCGCCGCACATCGTCAAGACGGACTTCGTCTGACGGAAATAGCGACGCGAAGGCCGCGACTAATCCTCGCGGCCTTCTCATTTCTCCCCCGCCGAATTCGCGGAGTAAGATATTCTTAACGTCTTGCTGCAAGCTGTTTTTCGATCATCTTGACTCGGTCTCTCAGTTCATCAATTTCCCTTGTGACCCCCTTGAGATTCTTAAATTGCTCTTCGAGAACATCGAGGCGATGCTTAATGTCTTTGAGCTCTTGACGGATATCCCGAAGGTCGGTACGAATCTGGGCAACGTCGTCCTTGGTTGCGCCTTCATCTTTCGTAAGCATCCGATCCTTGATGAAATTCACGATCTCAAGGATTTCGCGCGTCTCACTCTTTCCCCTGCTTTTGATCTTCCGCTTCTTCATGGATGGCGATTATAGCATGTGAGAAAACCCGCCTCATTCAGTAGAATGACCTACTGGGTTGAGGCGGGATTTTCCCTGCGATTCCTTAGAAAAGGAATTACGCAACAATCTTTGTTACCACACCAGCTCCCACCGTTTTACCACCTTCGCGGATAGCGAAACGCATCTGGTCTTCGATAGCGATCGGAGAGACGAGCTTTACCTTGAAAGTCACGGTGTCGCCCGGCATGACCATTTCCACTCCTTCTTTGAGGGTCACTTCGCCCGTCACATCCGTGGTGCGGATGTAGAACTGCGGCTTGTAACCTGTGAAGAACGGTGTGTGGCGGCCACCCTCTTCTTTGGTCAGAATGTATACTTCCGACTCAAATTCAGTGTGCGGCTTGACCGAGCCCGGCGCGCAGAGGACCTGTCCGCGGTGCACATCTTCTTTCTTCGTGCCGCGCAAGAGGACTCCTGCGTTATCGCCTGCTTGGCCCTGTTGGAGCGATTTGTTGAACATTTCGACGCCCGTGACGGTCGTCTTGGCGGTGTCGTGGATACCGACGATCTCGATCTCTCCGCCGACTTTGACGATTCCACGTTCGATGCGGCCGGTGACGACGGTGCCACGGCCTTCGATGGAGAACACGTCTTCGATGGGCATGAGAAACGGCTTGTCGAGCTCACGAACCGGCTGCGGGATATATTCATCGAGCGCTTTGACGAGCTCCATGATCTTGTCGCTCCACTCATTGCCCGGTGCGGAGTTCTCAAGTGCTTTGAGACCCGAACCGCGGATGACCGGTGTCGCTTTGCCGTCGAAACCCTGCTTCTCGAGGAGCTCGCGGACTTCCTCTTCGACGAGGTCGATGAGGTCTTTGTCGTCGACTTGATCGACTTTGTTGAGGAAGACGATGACTTTTGGCACGCCGACCTGCTTGGCAAGCAGGATGTGCTCACGTGTCTGAGGCATGACGCCGTCGGATGCTGCGACGACGAGGATCGCGCCGTCCATCTGAGCGGCACCCGTGATCATGTTTTTGATGTAGTCGGCGTGGCCCGGCGCATCGACGTGTGCGTAGTGGCGGTTCGGCGTCTCATACTCGGAGTGCGAGAGCGAGATCGTAATACCGCGCGCCTTCTCTTCGGGCGCCTTGTCGATATCATCAACGCCTTTGACGGTCGCCGAGTAGCCGTTGCCCGCTTTCGAGAGCACGTTCAAAATCGCCGCGGTCAAGGTCGTCTTGCCGTGGTCGACGTGTCCGATCGTGCCGACGTTGACGTGCGGCTTACTGCGATTGAATTCTTCTGCTGCCATATACAATATTCTTTTAATCTACTAAAAATTTCTAATGCCAACGCTTTGGGTGCCGGCCCTAGGCCGACGGTGCTCCGGTATCTTTTGTCTTCCCCTCCCAACGTTTAAGCGGTTCGCTAGGCCGCACGGTGGGAAATTCGAGCAAAAGAATACGCACAGAGCGTGCGTGGAGCAATAGTAGCAGAAGCGTTTTGAGCGTCAAGGGTTTTGGTACCCCCCTTTATCGGATGCCGGTGTCACAGGAGATGTCTACGGTCTTAATCTCGTTGCCTGCAACCTGTGCGCTTACTTCTTTGCAGAAAGGCAGTGGGTCCCCGCCGGAGGCAGAGAGCATGTATGAGTCAGCTTTGACCTTAATCATGTACGAACCCGTCTCATCGGTCGGGACCGATATGCTCGTGCCGTCTGTAATCGAGCGGACCGTAAGGATAGTTTGATACGTCTTCCCCGCACAGTTGGGGTCTGGAGGAGTGGTCTCCACGGGGCAGGTCGGCCCGAGCGTCACGACACCTTGCAGGGTGGCGTAGCCTTCGGTCGAAGGACATTCCGCGAACTCGCAGTTGGGGCCGGTGCGCCCGACCGAAGAGCCGTCGGGACACATCTTTGCGTCCATGGTGCATTGCTGCCCACCTAGCGTAGCAGCACCGGAATACCATAGCCATCCGCCACCGATAACGAGGAGAGCTGCAACAACCGTCAAGACGTTTCTATTCATCCCGCCAGTCTACACCTAAAGCACAGAGCTCCTAATTAGGTCCGAACGTGCGGAAGATGAGGGCCTTGATGTCGTCCATGACGGACTCGAGTGCGGTGAACGTAGAGGCGAGTTGGGCGTAGGGTCTATCTCCTGCGGGTGTGGCCGATGCGGAGGGTGCGGCGGTCCTCACCAGGAACAAGGCGTCGCGGGCGGGAATGGTGACGGAAGAGCCCACCGCACTGCCGTTGTTCACGACCGGATCTACCATTCCTTGTATGCGTTTGAATGAACCGCTGAGCGCGACATTCCACGGCACGTTCGACATGTTGAGGAGCACAATGCCACCCCCGAATTCACGCGACCATCGTTCGCCCGAGCCTTCGTACACCTTAATGTTGCGAATTTCCGTCTTGCCTACTTGTTCCGATACCCCAAAATACGGTGTATTGATTCCCGAAGGTGGGCAGAAGCGGTCGTTGGTAGAAGACGAAGGACAGCTTGCCGCCGTAAACGTAAGTGAATATGAGCGCCATGAACTATCGACAAGCACGCCCATGGCCCGTAACAAGCGCACGGTCTTCATCGGCATGAACACGGCGAGCATGCGCGGGACATCTTGATATGTCTTTCCCTTATAGGTCCAATCGTCATCGCCGCGTGCATCGAAGGTTATCGTGTACTCCTTGCCGGGTGTGAGCGCAAGCGCAGTGCTTGGCACAAAGCGCACACTTCCCCAGCTTTCATTCGGGACGACCACACCGGGATCCGCTTTTTCCGTGACTATCGCGGAGAGTACGCCGCCGCTTCCCACAGTAGTCGCCTGGAATCCCGCGTCTTTCTGGAGCGACCATGATGTTTGTGCAAAAAGATTCCCGGAAGTGTACTGCAGTTCGCGTTTGAGTGACCCGACGGGCTTTCCCAACCACCCCCACACATTGTCGACACCGCGGTGGTACTCATCCCAATCGAATGTCCCGCGAATAGTTCCGGTCTCCTGTATGCCATCCGGGTCATAGTATTCGTTCGTTTCGAGCGCTGTATATGGATTCATCATTTCCACGAGCGTTGCGGAGGCGAGATTGATCCGCGCGCGGCTGTTGAGGCCTTTGAACTGTTCGAGGAAGGAAGGCTGCAGGCACTGCCCTGTCGGCGTAATCGGGACGATGAGGCCTGTGTTGTCGTAATCACGTTTTATCGTGCATACGTTGTATGCTTCCGTCGCCGTTTTCGAATACGCGTACGTAAGCGGGACGATGCCGCTTTGTCCCTTCCCCGCATTCTCCGACCATAGTCTGAGGTGCGTAAATGCCGCTGAGAAAATATCGTAATCATTCGCAGAAGGGAACGATTCCATCTGGACGCCGTTTAAATACTTCCAATCCCTGACACCGCCGGTAGAGGCGGTACTGTCCGCTTGAATTATTTTGTTTGTTCCCAAAAGAGAGCGTAGCGTCTCATGGAACACCCGGGCACCGAGCCCGAAACTGTTTACACCCGCAACATAGCCGTGATCAACGACGAGGTCGTTGTCTGCGTCCATCGCGAAATTACTGTTGTTCTGCCGGCCCCACGTCCACCTCGCCACGTCGAATTCGACACCCTGTGCGCCTGCCTGAAGCACTCGTGCCTGAATGAGGCGAGCAAACCATTCCGCCCCCACCTCACCTACTCGCGCGAACGAATACGGATAACTATCTGTGCCGGGCGGTATGTAGTTTGTGGGAACTTTTGCGCTGTCGAGCGAGAAGTTGACTTGCAACTGACCTGACCAAAATCTGAAGGGTACCGCCGCAACGGCGTTGCCCGCAGCGAACGATTGGTTGGGCGAGGAAAGATTCAGAGCCTGCTGTCTCCAATCGCTTCGCGCTACTTTGAATGTAACCGTTCCGCCTGATTCCACTCTCTGTACTACTTTCATATATTCCGCCCTGTTCCAGTCCGGCGTGCCTCCCGAAAGCGGATAGACCGCAATGAAATAGTGATTTTTTCCGTCGTTGAATGTGTCTAACTCATCTTGATTGCTCGAGATCCGGTTCGGATTTTGGACGGTAAGCGAGTAAAACCCTTGTGCATCGGGCGCTGATGATATCGAGGTGACGTTCGAGCCCACCCGATATAGTAGATGCCCCGGATATACATATTTCCACTCATCAGGGCCGATTCCGCCGTACGCGTCCTGAAGCGTAAGCACTTTCGACGGCACGGGATCACCCCAGGCATCTGTCGTGCCGTTGCCGCTGATGCGACTCGAAATATTCTGTTGTTCCGCGAGACGAGGAGTCCCGTGTATCCACACAAATGGCTGCAATGCATTCATCGTTCCGTTGTACGCGCTCGTGCCAAGACGCGTGTTATTGATCGCATGTGCCTGCATCGGGAACGGGTATGTCCTGTTCTGTGGCAAGACCGGAGAAAGTTCTCCGGCAGAGACAGGTGCAGCTTTTTCTAGGAAGTCCTCCGCGCTCCAGCCATCGGGAGCGATGTCGAAGTCCACGTTCCACCATGTGTACTCGATGCCGCCGCGCTTCGCCTTTTGCGGTGGGTCGGCAAGGATGGTGCCCCGAGCGTTCTTGAGCTGTGTGCCCTGCGATGCTCCGCCTGCCGAATCGCGGACGATGAGACGATCGGTTGTCTGCACGCGATCGCCGGGGGAGAACTTGTCGCTCGGCGGCGGGTCGTCATCTCCGTCGCATATCGTGTTTCCACTTTGCCGTATCCTGTCGCAGTGAATGATTTTCCTCTCCTCGGGAATGCCGATGAAATCCAAGCCGCTCGTCGTGAGCGAGTCCTTGTCGCGAATATCGGACACGATGCCGGCGGGATATCCTTTGAATACGGTGTTTTCTATTGTCGTGGGGCCGCTGGTAAAGCGCAGGAATCCGAGCCACGTCGTGCTTGAATCCACCTGCTCCGCCGGCGGCGCAGCATCGGCTCCAATAAAGAGATTCCGATACACGCCGTAATTCGAGCGGCGAATGTGCACGCCTACAGAATTGTTCCAGAATTTCGAATCCTGTATGCGGAATGGAGTGTATCTTGCTGCGCTCGCAGATCCCGTGATAGTACTGAACGGGTTCGGGAGCCCTTTCTTTTTGAGCTCGCCCACAAAATCCGTCACGATGTGCGCTGACGTATCCTGCACAAGATGGACGTACAGACCCATCTGATTTGCATACGCGGTATTGCCGTCGAACTCGTTGACGGGGATCTCTGATGGAAGCAGGTGCGCGGCGTTCGAGCCCCAGTAGTACAAATCCGACGAGAGTGACCCGAGCGCTTCCTGCGCGTACTGCCTCTCGACGATGACTCCTTTGGGACCCTTCGCGATATTGTGCGAAAGGTACACAAACCCGGGGCCAATACAGCCGGCGGCGACATTGTCCACGACGCGCACGAGCGGCCCCGAGAAGAAGTAGCATTCACCGAAGGTCGCGAAGTCACTCAGCGCGGCCCCCTCGAAGTAATACATCGGTCGGACCGGAACTTTGTTGTTCTTCGTGCCGCCCGCGGCGAAATTGCCGCGGAATGTGCCCATCTCAGCGCCTTCTTCCGTGACGAAACCGGCGCCGGTGAAGTTGTACACGATGTTGTCGGTAAAATTGACCCTGCTCGTGTGATTAACCATGCCCCAGCTCGGGCTTCCCCACGCGACCGATCCTTCGGCAACTGCAGTGCCTTGATCAATACCACAGAGGTGGAAGTGCAGTGCGTATCGCCCGCGTGGATTCGTCCCTCCTCCTGTTATAGGGTCGTCGATAGGTCGCGATTTGTCGGTGCGGCCGAGGTCGAGGAAGAGCGCGTGTTTGACCACTGATGCACTGCAATTCATGAGCATCACGTGGCCACGCCTGTCGGTCGCAGTGTTCTCAGATCTAAAGACGACGTTGCGCGCGAGGTTGGCGATGTGCACCTGCATGCTCGGGTCGAGGCGATGTTCGTATGAAAGCGGCGCGTTCAGCGTGACGGTGCTTCCCGAAACGGCGGTGATCGTGCGCACCTCGTTCTCGAGCGGACCGTCGCGCGTAGATGTGAAGCGCGTCGCGGGGATGACGAGCGAGTCGCCGATGCCCCACCTGGTCGGAGCCGCATCGAGCGTGATCGTGCTCGCTCCGGCGGGTACGCGGTTGCCTGCCGTCGTGAACGGCGTTTTGGATGTGCCGTAGATTTTCACTTCGCCGTATGAGATGAGACCGCGCCGCAGCGCCTCCGGATCTTCTGCGGTGGGCGCTACCGTGCCCGTATCGATGAAGACGACTTCCGCCTTCTTATTGGGCCGCACGGGCGCACTTTCGGTACCGATGCGGAGCGACCCTGTCGCTTCGACCTGTATCGTCTCGACGAGGAGGCGCGTATCAGCGTCCGAGGCGAATTGGAGCGTCCCGCAGAGTTGGATATGTTTGAGCCGAGCCGACTCAATAGATCCGAGCGTGACGTTCACATGATGTGGGATGACGATCGTCGCACCATCGGACGGTACCCCACCACTCCATATCGACGAATCGTTCCAATTCCCATCCGCGACCGCTTGCACGACAGAAGACGTACCCTCCCGCGTCTGGCCGCGCGGGCCAAGATGACGATGCCCCTGCCTATTGGTCGCACTCGTGACTGCCGCCTCATCGTTGACGCCGCATGCGCTCACCTGCAAACTTTTCTCCACGAAATCCTCCGCCACCCAGCCGTCGGGGGCGGTGTCCCAGTTGATATTCCACCAGGTGTATTCGATGCCGGCTCGTGTCGCTTTCGTCGGGCCGCCCTCCACGGTGCCACGCGCGGCTTTCAGTTGTCTGCCCTGCGAGGGGCCGCCGGCCGGTATGCGCACTTGGACGTTGGACGTCGCCTCCACGCGATCGCCGTTCGTGAACTTGGGCGGGATTGTTTCGTTCTCTACCGTCACACTCACAGGACTCGACGTCGCGACGTTGCCCGCTTTGTCGCGCGCGACGGCGTAGAGCGTGTGGGGGCCGTTCGTCTCCAGAAGTGTATTCCAGAGATACGAGAAGACGTCGCCCGATGGCGCGGTGATGTCGGCGAGTATTTTCGAGAGTCCGTCTTTGAAGGTGACGCCTTCGACGCCCGAGCCTGTGTCGGTCGCTGTGGCGGAGACGGTGACCGCGCCGGAGACGTTGCCTGCGGGAGGCGCGGTGAGGGAGACGACTGGTTTGATGGTGTCGGTGGGTGATCCCTGTACTGCGCCAAGTATCTCCGCCGGCGTGCCGACGAGAATGACGCTCCTGTTGGTCAAGAGCTCGAAGCTCGGGCGGCCGTGCCATTTGGCGGCGCTTTCGGGAGAGAACATTCCGATGAGGTACTGCCGTGAACGTATCGAGAAGAAACCCGCACGGAATTCCTGCGTCATGACGGTGCCCTCGCTCCTATCCTCGCGTCGAATCTCGGTAAGCGCATTGCTGTCGATGGTGCGGGTCTGTTCTTTGTTCATCGGGTCTTCTGTCGGCAAATAGAGTCCGACACCGACTCCCTGACCCGGATTCTGGCTCGTGCTCAATATCATGAGCGGTAGGTCTATTTCGCCGCAGTCCTCCTTGCCTCTCGGTGCCACGGGCTCGCTGACTTCGGTCTGCAGTTCTTCCACATCAGACTCTTCACTCAACACTGTGAGCGCCCCCGCCGAGTCAAGCCCCGTCCCTTTCACGCGACACGCGATGCCGTAGAACCCTGCAAGCCGCGCCGACTTCGAAACCCATTTTCCATCCATACGATAGTGGATCCACTGAAACTGCTGGGTCAGCCGCAAGCCCATTGGCGTGTAGGAGTTTCTCGATACGTCGCTATTGGTCGCCGCCTGATTGCCGGGAAGCGCGGGCGAAATGTCTTTTGCGCGATTCCTCTCCTCTATCCCAAAATAGGTAAGGGTACGTGGCGGGCGTACGTAGGCATAGTATTGTACGTTGTCGAACGCGGGTATGCCGTATTTGCCGGTGGCATTGGTCGTTTTGGCGGAGAAGTCATACTCGGTCCGGATCCTATGGTCCACATTTGGCACGCCGTTATAAAAGAGCGGCATTTGGAATTGCGGTACAAGCACGCTCTCGGCGCTCTGTACCACCTCGACGGGAGCGCCGTACTGATCCGTGTACCCTGCCTGCGTTGGGTTGTACATGCCGCTACTCGTCGTGTGCATGGAGGAGCGCGACGACCCTTGCCAGCCGCGGCCATAATTGGGTATCGCAACCTGCTCGCCGTCTACGCCGGGTATGCCAAAACCGTTGAGCACGAAATTCATCATGTAGCCGCCGCCCTTGTCGTCGAAGCCGACACGAGCGCTTTTGCCGCCGAGCGCGGCGGTTAGCGTGTGCGATGGCGGTTTATTCGGGTCGGAGTAGACGACGATTTGCGAGCCGACGTTGTGCAAATCGCCCGGCTTGTAGGTGAGGCCTTCTATTTTGAGCTCTGCCGCCGCGGTCGGCGCTTTCTCCATAAAATTCTCTACACTCCACCCATCGGGCGCCGTGTCCCAATTCACCCGATACCATGTGTATTCCACCCCAGCGACTGTTGCTTTTTGCGGTGGACTATTCTCGATAGTGCCTTGTGCATCTTTTTTCTGCACAGGTACGAGCGGTGTTCCCCCCGCTGTCGCGCGCACGCGCAGGTTTTGGGTCGCCTGCACGCGGTCGCCATTTTGGAATTTGGGCGGGGTGGTTACTTCACACGTACCATACTGATACGCGCTGTCGCCGGAGAGGACGCCGTTGGTGCAGGTGCGGCTCTGTGAAAATGTGGCGCACTGTTGCGGAGGCGCCGCGGTGCGGGAGGAGTAGAACGTGCGGAACTCACCATTTAGAACGGTGACGCCATCCAAGGTACAGCTTTGTGGAGGTGCGACTGCGGCTTCAAGGTAGTTCTGCACAGACCAGCCTTCGAGCACGAGCGCGCGCGAGCCGGGAGGCGGCGGCCACGCTATCTTCCACCACGTGAAGTTGTTGGCTGTGGTGGGGCCGCCGACGATGATGCCTTGCGCATTAGGACCTTTCGCGTCGAGGCGTGTGCCGGATGTGGTGGGTGTTGCACGTACTGCGACACGAACGGTCGGCGAGACGGTGTCGCCCACTTCGAATGCGGCGGGGGCCGCGGCGTCCACCGTGATGGCCGCGGTGCA
>C687J35174_10003040_pt1 | contig 23227 bp, 22 predicted proteins | sample RifCSPhighO2_01_FD_35174 | JGI IMG/M metagenome (IMG submission 35174) | reverse complement strand
AACTATGTTTTTTCAATAGCGGCCCCGACTGTCCACAGGCGGGCAAATCTGGAATGATAAGCCCATGCCCTTGAATGTTACTTGCCAGGTCTACCAAACCTTTATGACTTCCGGGAAAACCGTGCAGAAAAACTATTATGGGTTTTTGTTCACGGTTTTTTTGCCAATACAATACTTCCCTTCCATTGACGGTAACTGATTCCTTTCTAAACTTCATCGGTAATATTAATTTTTAAAATTTATCGTAAATATGCTTCTCGCTTCATCCCATATTTCCGACTTGTTATGAACCTCCTTCAACCAAAACCAAACATTCTGTCGCTTCGCTTCTTAGAAACCCTCGGTTTCTAACGTCTGCACTTCGTGCGACTGTTTTCCTACACAGGGAAAATACTTTTCTGAGACGGGATTTTTCCCTAAAGCGAATAAATCTCGCGTCTGGACCCGACCCTCTTTGTCCGAATGGCGGTTTTGGTTTACATATTACCATTTTTAAACAATTCACGGGCAGTATTCCACATTTCGGGTTTGTTATGAAACTCCTTTAACCAAAACCACCATTCGGCTCCCCAAAAGTAAAACGTATCAAGTCCTGTTTGCTTGGCATACGTGACATTTTTTTTAAACTGGTTTACGTTCATGGTTTTTTCCTGCTCTCCCATCGGCACACCGGAGAAAAAACTGGAAGTCCAAGGCTCTGCCTGAAGCTCTATGTTAATAACTTCTTTACCAAAAAACGCTTTAACTATTTGGGCTTTATGCCAGTACATCACGGCCGGCAAAGGGAAGTTCATATAAAAACCGTACTCGCCCCAAACATTCACCCACACTTTTCTATAGGTGGTGATGCCGACAACATCCCCGATTTTCGCCGCCTCAAGCCAAAAGGACTGTTCGCCTGAATCTGAAATAATAACCGGCTTGGTATCATCAAGTGATTTTATGAGAGCCACTTCTTTTTTCAAAAACTCCTTGTCATACCAAGGGCATTCACCAAACCTAAACAATGGCTCGTTTTCCGCCTGCCAAGCGACTATCGCGCCATTGTTTTTATACCTTTTCACAGTCTCTTCTATATATAACAACAAACTGTCCTGCTGTTCTTGCCTTGAAAGCCCTTCGGCCCAATTTGGCAAATGGCATTCCGGCCACCGGCCTGTTTTCATGCCGACAACATAAATGACGCTTACGTTATGCCGAGCGGCTTGGCTTATTTGCCAGTCAATGTCATCAAAATAATACTCTGTTCTTTGCCCCTCAACAAAATCCCACTGCGTATGCAGTTTCAAATTTTTAACATTTAAATCATCTAAAATAGCCGCGTACGTTTTCTTCCAATCAAGCTTTAACCGTTCGGTCTGCATTTGGGAAAAATCAATTCCCCATGTTATTTCTTTTTGTACGGGAGCTTTGGCAATAAAAAAATAATTCACCAAAAACAGGGCGATTGAAGCAAGAATAAAAAAAAGTATGATAACTGTTTTTTTCATTTTTAATGAAAATTTTATTCTTCCTCGCGGACTACTTTTTCTATATTATACGTCCCCAGTTGCTCCATTTCCACAAAACCCTGCATGGCCATTTCGGCAAAATCCCCGACTTCCAATAAATCAAAAAGCCATTGGTCGGTATATTTTGGGTTTTCTTGCGGCACACCTGCTCCAACGTGTGTCAACCATCTTCTATTAAAATCTTCCTGTGACCCAATAGAAGGCTCAATCACTATCGGGATACCAAGCCCGGCATAAAAAGATAACTCCGAGGGTTTTGTCATTAAAATATCCGTGGTCCGCAACGCTTGGTTAAATTTTTTAAAATACTCTTTGGCAGTTTTACCGGATAGTATTTGCAACCATTCGCCCAAATCCCAATTTTTCAGTTTTTTTGAAAAATATTCCTTCAACTCTTCTCTGGTACCCACCGAAATAATAAACCTCAGCTCTTTAGACTTAATTTTCTCTTTTAAATTCCTGGCTATTTGGAGGGCTATTTCTTTTTGGGCGCCGGCGCCTCCTATTGAAAACATAATTGTCAAAGGATGGTTCGGCAATGTTGGCAAATCCCCCAAATAACCCTTTATCAGGGGCCCATATACCCTGCGGTACTTTCCCGAAGGATCAAGGTTTAAAATACGATAGCTTAAATCTTTTTTTAAAATTTCTAAGTTTTCACTGCCAAGGTTTTCTTTTGGTAATGGGTACCCTGTTAAAATAATATTTTCCGGCTTTACCCCATAAAGTTTAAGCCTGTCACGAACCCAACTGCAAGGAGCCAAATATTTTATTCTGCTTTTTTTAGGGTCCAAAGAAACCCAAACCCTCGCAATGTCAGCATCGCATATAATACAGTAAATATCATTGGGGTAATTCACTTCTTCGGCCATAAATGCCGGCGTAAAAAAGGTGGTAACCAGTGGCAAGGGATTCTGTGCCAGCTTTTCTATTAAATCTCTCCCCCAACCCCGCCTTACCGAAGAGAAAATAACCTTACCCATTAAGTTGGCGCCGGATAAATCCCTTTTTGGATAATAGCCAAGTATTTTTTGGAAGCTGTCAAAAAATAAAAAAAGAATAAGACCGACAATGGGTATTCTCCTGAATCTTGCGATAAATTCATAAAAAGACCTGTTTGAATGCCAGAATTTTTTATCTTTTAAGGGAATGCCATCATAATTATTGGCATTAATGATAGTTCTTCCAAAAGCAAGGTCCTTTAGCGGAGCTGCTGTCCGTTGGTGGCCATAACCCATATCAACCGCAATCACCCAAGCCGATTTTTCTTTAGTAAAACTATTTTTATCTTCTTGCATATTGGTTAATTATACAACATTTTTTCACCCATTTACACAACGCAACGGCAAGGGCGCGAAAAAGGTTTAATATTGCAACATCTGCAAATACATGTTATAGTTTATTTGGTCAAAAACCATTCCTGAACCTTGAAAAGGAGCTTCCCGTGAGTGTCCGCAAATTACCCAAAGCGTTGGCCACTTTTTTGCTTTTCGCAACCACGTGTAGCGTGGGCCAAGCACAAACGCCACAACGCGGACTGACTGCTTGGCATCACGACGAGCCGTCGTTCACGTGCTTGATCGTCTGCATGGACGGCCGGTACGAACCCGCCATGGTTGCCAACGCCCGAACATGGGCGAAGGTTGATTGCGTCGACGTGGTAACTGAAGCCGGTCCATGCAAATACTTGGGTGGAAAACCTGTCAGCGACGAAGACAAGTACGCCCAGAAAAGTCTCTTGCGCCGGGTGGAGATCTCCATCAAGAAGCATGGAGCCAAAAAAATCACGATCGGCGCACACGACGAATGCGCGGGAGACCCATTCAAAAAGGAGCTTCAGGTAAAACACCTGCGAGCCTCCCGCGATTGGCTNCAATGCGAACTGAGGAAAATTGGGATAATCGACATTCCCATCAGGATGATGTGGGCAGAAGGGAGCTGGAAAAATCCCAAACTCACCGAAATCCCNTGATTCGTGCGCACCAAGCAAACAACTGTCGAAAGACAAGCAAAAACCGCAAGTATCATCCTGCGGTTATTTTATTGTCCCGATAACTAATTTAAAATTAATTATACGGGATCCCGTATCAATTTAATGTTATTAAATTTATCAGGACAAAAAAGCCCGACTTTCCGTTTGCAAAATTATTTTTTATGTAGTACTATACTTTGAGTTATCAACGGTTTATGTTAGCCATGATAAAGTANGGTGCATTAATCTATGTTCAAACTCTTACAAAAGGTATTTAAAACTCCTAATACGGTAATTCCATTAAGCGGAATCAACAAAGANCATGCTGAAATTATTGCCGTGGGAGAAAAAATAAAAAGCAAGGTACACTCACTCTTTAAGGGTTCCCTTGCTATACGACAGGTAGACGCAGGCTCTGATAATGCCTGCGAACAAGAATTGGTGGCTCTTTCCAATGCTTTTTATGACATTGAGCGGTTTGGGATACATTTTGTTGCCTCTCCCAAACACGCCGATATGCTTTTAGTAACCGGTCCAATTGCGCGAAATATGGCAGAGGCGTTAAAACGGGCCTGGCAAGCCACGCCGAATCCAAAAATCATTGTAGCAGTTGGCGATGACGCAATAAACGGAGGTATATTTAAGGGGTCATATGCCGTATCGGATGGAGTAAGTTCTGTAATACCGGTTGACTATCAAATTCCCGGAGATCCCCCTTCCCCAAAACAAATTCTTTATCACCTTTTAAGGATTCTTGAAGCTATAGGTAAAAAACCATCAAAATAATATGATTGACAGCGTTATATCTAATACAAGCTTCATTATTTTACTTTCATTGTTTACTGTTGGCAGTCTCGGGTCTCTGTTACTCTCAAAAAGAGACTCATACGCTAATGCCTGGAGCAGTTTTTTTGCGATTCTTGGTTCTCTATGGGGAATGATATTTGCTGTTTCTATAATAATTTCCGGCCATAGCTTATCTTTTTTGGCAGACGAATCAATATTCTCTCTCTTTTCAATATCTTTTAAGGTTGACCCGCTGTCAGCTTTTTTTGTATTTGTTATTTCATTGATTTCCTTTTTCTGCTCTGTTTATGGTATCGGATATGTAAAGCATTTTTACAAAAAGTATAACATCGGCACACTTGGATTTTTCTATAATATATTTATTGCAGGTATGATATTAGTAGTGACCTCCTCCAACGCCCTATTGTTTCTTGTTGCTTGGGAAATTATGTCTATTGCGTCGTATTTTTTGGTGGTGTATGACCATAAAGATGAACAAAATATAAAAGCCGGGTTCCTTTACCTTATTATGACACACGTGGGGACCGCGTTTATTATTTTTTCTTTCTTGTTGTTATATAAATTTACCGGGTCATTTGATTTTGATTCGATAAAATTAGGAGTTGCCTCAATCCCTCTTTTGATAAAAAATACCGTTTTTATCCTTGCGTTGATAGGATTTGGCGTAAAGGCCGGCATCGTGCCGTTACACATATGGCTTCCTAGCGCTCATCCGGCCGCGCCATCTCACGTTTCTGCCCTAATGTCCGGCGTGATGATTAAGACCGGGATTTATATGATGATAAGGATTTTCCTTGACGTACTACAACCCATTCCTTCGTGGTGGGGAATGACAATATTGGTTATTGGTGCATTATCTTCTTTAATCGGAGTATTATACGCCCTCACCGAACACGACATAAAAAGACTTTTAGCCTACCATAGTATTGAAAACATCGGCATCATTTTACTGGGTCTTGGAAGCGCGATGACTTTTTTGTCTCTTGATATGCCTCAACTTGCCCTTCTTGGGTTTAGCGCAGCTCTTTTCCACGTAGTAAACCATGCTATTTTCAAGTCACTACTTTTCTTGGGCGCAGGCTCTATAATCAACCAAACCCATACTAGAAACATGGAAGAATATGGCGGACTGATAAAACTTATGCCCTATACCGCATTATTTTTTCTTGTCGGTTCTATGGCAATATCTGCCCTCCCACCTTTTAACGGATTCTTCAGCGAGTGGCTGACATTCCAATCTCTTTTCCAGGGGATAGTGGTATTGGATTTTTATTCAAAATGGATTTTTATTTTTGCGGCCGGCTCATTGGCATTTACCGGAGGCCTTGCCCTAGCTTGCTTTGTAAAGGCTTTTGGAATTACATTTTTAGCAAGGCCGAGAAGCGCAGAGGCAGGCCACGCAAAAGAATCTTCAGCTTTTTTAATTTTCGGTATGGGCGCTCTTGCAGTTATTTGTCTTTTATTCGGAATATTTTCGGGAAGCATTACGACGGTTACTTCAACTATAGGCAACAGCTTAGATGTGTTTAGAGGTATCACTTCTTCTGTGTTGGTATCTGGGGGCCAAACCATGGTGGCGCAAAATGGATTTGCATCTATATCTGCGCCGTTCTTCCTTATATTTTTCTTGTTGGTAATTCTTTTAACGGTATTGATAGTAAAGTACGTTATAAATAAAAACCAAAAAATTACCACGGGCGCCACGTGGGACTGTGGCACAGACTTAAATGAACGCATGGAAATAACCGCTACGGGGTTTTCCAGATCCATTGTGCTTATTTTTAAAGGGGTGCTAAGGCCAAGTATACAACACGAGATTGAATACCATGACGCCGAAAGCCGTTATTTGCCAAAATCACGAACTACAACNTTGCAAGTGCACGATGTGTACGGATTATATTTTTATAAGCCCATGCAGAGACTGATTACCATGGCATCTTTAAAAGTTAAGAATATCCAAACGGGGAATATAAACACGTACATTTTGTATATTTTTATGGCTTTAATATTATTATTGCTATTTGTAATATGGTAACTGCTATTATTATTTGGATAATTCAGTTGGTATTGGTACCGGCAGTATCCCTGCTTTGCATTGGCATTATCAGAAAAATAAAAGCCAAGTTTCAAAGACGCACCGGGGCGACCATTTTTCAGCCCTACAAAGATATATGGAAACTTTTGCATAAAGACGAAGTAATCAGCAAAGATGCCTCTTGGGTTTTTAACTATGCTCCCTACATTGTATTTTCCATAACTCTTATTATCGGAGCAAGTATCCCGTTATTTTTGTTATCGGCAAATAGTCTTACGGCTGACTTATTACTGGTGATATATGGCTTGTCTATCGGCACATTTTTCTTAGCGCTGGCGGGTATCGATACCGGTAGCGCGTTTGGAGGATTTGGTTCAAGCCGGGAAATGACTATGGCTGCGCTTGCGGAAGGTGGCTTTATTTTTTCATTATTGACCATGGCCCTCATAACCGGCACCACTAACTTATTTATGATCGCCCACAATGGATTGCTCATGCAAAACCAGTTTTTATTGCCCGCCGCGCTGGCATTTTTTGCATTTTTTATCGTGTTGTTGGCCGAAACAGCCCGTTTCCCCTTTGATAATCCCGCCACCCATTTAGAATTGACTATGATCCATGAAGCTATGATTTTAGAATATTCCGGAAAAAAATTAGCCCTTATGGAATGGGCGTCAGCAAATAAGCTTTTTATTTTTATGGCATTGGCAGCTAATCTATTTTTTCCATGGGGCTTAGCGCAAAGTCTTACCCCGGGCGCAATAATCATGGGTATTATCTTCTTTGCAACTAAGGTAGGTATTTTTTGCCTGGTGATTGCAACCATTGAAAGTACTATTGCCAAATTCAGATTTTTCCGGCTACCTGATCTTTTAGTGATTTCTTTTATTCTTAACTTGGTGGCAATCGGCCTTATCTACCAATTTTAATGTTATACTTACAACTTTTATTGCAAATAGTCTTTTTAACCGCAGTATTTTTACATATTACAAAAAAGAATTTTGGGGCGGTATTGGCTTATAGCATCCAATCTTTGATGATTGTATTGCTGTTGCTTAACTCTTTTTTGGAGACGCAAAATACTTCGTTATTATGGATTATGTTCATTGTGCTGGTGGTCAAAGTTATTTTAGCACCTCTCTTTTTTATAAAATTAATCAGAAAAAACGAATTAATATTCTCGGCAGCCACCTACTTAAATACCCCGTTAACATTAGTGGTGTTGGCGGTGCTTACCGCCATGGCCCACTCTTATAAATTTGCCCCGCTAACCGGGATTATCCCCGTAAACACGGGGTTATTATCACTTGCATTTTCAACCATGTTGCTATCGTTATTTCTGATCATAAACCGCAAAAGCGCACTGTCCCAAATTATCGGAATTCTTTCATTGGAAAACAGTATCGTGGCGTTCGCCATCTTTGCCGGGCTTGAACAGTCATTTGCTTTACAGATGGGAATTTTATTTGACATCTCCATTTGGCTTATTATCGCAACCTCATTTATGGCCATGGTATACCGGCATTTCGGGTCGCTTGACGCAACACTCATGAAAAAATTAACCGACTAATATACCATGGAAATACTTATCATACTTTTATCATTTTCTCTGGCGGCGCTCACAGCCATTACCGTAAGGAATAAAAGAATCATTGAACTTTCTTCTTTGATTGCGTCTTTTGTGGGCCTGGTAACTTCAGTACTGATTGCGGTTAAAGTTTCATCTGCCGGAGGATCTTACGCTTCTTTTCAATTCTTCTTTGTTGATGGACTCTCGGCAATTGTGATGCTCATCGTCGCGTTTGTCGGATTTGGGGCGACGGTATACTCCATTGCGTACCTTAGGCAGGAAACAGCCAAAAATATTATCGGACTCTCCAATGTCAGTAAAATAACCTCCCGGATAAGAGAATATTTTATTTTACTGAACCTTTTTATGGTATCGATATTCTTGGCCATCGTGGCAAACAGCCCGATACTGGCGTGGATTTTCATTGAAGCCACTACTCTCTCTACCGCGTTCCTTATCAGTTTTTACAACAAACCGTCCGCCATGGAAGCGGCTTGGAAGTACTTAATTGTTAACTCCGTGGGAATATTACTGGCTTTTTTGGGAACTCTTCTGTATTTCACCTCCTTCCACACAGGCATGGAAAATGGAATCATCACCTGGCAAATGCTGACCAATAACGCAACTTTGCTTAACCCGATGATCGTTAAAATAGCGTTTGTGTTTATCCTGATAGGATATGGAACCAAAGTTGGATTCGCCCCTATGCACACCTGGAAACCCGACGCCTACAGCAAAGCGCCCGCCCCTATCGGAGCGTTATTTTCCGGAGCCCTAATGCCCGCCGCCTTCATGCTCATATTAAAGTTTAAAATCATCACTGACAGCGTAGCGGGGACTTCTTTTAGCCAAACCCTCTTTATTATTTTCGGCTTACTGTCAATATTAATTGCGGCAACTATCATATTCGTGGCAAGAAACTATAAAAGAGTATTGGCATATTCAAGCATAGAAAACGCGGGCATTATGGCTCTTGGATTTGGTTTTGGCGGATTGGGCATTTTTGCCGCCATACTGCATATGATATATCACTCACTGATAAAATCCGCGCTTTTTTTCCTATCAGGGAATATCCTGCTTAAATACAGTTCCGCAAAAATCAGTAATGTGAAGGGTGCGATTAGCGTCATACCCATTACCGCCATATTGTTTTTTACCGGGTTTTTCATTATTACGGGAGCTCCGCCATTTGGTATATTTTTTACTAAAATAGTTATATTTTCTGCCATAGTAAAAACTAACCTATGGGTAGCCGCTGTCGGAGTGGCGCTGACGATTATTTTATTTGTCGGATTTTTCAAACATATAACTTCAATGGTTTTTGGCGAAAAACCGGCCGACATCAAAAACGGCGAAGACAGCGTTTGGCTTATTTTACCCCCGTTGGTATTCATGGCACTTGCCCTTTATCTAAGTTTCAACTTACCGCCATTTTTAAACAACTTAATTAACTATGTGGTTTTACACTACTAAACTTTAACGTATGAATAAAGAAATCTTACAACAATATACTCCCCATGGCGCAAAACCGGAATTTTTTGGAAATACCGCCACCTTCGAGGCCTCTGTCTTAAATATCAAAGAAATTGCCGCTGATTTTTACGAAAACAAACACTTTTCGTTAAAACTTATTACCGCCACCGATGAAAGAAAAACATCGGGATGTTTTAAAATTTGGTATGTTTTTTCTCTCCCAAAAGAAAACCTGTTCGTCATCCCCTTTATTGAATTAAAAGATGCCAAAGAATTCCCTTCTTTGGGCGGGTTTTTACACGAAGCCATCAACCATGAACGAAAAATACAAACCTTTTTTGGCCTTACGCCGGTGGGTAATCCCGATGCAAGACCCATTATTTTACACGAAAACTGGCCTACGAATGTATTTCCCCTAAGGAAAGATTTTGATTGGAAAGAACGGCCCAAACAAGCCAGTGGTAACTACCCATTCCAGAAAGTGGATGGCGAAGGCATTTATGAAATACCCGTCGGACCAATCCATGCGGGGATTATTGAGCCGGGTCACTTCAGGTTCAGCGTTGCAGGCGAAGAAATTATGCTTTTGGAAGCCCGCCTTGGCTTTGTGCACAAAGGCAGTGAAAAACTATTTGAGATATTGCCGATGGCTGATAAACTACGGCTTTCAGAAAAAATTTCCGGCGACAGCTCGTTTAGCCATTCCCTTGCCTTTTGTCAGGCAGTGGAACAGTTAAGTAATATCACTGTTCCACAACGGGCTTTGTATTTACGCGTTATATACGCTGAGTTAGAGCGTTTGGCCAACCACTTTGGAGACATCGGGGCAATTATGATTGATACCGGTTTTAACTTTGGCGGAGCCAACGGGGCAAGATTACGAGAGATAGTTATGCAAATCAACGAAAGACTGACGCAAAGCAGATTTTTACGCAATGTTAACGCTATCGGCGGAGTTATTAAAGATATTGATCTTCACCAAGCGGCAACGCTAAGTAAGGAGCTTCAGATGTTGCAACAAGATTTCTCCGAGGTAATAAAAGTGGCAGACGGTAGTTTGTCGCTTTTTAACCGCTTACAAGGAACTGGCGCGCTTTCTTTTGAAGCCGCAAAAAATCATGGCGTAGTGGGAGTGGCAGCCAAAGCCGCGGGCATTGCCATGGACGCGCGAGTTAATCACTCCTACGCTGCCTATGACCAACTAAAATTCAGCAATATCGAAACCGAGCAAGGCGGGGATGTTCTAGCCAGATTCCGCGTAAGAATTAAAGAGGCCTATGCGTCAATAAACATCATTCAACAAGCGCTCAACAGTCTACCGGAAGGACCCACACTTTCTCTCCCACCTGCGCCCCTGCAAAAGAATTCTCTTGCCATAGGAATAGTGGAGGGATGGCGCGGAGACATTGTATATTTTATTACCACTGATGCGGATGGGAATATCAGCAGAGTAGCGCCCCGCGATCCCTCATTTTTAAACTGGCCCGCCGTGGGAGAAGTAGGTTTTGGCAACGTCGTGCCAGATTTTCCCTTAATTAATAAAAGTTTTAACTTGTCTTATTCGGGGAACGATTTATAAAGCATGGTTTGAAATACAAACAAAAACCACCCCGATGTACATCGGGGTGGTTTTTGTTTGTATTTCAAGCAACGAAGCGCTAGACATGGGAAGTACAAGGTATTGCAAAAAAAACACGACATGTGGTATAATATCTTTGGGTTGTTTTATCGTTCGATTGACGCGGCGTAGCGTTTATCGAACAGATCGGATTAGTCCTTTCCAAATCCTTTACTGCCGCGTAAAGAGGGATGAGAACAATGCGCAAGGGAACGTACGCAACCACGATTAATTGCTTCGATGGCAAGATTCAGGCTCCGACAAGGAAGTACCTGAAGCGGAGGTTTCGGGTCGAATTCGTTGACCCAATCACCGAACCGGGGATTGAGAAAATCCTAACAGACGACTCGGGTAACCCAGACTTCGAGTTTCTGAAAAGGTGGATCAGGGATGTGAAGCTAAAAACTTCCATTGTGGATCACGGATCGAGATTTATCTCGATTGCGGCACACCACAAATGCCTGGGGAATTCAGCGGGAAAAGAAGAGAAGTTGACGCAGTTGGTGAAAGTCAGGGACGTTGTCAGGCAAATGATCAAGGACCTCGGTCTTGATCACCTTGACATTGAAATCGTTCTCCTGTGGATCAACGAACACTTGTTGCCAGAAGAAGTGCACGTCGGAGCTGACGGCACTATCTCCTGCCACGAACGAGTGTTGCCAGCAATAATGGCCGTCTAAGGACGACCGAAAAGCGACAAAACCAGAACCGCAAGACAAGAAGTCTGCGGTTGTTTTATTATCGAGGATAGCGCAGTTCATGAGCACGTCGCAATGTGTTCATGAACAAGCGACGCAGATAATACAGAGCCATGCCCTGTATTACAATTTAATAGGATAGTGACTTTAACTTTTGATACTTATTTAAAAACCAAATTAGAATTATAACAACTGCATAATATACTACAACCCAAATCCAAGAGATATTTTGAATTGACCACACTGCCCAGGGTTGGTAAAAAATATCCATTATTTTTAAAAAATAAGACAGTAATAGCCAAGCCGGCAAAGAAAAAATGAAGCCTAAAACACTGGAGAAGATACCTAGTAGCGCTGACAAAAACCCAAATACCATAATCCAGTCCACCACCGGAATAACCAAAAGATTGGTTACGGGCGCTACCAGTGATATGTTTTTAAAATTGTAGGCAATAATAGGCGCAGTGACAACTTGAGCTGAAATAGTAATGGAAACAATATCTAACCAAAATTGCCCCGGCACGCGATGTTCTTTTATATCGTGGAATTTTTGTATTATTATTCTAAAAAAAGTATCAATAATCGGCTTTATATGGATAATTCCCATCGCGGCTAAAAAAGATAGTTGAAAACCAATATCATATGTTAAAAGTAATGGGTTTTGCAAAAGCATTATCGCGGCCGCCAAAACAATCACCCTTCCACTGGCATTTTGCCTACCAAACTTTTGGGCCGAAAGAAAAACCGTAGCCATAATAGCCGCCCTGATTCCCGAAGCCGGAAACCCGACAATAATAATATACAGCCAAATAAAGGCCAGGGAAAAGTAAAATGCTTGTCCGCGCCAAAAGCCCAAGGCCAGCAAAAAAGCCATCATAATAGAACTTAAAATAAGCACGTTTGACCCTGAAACCGCCGTAAGATGGCTTAACCCGGTGCCGTTCAGTTTTTCGCGCACATCTTTTGCCATATTTTTATCACTGCCTAACATAATCCCTTCCAAAATAACACTATGAGGCGGGGCAAAATTTATCAAAATAGAATCTTTTAGTTTTGCTTTAAATTGCAGAATTTTCTCGTATGGATATGAAAAAACATTATGGTAGTGGTCATTCGAAACTAGTTCTGTTTTTGGAAAATCCATGACAGAATAAATACCGTCTTTTAACAAGTACTCTTGATAGTTAAAATCGTCAAAAACTTCGGGCGTTTTTAATTTACCGGTAATTTTAACTTTATCTAAATAGCTATATTCCGGATAACGGTTTACGGTAACCAACACCACGCTTTTCGTATTTTCTATTTTTAACTTTAACTTTTGAAAATTATCCCGGATATCGGGCTCGTTCATAACTTGACCGATTAACGTGATCTTTTCCGGACTGTCATTTAATTTACTCACCTCATCCTGCACAAATCTAAACTCTGATATTTGAAAACGGGTAATTCCCAAAACTAAAAACAATACGCAAAAACCGATAATGGCGAATTTTTTCTTATAAAAATAAGCTATACAAACCACGCTTGCAAATAAAAATCCCCACAAGAAAATCGTAGGGATTTTTATAAAAGATTCTAAAAGTATGCCGAGAATGAAAGATATGCAAAAGTAAAAAAGGGCTTTGGAGGCTGTTTGAGAGGTCTCTTTCGGGGATATTTTAAAAATTCTTGAGTGAAAATTTGATAGAATTTTGAGGTTTATGCTTGTCATAAGCCGAAAAATTATAGCAAATTTTTTAGCCAAGAATTTGGAAAATAGCACGAATACGGGCCTCTCAAACAGCCTCTAGGATGGCATCATTGTCTAAAATGATTAAAACTTCGTAGCAATCACGGTAATTTTTATTTCCCCTTTCCTTAGTGTAGCATCTTTTACTGCGCCGAAAATAATCTGGGCCCTGGGATCCACATTTTCTGTAATCACTTTTGCCGCTTGTTGGATTTCTTGCAACGTAACATCCGTGCCCGCAGCGTTAAATAAAATTCCTTTTGAGCCTTTTATAGAAAAGTCTAATAGTGGCGAACTAATTGCTTTTTGCGCGGCCTCTATCGCGCGACTTTGGCCCGTGGCCCGCCCGGTGCCAAATAGGGCACGACCGGAACCTTTCATAATAGATATAACTGATGCAAAATCTATATTAATAATTCCCGGGGATAAAATAAGGTCGGTAATACTGATAACGGCCTGTTTTAAAATATCATCGCAAATATCAAAGGCATTTGAAACCGTGGTTTTTTCGTCAATGATTTTTAAAAGACTGTCATTAGAAATAACTAGCAGAGAATCTGCCCTGCCCTTCAAATCTGCCATGGCTTTAGTGGCAATATCTTTACGCTGCTGACCCTCAAAAGAAAATGGCGTAGTTACTGCAACAACGGTTAAAATTCCCATTTGCTTTGCAAGCTCGGCAATAACCGGTATCGCCCCGCTTCCCGTGCCTCCGCCCAGGCCACAGGTGATAAAAACCATATCTAACCCCCTTAAAATCTCCGATATTTCTTCTTTACTCTCTTCGGCAGCCGCCTTGCCTGATAAAGTGTCCATGCCTGCGCCCAATCCCTTTGTGGTATTTTTACCGATTAAAATTTTATTCCCAACTTTACAAAAATGCAGGGCCTGGGCATCGGTGTTTATTGCCACCAACTCCACTCCTTGGACCTTAAACTTAGCCATACGCGCAACAGTATTAGAACCCGACCCTCCAACCCCCAGCACTTTGATTTTGGGATTCATAGTATGGATATTAGACTTTAAGTATTAGGCTTTGAATTACGAAATGCTTTCAGTGGATTTCTTTCAAATTTCTTCAAACGAAAATGTGATAGAATTTTAAAACGTAGCAAGCTACGTTTTAAAATTATTGCGCATTTTCGTTGAAATTTGAAAGAAAGACCTGAAACTTGCTTTTCATCAGGCATTTCGTAATTCAAAGTCAGATGTTGGATTCTACCATATCTACTACCCAAAAACCAAGACCCATCCGCAAACCTAAGGAACGAAAACTTTAAACATCTTTTTTAACTTTGCGCCTAAGTTTTTGATAAAATCAAATTGCAGTCCCATAATACCCTCATTTTCATAATCATCAAAATCAGCGCTTCCCAATACCAACCCGGCCACCGTTGCCAACGCGGGGTCTTCCTGCAGCCCGGCAATACCTTTGGGAATTCCTATTTGGCACGGAAGTTTTAACTGTTGCCTTGCCAACTCTTTTATTTTCGGCAATTTTGCTCCGCCCCCAATCAGTACGATACCACCGGGCAGCAACTCTTGGCGCCCAATAGACTTTAACTCTTTTTGCACCAAATCTAAAATTTCAGAAACTCTCGGCTCAATAATATCAATCAAGTTTTTTTTAGTAAAAGATATTGCTTGCGCTTTATCAAAAACTTCTATTTTGTTTTTTGTTTGATCTTTCGCGCCATTGTCTTTTTTCACCAGAGAACAAGAACCATATTGTTTTTTAATATCTTCCGCAATCGCCACTTCAACTTTTAATCCGATGCCAATATCATTGGTAATATTAGTAGACCCTAACGGGAAAACAGCTAAGTGAATTAATTCCCCTTCTTCAAAAACAGCCAAACTTGTGGTTGCAGCCCCCATATCTATAAGCGCCACTCCAATCTCTTTTTGTTGCGGGGTTAACACGGCATGTGCCGCGGCTAGGGGCGACGGGACAATATCATCAATTTGCAGTTTGGCGCCCAAAACCGCCTGGCTTAAATTAATAAAATACGACTGGAAGTAACAAAGCAGAACAACCTTCGCCTCCAGTCTTACCCCCACCAAACCCAATGGCTGTTTTATACCTTTTTGGTCGTCAATAATAAATTCCCTGGGAAATACATCTAATATTTCCTCATTGAGCGGTATGCTTATGGCTCTTGTCGCCTGTAAAACTCTATCAATATCTTCCTGTGAAATAATATGGTCAGCCCTTGAGACGGAAATCAATCCATCTGAAGGAGTGGCATATAGGTGACTGCCCCCAATATTTACAAACACCGAATTAATCTTTATATCGTGTTCCCGCTCAACTTCTGCAACTAGCGACTGCACATTTTTTGCCGCTTCTTCAGCATTAACCACCGCCCCTTTCCTCAAACCAAAAGAAGGCATTTGCGCGTAGCTCAACACCTCCCAAGAATTTTGATTTCTTTGAACGACCAGAAGTTTAATGGTATGTGTTCCGATATCCAACCCGGTAACAATATGGGGCTTAGCCATTTTTTAGAAACTAGAATCTAGAAGCTAGAAGCTAGAATAAAACTACGATTACACTTTTGAAAAATATTTTTCCTGCTTTTCAAACATTACCTGTTCCTCCTTCTTAGACCGCTCATGGTCGTAACCCAGGTTATGCAATATGCCATGGATTACCATCTTCGCCAACTCTTTTTTCAATGGCAGTTTTGAATCTTTCGACTCTTCCCTGACTATGGCGGGGCAAATAACGACTTCTGAAAATTCTTCTTTAAAACCTGAAACCCTTTCAAAACTTAATACATCGGTGGGCCTGTCTTTTCTACGATACTTTTTGTTGAGTTTTTGAATTTCTGCGGGACTAACAAAAGCAACGGATACATTCTCTTTTTGTTTATTTTCGCCTTTTAATACCTTTTTTGCAACCCCCGCAAAAAAGGCCTTGTCCATAGCAAAGTTAGTAAGATTATTTATTTCAATCATGGGTTTGTAATCATGTATTTTACAACATATTTTCAAATTAAACAAAAAGCCCCGCACTCGGAGCTTTTTGTTTAATTTATAAAGATTTTTCGGATTCCCTGGACCTTCTAATAAGTTCATCTCTTAACTTTTCCGCTACCTCTTTATCAAGCCCGGGTAAACGCCCCTCTGCACTCACGCCCATAAGAAACTTCGCATACATTGCTGAAGAACCGGCTGTTTGGATTTGTAAATCACTAAGACCCAATATTCTGGCAAAAAGCCCCCTGTTAATATCAATATTCTGTATTCTTTCGTAGGGAACAGATACGTACTTTTTCCATATTACCCCGGATTCTTTTTTGAAGGAATCTTCAGCTAACTCGTATAGCCAGTATCTGTAAGTTAACTTCGCCCACACAAAAGAAATAATGAGATACAGGATAAAAAACATTACCCAACCAGTCGACAATAACAAAAGGTAGCCCCCGACACTTCCGGACTCCCCTTGGAATACGCCAATAAAAGCGCCCAAGAATGGTATCACCCAAAAAGAAAAGAATATAAAGAAAAATAATCCCCTAAAAAGGAAACTGAAAAAGAAGAGCCATATTGAGTTAGGGTGTAACTTTTCCATGTGTTTGTTTATTAAAATAACTTCCAAAAAAATGAAGACCCCAATCCTATTACCTGGAAGAATAGATAGATAATTAAAATCCAAACCCAGATGCTTAGCCCTTTTCTTGCCGGCTGACCGTATTTTTGCGGTACATCGTCTTGTAGGGCACTCTCCACCTCCGGATGCTTGTGCATATACAACTTATAAAAAATGATCGTCAGAATACTCAATGTGCCGTCAATAATTCCGGCTGCCGCCAAGAACCTATAATACATCTCGCCCAAAATCTTTGCCGGATTATCAAGAAAAATGATCGGCAAAAACATCGCAACAACTGCAAAAATAAACACATAATTACCGCAGATAATCATGTCCATGTACTTTTCCTTGCGTAACGCCTTAGATAAAATATCTACATGAAGGCCGGCAAAAGCTATTAAAAAGTATGTCTGGTAAAGATCCCCAATGGTTTCTCCCGGAATTATTTTCCAAACCCAGAACAAAGAAGTGATGAAACTCATCACAATGAGCAGGAATATGACATTTACAAAGAGCGCCAGTTTGTTAAAGGTATTGCGCCTTGAATCGTCCCAAATAAATGCCAAACTCAGCAATGAGTGAGCAACAACCATTAAAAGAGTTGCAAAAACTCTACCCGTAATTTCTGTGAATTCACCGATTAAAACGGTAACAACGGCAACCAAAGCCGCTATTATTAAACTGCCGATGAAATTCCAGATAAAGAATTTCTTTAACTCTGCGAAGTTGATCATAATGATAATATATCAATAATATTTACTAATTATACTATAAACATCCCTTATTTTATAGAGTCGTTGTAAATGATGGAAGCCGTAACGGTACTGGCGTTAGACGAGCCGTGCACTCGAACGCTATCACCAATTCTTATATCGGTAAATTTTATATTTATAAGGCCCGCGGAAAATATTTTTGTCGCTACGCCTAATTTAACTGTGCGGATTACTCCCCCTTCAATAAAAGTGAAAGAGCCCCCGGTTTTATTAATGCTGTTTACTGTGCCGGCGCCCTGAAAATCCGGTGCCTGACTTTGCTGCTGGGCAGTATTCCCATCTGATAGATTGCTGCAGACGCCGTTAATGGTACAGGCGTTGGCACAGGTGTTGGTTGTCTGTTTTTTATACCCGGTAGAATCAATACAATATACATCACCCGCGGTATTTAAAGACGAGCAGACACAAAATGCATTGCGGGCAACGTTTGCCCTGCAAAAAGGACTCCCGCCCGCAGTAGTGATTGCGGCTGCGGGCTTTAAGTAATAATCATTGGTGCAAAAACTGGCGTAGTTTCCATTAGTATCATAATATACCGCCCCATTAACCAATATTGTCGAGAGGTTCCCCTTTATTGTTGAGTCTTTTTCCTTACTTATTTCCGCTCCGAATACATCCTCAAAATTCTTAGCATCAGTTGGCGCTTCTATGTTAACTGGCTCATTGATATCTGATAATTTTAACGTAAAAACTATGTTAGCTTGCTTATCCTTCAGTTGCGCCACAGAATCCGCAGGAACCACTCTCATACTGTAACTTGCTATCACCGGGAAGCCCTGCAAATCACTCCAAAGTGTAAATGAGGTGTTTTGTTGGTAATAATCAAACAGTTCGCTAAATTCCGGAGTTTGCAGGTAATCAGCATATCCGGGATCAATATGCTTGACTAACCCGGCCTTGCTTGCTTCTTCCAGATACCTTTGATAAAAAGGCAAAATTGCCCCCTTATTGACCAGTAAATCATACCTATACAACACGTGTCCGTTAATGGTCTCTTTGTTTGGTGGACTCTTAAAGGTAAATAAACTTTCACTATCGGCTATCTCTATCATTTTTTTCAACAAATCGGTAACTTCTTGACGGTGTTCTTTGTAATACTTTTCTGCGGTGGGCAAACTTGATAAATACGAATAATAGCCCGTGGAAGTTGCTTTGCTTGGGTCAATTTTTATCCATTGGCCTTTTTCAAATCCAATGTAGCTGAAAAGAAACGTCGGCATGTTATTGACCCTCACATAATACATGCTTTCTTTTCTTAGCGCATCAATATTCATCCTGTAGGTCAGGTCCCCAAAATCCCCCGTGGCGTCAGCATTAAATTTCCAGTCAGTTGAATCTTCATTAGAAAAATCACTCTGAGCGCTAGCCGAAAAATCTACCTTTGCTTCGGGTGGAACATATGCCATCATGTCCGCAAGCGCGACAAGAGAAGGTTTTGGTGGAGTTGAAGAAATATAAAAATAGGGGTAGCTGTCTTTTGTAAAGATGACTGTCTTGCCGCTGATAATCGTAGTGACATTAGAAAAGTTGTAAGACTGCCTTATTTGAGAAATAGCGCTATATGTTTCAAATGTAACAGCCAGAGCAAAGTTTTTGCCGCCTTCGGTTAATGTATAACCATAGGGTTGCTGAGTGGAAGGATCAATTATTTTGGTGCTATATAATGGCTTACTGGCTTGCAAAGAAGGCGGGTATGGTGCCCTGTAGTTTGAAAGATTGCCAAGCAAATTGCTCGCATCCCGAGCGCGCTGATAATCATTTTCGTACTGTTTTTTAACTTCTTCCTGATTTGAGAGATTGCTGGTAAAAGGCCGGGCATCGGCATCTCTTTTAGTCATCGCCAAAGAGGCTGAAGCTGAATAGGAAGATGAATCAATGCGAGACGCTGCATCTAATAAACCTGAAAGTAAGTTCTTCTCAGTATAGGGGGAAACGGCAAACAGCCCCGATTTATTCATATAAAAATACACTCCTCCACCGATTAAGACAACTGCAAGAACAACCATCAAGACCAACATTATAGTTTTGGGTGAAAATTGGGGAAAATAACCATGTTTTGATAATATTTTCCTGTTTTGCACTACTTCTTGGGGCTGGCTAGCGACAACAACTGGCGATGGTGACGGTAATGGCGACGGCAATGGCAATGGTGATGGTGATGGAGCAATCGGCTGCATCGCCCCAAAACCCTCTTCAATCTCGGATTCGCTCCAGCCCGCCTGGATAAGATTCGTTTTTATACTTTCTTTTGAAATCCCTAAGCCAGTTTTTTGCTTAATGTAACCAAGAAGGTTTTGATCGACCATAAAAAATGAAAATCGTATTAATATTACTATTTGACCATTATATAATAACTAACACCAAATTGCGACATCGATTACTATCCCAACAAAAAACCACCTCCGATTCGGGGTGGTTTTTATGTTATCCGCTCAATAATTCTTTAATTATCTTACTAATTTCGCTATTTTCCGCCTTACCCTTCACCCTTGGCATTAAGTCAGCCATTATCTTACCCATATCCTTCATTTCTTTTGCTCCGACATTTTTAACAGATTCTTCAACCATCTTTTTTAACTCCGCGGGCCCTAGTTGCTCCGGTAAATACTTTTGCAAAATTTCAATCTCTTTTCTTTCTTTGTCCGCCAGTTCGGGACGGTTGCCCTGTCCATACAAAGCAATGGCATCGCGGCGTTTTTTTATTTCAGAGGTCAAAACCCCGATAATTTCATCATCAGACAATTCTGATTCTTTTATCAATTCTTCTTCTGCTTTACCGGGATTATCTTTTGCCAACTTGTACCGCTTTTCGGTCTGCTTGGCATTAATAGATGCCACCGCCATACGCAAAATATCCACCATTTCCTGGTTTTTTTGCTTCATAGCCTCTTTGACATCATTTTGAATTTGTTGTTTTAGAGCCATTTTAAGATGTACTTTAAAAATTCCTGCCTTGGGATTTTGAAGAAGGCTTGCTTAATTTCTCCACTCTCTTTTTTTCGGCCCTTAAAATNACCCTTCTTAATGCTGACCTCTTTTTAGCTAAAACTGACTTCGGCCTCTTGCGGAATTGTTTACCCCTTACATCAAGTAAAATTCCTGACTGCCTGACAGTTTTAGTAAAACGATGGACTAAATTTTGTGAACTTTCACGTTCTTTTCTTTTTACTTCTAATACCATATTACTTTTTATTAATTTTTTGTTCCATTTCCTCTACGACCTTGTTAAGCTTTATTTCTTTTTGGACTCCCGTATCCATATCCCGCAAAGTAATAAAATCTTCTAATGCTTCTTTTTGACCAAAAATCAAAACCCATTTTATCCCCATTTTATTGGCGGTATTTAACTGTGTTCTTAAAGAGTCTTTTGAAAAAGATTCCGCAACCGGTATCTTGGCAGCTCTAAACTCTTCAAAAAGCTTTAAACTCTTTCGTTTTGCTAGTTGACCCAATTGCGCTAAGAATATTTCCGTTTTTACTTCTTTTTTATCCGGCTTCATTTCCCGCGTTTTCATTAGGTTAACAATCCTGTCAACTCCGCCTGCGGCCCCGCATGCCGGAACGTCTCTTCCACCTAAAATCTTTACCAGGTTATCGTATCTGCCACCTCCCACTAACGACCCTTGAGTGGTTCCGTTTTCAGTTTTTTCAACAATTTCAAATACGGTTTTTGTATAATAATCCAAACCTCGTACCAAATATGGGTTTAAGGTGTAGGGCAATTCCAATTCATCTAAAAACTCCAATACCTGTTTGAAGTGGGCGTGGCAGTTTTCACAAAGGTGGTCAATAATTTGCGGAGCTCCCGCTTTTACCCGCTGACACTTTTCTTCTTTACAATCTAAAATCCTTAAAGGGTTTTCTTTCAGGCGCCGCTGACAATCAGAACACAGTGTTGATTTTCGTGACCTGAAATAGGTTGTCAGAATTTTCTTAAAATAGGGCTTGCATTCAGAATCTCCAATACTATTTACTTCAATACTGATATTTTTAAAACCCAGGTCTTTTAAAATATCATAGCTCATCTGGATAATCTGACCGTCAATGGAGGCGCTTTTGTCTCCCAATGCTTCAATGTCAAATTGGAAGAATTGCCTATACCTTCCGGCTTGCGGCCGTTCGTGCCTGAACAAAGGTCCCATGGTCCATACTTTTACCGGTTGGGGCAAATTATACATTCCGTTTTCAATATAGCTTCTCGCAATCCCCGGCGTAAATTCCGGCCTTAGGGCAACTAAATCTCCGCCCTTGGTCCTAAAGGTATACATTTCTTTTTGGACAATATCAGTGGTAATTCCTGTACCCTTTGAAAAAACTTCCGCATCTTCTAAAATAGGTGTGTCTATGCGCTTAAAATCATAGTAGTGCGTGATAGACTCAACTGATTTTTGAATCTTCTTAAAATACACCTGCTCGTCCGGCAAGATATCGCGCATTCCTGTTAAGGTTTGTAATTTTGGTTTGCTCATAAGTATTTATTTAATACGTGGGTTCACTTATATATGACATATTTGAAAAGGGGAAAATTCTAAAAATCGCCCTACCTACAATGTCTTCTTTCGGCAACACTCCCCACCTTCTTGAATCGTAAGAAAATTGCCTGTTATCTCCTAATACAAAATAGTTATCATTACCCAGCGCAAGACTGACGGTGCCATCGGTGCTTAGCAGATCGGGCAAATATTTTTTTTCATCCAATGTCGTGGTTTCCCCGTCTTTAGAAATAATGATCTTTCCATTTTTAATTTCTATTGTTTCCCCAGGAAGACCGATAATTCTTTTAATAAAACGCTGAGTGGTATCTAGCGGATATTTTAACACCACCACATCTCCCCTTTTGGGCTCTATAAGGCGATATGAAATCTCATCAACTATCAAATAGTCCCCTGACTGGAAACTTGGCACCATAGATTCTCCCTTAACAATGAACGGCTGAAATAAAAAGTAGCGGATGGGCAATACGATAATTCCGGCAATAATGATGATTTTAATAAAATCCCAAACAAAAAGAGCGTATTTTTTAAAAATACTGTCTTCTTTTTTTGGCTCGGGCTTTTCATTTGAACCGTAGCCGAATGCATTTCTGGCCGATATTTCAGGGTTTATATTTGAGTTTGGTTCCACAAATGTGAATTTTAACTGAATATTCTGTATTTTATCACGTTTTTTAAAAGAATGCAAGATGAAAAAGCTGCGGCGATTACGCTGCAGCTTAAGCTCGAAGTGGCGTGAGGAGCCAAATTTGGCTCACGTCAACTGACAAATCGCGCCTTAGGACGGCGGATTGGGTGGTGGGACTGAGAGCGGAGGAGGAAAACGATGTGACTCCTTCTGACGGGGAATGCTTTTTTGAACACCGGCTGATCCGGCTTTTGTCGGCGAATCCGTGGGACTCGCTCAGCCAACTCAGACGGAAAAGCATACCAGCCGTATCTCCAGTAGA
>C687J35174_10003033_pt1 | contig 23287 bp, 27 predicted proteins | sample RifCSPhighO2_01_FD_35174 | JGI IMG/M metagenome (IMG submission 35174) | reverse complement strand
ATAATTACTTTGCCTTCATCAGATTCTTGAAATGTATTGACTAAAACAGTCCTAACCTTTTTAACTTCTTTTGGAATGTCAATTTCTGAAGGGCATTCATGTTTACATGAATCGCACATTAAACATTCATGAAATTGTTCGCTCAGTAAATTTTCTTTAATCAGGACTAGTTTTGACCTTGGACTTTTAGTTTCGTTTTTGGTTATGTTATAAACAGGACAAATTGCTTTGCATAGTCCGCAGGTGTTGCATTTTTGGAAACTCATATTATTTTACCCCTGTTTAAGATATGCGCAGGATCATAAATCTTCTTAAGATTCAACATTTCTTCTTTTTTTGTTTCAGAAATAAAGTTTTTATTAGAAATGCCAATATTTAACGGTAAGCCCTGCAAATGTTTAATGTGTTCTATTGTTTCATGCACTCTTTTTTTTTGCATGTTGGTAAAATATAATTGGAAAATTCCGTTTGAAATGTGCCCGGTTGCTGCAATCTTGTTTTGCCGCATAAATTTTAAAAATAATGGAATAGATGGTTTTGGAATCAGAACATTTTTTACAATGTGGTGCTTTGTCTTATGCAATGTTTTTAATAAGATATTTCGTTGATTTTGTAAAGTTCCGGCTTCGCCTTTCAGTTCTAAACTGTATTCAACTAATAATTTATGCGATTCAGGTTCTTTTAATAGCATTGAACATGTTTTGCTTTGATAATGCATTGATAATACTGAATCGTCGGATTCTAGTTCTTTAATTTTTTCTAACATGTCACTTGCGTTGTTAAAAGTGAAGATGTTATTTGATATAGTTTTAAAAGGTTTGACAAGCTTTAATTTTATGCATGTAATAATTGCCATTACGCCTTCAGTACCGGTGATTTTAGCCGGGTCTTTTATTGTGATTAATTTACCTGAACCGTCAAGTATTTCAAGTTCTATTACCCAGTCGGCTGTTCTACCGAATCGGTAAGAGTAGTTGCCAAAACTGTTATTGGCAACCATTCCCCCGATAGTACACACTTTAAATGAACTAGGGATAATTGGGAAAAATAAATTGTAATTTGAAAGCACTTCGTTTAATCTTTTTAGAGTGACTCCCGGTTCAACGACAACATAATGTTCATCTCTGTGCAAGGTTTTAATCTTATCAAGTTTATTAAGATCGAGAATTACTGAATTTTGAGGTATTGTACCGCCTTCTAAAGAAGTTCCAGCTCCTCTGGGCACAATGTTAAAATTTCTAATGTTAGCTAAACGGATTATTTGTCTAATCTGCTGAATTTCTGTTGGCCAGACGATTGCTTCGGCTATTCCTTCTAATTGTGAAGCGTCGGTTGCGTAACTTTTTAAATCATCTGATTTTGTTGAAACGTTTTTTTCACCAACAATTTCAGACAATTTTTCTATAAGTTTCATTTCATAATCACTTCACTTAATTCAATAATTTCATTTTCTTCTACGCCATCTTTCAAGTGTTTGTAACAAAGTGGGCAGGTAGTGATAATTCTTCTTGTACTGAAATCTTTTAACCTTTTTTCAGCTATTTGTTTACATAAGGGCTTATCAAAGTCAATGTGTCCTGTACCGCAACAACTGGTTTCTTTGCCCTGGTTAAGGTTATCTTTTATTTTAAAACCTAAACTTTTGATAAGTTTTCTTGGCTGTTCAGTAGAATTACATTTTCTGGCCAAATGGCAAGGGTCGTGGTATGAAACTTCGCCCCTATCTTCAGTAATGTCTTGTTCAGGGATGACTTCAGTAACGTGTTGCGTAGGTATGTTATAGTTTTCTTTGAACATTGATGCGCAAGCCGGACAGTTTGTGATAATATTTTTAATATGGTGCTTTTCAAACAGTTTAATGTTTTCATGCCTTAGCCTTTCAAAGTCTTCATTATAGCCCATGTTTAATGCCGGCAGTCCGCAACATAACTCATCTTCCAATGTTACTACTTTATATCCTAATTCATTCAGGATGTCAAGATAATTGTTTTTGATTTCTTTTAACTTATATTTTGTAACGCAACCGGGGTAGAATAAGGTTTTACCTACAAATAATGTTTTTACTGTTGAAATTAAACCCATTTTATACTATCACCTATAATTTTAATTGGAATATAATGCTGTCTTTCTACCTGTTTATGACTGGCGTTCATTCCGCAGTCAAAAGCTTGTATAGAAATTAGTGCTTTTGACTATTAATATAGATTATTGGTTTGTGAATTGTATTATAAAATAAGAATAATTGATAATGGGTTTTAGAGATTGTCAATCTTGGGAGTATTATAAACCTTTTTTGTAAATTTTATTACTTCTTTTGCATATTCTTTATCTAAACTAGTCCCATAATATAACATTCCGTTTCTGAAATATCTTAACTGATTTGCAAATTGCACATCTTTTTCATTGAATTTAAGAAGTCTCATATATGATACTTCTGCTTTATGCGCACTAAAACCTGATGCATTATAACCTTTTAGAAGCATTTTGCTCGAATTATTTCCATAATTATATCGTAACCTGATTTTATGAAATTATTTGCATTGTTATCTGTTAGTTTTATTTTTTCAATTTTTTCTTTAAGATTATTATAACTATTTATAGATTCATGGATGAGAAAATTTGCCCTTGAACTGTCAACGCTTTGTATTTTAACAATATTTTCTTTTATAAATTCTCCAAAATTTAGTATCGCTTTCATATCTCAAACCCGCCTGCAAGTAAAATGCCATTGAATAAATTTTCTTTTAAGTGTTTATTTATATTTTTCAATGAGTCATAACAATTTATATTGATTTTTCGTTCTAAAATGTTTTCATAACTCGATAAGTCAATCAATTTATCTTTTCTACCAATTATTGCAATATCAATATCAGAATTGATTATATCTTCTCCTCTTGAGTAACTTCCAAATAAGATAATTGTTGTTTCAGCAAATTTTTCTTCTAAATAATCTGCCAGATTTGATTCGTAAATTAATCTCAAATTGTCAATTTTTTTTAATTGCATAATTTGGGGATTATTTCGGTTTAATCCAATTGACCATCTTTTAGTTTCTTTATCTTGAGAAGACTTAATATATTCTTCTTGTCCTAATTTGGGTAAGGATTTCATAATTGCTGGTTGGCTGACTTTTAAAAAACGGGCAATTTGTAATTGATTTAGGGACTTGCCCGATTTAATGAATAGAAGTCTTAGTATTTCTTGTTGCAAACCTGTTAACTTGAGTTTATATATTTACCATAGTTAACTGACATTAACTCAATTTTATATAATTTTCGGTGAAATGTAAATTCAGGGGTTGTTATGATTCTAATATAATGTAAGTTAAGCTTACATAGAATGTGGATAGATAACTTCACGAATTGACGTTAGCTATCACGTACAAATTGGCATGTTGCATAGAGTTAGTTTAGTATCAAATTGATGTTTACCCTTTAAATAAAAATATTGAAAAATAAAGGGTAAGTTTATATAGTTGTTTAAATTTTTGAATATAATGGTATATATTTATGTAAAAATTAAAGGGGGAAGATCCTATTACTATTTGAGAGCTTCTTTAAAACAAGGAAAACGTCTCGTAACTAAAGATATTGTTTATTTGGGTTTAAATATTGATGAAGTTAAAGAAAAACTTTCAAAAATGCCTGCGAAATATTCTTCAGATATTAGAAAGGCATATAAAACTTTAAACCGATTTATCGAATCAAACAGGTTTATTGAAAAAGTAAAGTCAATGAAGTTTAAATCAAACTCATATCTGTCAAAACATTTGCTGGAAAATATTGAGGCATGCAAGCTCCATTGGCATAGTGTTTTTGAAAAATTGGATAAAGAGACTAAAGCTGAAATAATAAAAAATTTTGTTATTGAATTTGCATTTAATACTGCATCTATAGAAGGAAATACAATTACTTTGCGTGAGGCAAAAAAACTATTTTTAGAACATTTAACTCCAAAGGATAAGACTCTAAGAGAAGTATATGATTTGCAAAATACTGAAACTGTATTTTTGAATCTTTTTGAAAATCTTCCTAAAGATATTAATCATGAATTTATTTGTGAAATTCATCAGTCACTTTTAAAAAATATTGATAGCAGGATAGGTTATAGAACTACAGACGTGAGGGTATTTAAGTCTCAATTTGAATCAACTCCTTCACCTTATGTGTTTGCTGATATGAAAATGCTTTTGAAGCGTTATAGTGATTATAAATCAAAATTACACCCACTTGTTCTTGCTGCAATATTTCATCATAAATTTGAAAAAATTCATCCTTTTATGGATGGAAATGGAAGAACAGGCAGAATCTTGATGAATTATATATTTTTGAGTCATGGTTATCCTCCAATTATAATAAGCCAAAAAACAAGAGCAAAATATCTTTCTGCTCTTAATAAAGCAGATAAGCTTACTATTGATGATTTTGATGTTGTAAAATACAAAGAACTTGTTGAATTTATTGCCAATGAATTTGTAAGCAATTATTGGCGTTTATTTCTTTAGTTTACCCTTTAATATCTAGTTAGGTAAAATAAAGGGTAAAAATATTCTATATTTAATTTATCGCGATTAATTTAGTTTAGTTGTGAGTTTGATAATTGCGTTGTACGTAGAAAGTCTGCCTATCAAAAGTTAGCTTCGGTTCGGCTATTCATATATAATGAAAAAACAAGCCAGCTTGTTAGATAAGCGAAGCGATTAGTCGTCACGGAAGTGAAGCTAACTTTTTGCATCTGATTTTTTACATACATTGCGTTGATATGTTTTTGAAGTATTAAGAAATATGACACTTTCAAACCCTAAAAAATTTAGAACGAAGAAAAGAAACTAATATACTATTTTTTAATCAATTGGTATATCTTGTGTGTAAATTTAATAATCTTTTCTGCATATTCTTTATCAAACCTTTTGCCATAGTAAAGAATACCATTCCTGAAATATCTTAGTTGGTTTAAAAGTCGAACCTCTGAATCATTTAATTTAAAATTTCTTGCAAAAGCTACTTCTGCTTCATGAGCTCCTTGTCCTGAACTTATATAACCTTTTTCCAGCATTTTTGCTCTTATTAAGAACATTATTATGTTGTAACAATATTCAACATAATCATTTGCATTATCATCACGTATGTCCATCTTTTGTATGGTTTCTTCTAAAAGATTGAACTTTCTTTCGGATTCGAGAAATAAATCTTGTGCTCTTTCCTTATCTGGTGAAATTTGTCGGATGGTTCCTTCATTAATGTATTCTTTAAATATTTTTATAACCATTATAGTTCAACACTACCATGTATTATAATGCCATTTAATATGTTATTTTTTAAATGTTTGTGTATCCCCCTTAACGAATCATAAAAATTTAAATTTATCTTTCTATTGAGAGTTTTTTCAAACTTTTCTAGACTAAGCGTTTTTTCTTTTCTTCCAATTATGGCTATATCTATATCTGATGTTTTTGTGTCTTCCCCTCTAGAGTAGGAACCAAATAATATTATTGTGGATCCTGCAAGTTTTTCTTCCAAAAAATCCGAAAATCCTGAAATATAAATCTGTTTTAGATTTTCAACTTTTTTAAGCTCAATCGCTTTATGGTTATCTCTGTTAAATGATATAAAATTGATTGTTTTTGTTTTGTTTAATTTTACTAAATCTTTTATTGTAAGATTCTTTATCGCATTTGAAACTGCTGTTGGAGATACTTTAAGCGCTTTTGCAATATCTCTCTGGCTAAACATTTCTCCGGTTCTAATACTTAGATAAGTAAATATCTCTAGTTCTAGTATAGTAAAGTCAAGTTTATATGTATCCATTTTAGTTTATACTTGTAAAGTTAAGTTTATATTTAAGCTTTACGATTTTATTACAGAATTAGTGTATTAGAAAGAATAAAAAAGAAAAAGGAATGAGTTTAGTTACCTACCCATTGACANTTACTTGAAGCACAAGCATTTACTATATTATTTCCTTTACANTTTGCAAGTTCATCATTCTTTAATTGGATCTCTTTGTCTAANTTTTCTCTTGTANTTTCATCTTTGTTATATTCAATTTGTGCAATTTCTATATTTTGATAATATTTATCCCTAGGAATACAACTATTTAATGCAGAATCTTTAGTTTTTTCGGCATTAGTTGAACTAAGTACACTACTAAACATTCCCAATCTGCCCGTAAATATCGCAATGAGCACAACCAGTACAACTACTGCCAATGCAGCCAGAATGATTGTATTAATAGAAAGACCTTGACCTTTGTTGTTTTTATTAAACATTTTAATATCACCTTTATTTTTTATTTTGTTAATTGGATTTGCTAATTTTAGGATTAGTTATTTATTTACAGTAGAAATAGTATATAAAGTTTGTGGGTTGATGGTCCCTAATTTTACAAACCCAGCTTATTGTCTATAATATCCCCTATCTCAACAAGGTTTTCAAAAGAATCATCCATGTCTTTTTTGAGCTCTTCAACAAGCCCTTTAAGCGTATCTGCTCTTAATACGTATTTATTTCTGGTTGTGATAATAATCCCTGCGTCTATCAATTTATTCAAGTGATGCACCACAGTTCCTCTTGTTAAACCAGTTCTTACTGCAAGTTCATCTGAGCTAACTGGATTTTGCATTTTTGTGGCTTTTAATAACTCAATAAACAGCCTAAAACAAGATTTGTCTTTATCCCTCAAATTAAATAGTCCTAATGATGTGCCAAACCACTGAAGTTCTTGATTAATATCTGCAATCCTCGGCTTATGCATACTAATAATAGTAATCTTATGTTCTATAAGCGGTCCGGAATGGATTTCTTCGTGTTTGATTATCATGGCTAAAATCAATATACTTGAATCAATATAAATACTTTTGCCGAAAAGTTTATATACAAGTCGGTATATCCAATTCAACATAGTTGAGCTAAACTCAACAACGGTGCTTAAAATGAAACAAAAAAAAGATAATCCTGCTGAACTAAAAACTCCAGTTGAAGATATGCAAAAGCTGTTAAAGGAATTACAGGAAAAATCAGATTTTGAAAAAAAAGATTTGATACTAACATTACAAAGAGTTCAAGCAGAATTTGAAAATTACAAAAAACGCACTGATAATGAAAAGCAAGAATTTATGAAATTTGCAAATTCAAGCTTAATGTTTAAACTTTTACCAATTATTGATAATTTTGATTTAGCATTACAGAACAAATGCTTAAATGATGATTTTATTGCGGGCATTGCAATGATTCATGAACAAATGGTAAAAATATTAGAAGATATCGGTTTAAAGAAAATTGATGCCAAAGATAAAGAGTTTAATCCATATTTACATGAAGCTTTATTGCAGGAAAAATCTGATAAGGACAATATTGTACTTGAAGAACTGCAAAAAGGCTACAAGCTTAATGATAAGGTCTTAAGGCCCGTAAAAGTAAAAATAGGTAAAAAAGATTAAAGGTAAAAATATGACAGAACAAAAAGAACAACAAATTAAATTTTCAATTGTAGAAGGTGAACCATTTTTTAGCCATGATATGTCAATTAATTTTAATCCATCACAATTCATATTTGACTTTAGATGTGTAACGCCAAGAATAGATCCTAGAACAAATGATGGGTCAAGAGTTATGCAGTTAAAACATAATATCGTAATGCTTGAACCTTATCATGCAAAACAAGTAGCTGAAGTATTGGCAGGCATGGTCCAAAAATATGAAAAAAGGTTTGGTAAAATTGAGAAATCCAAAGCAATAAAACAAATGGAAAAGGAGACTCGAAAGGAAAAACCAAAATTAAAGAGTGAGAATTCAGGGAATGAGGGTAAAACTGGAGAATTTCCTAGGTATCTCGGTTAATTAATTACAATGAGAAGATAAGAATTCATAAGGAAGAAATTAAAATGACAAAAACCTCTGAACTTGTGTTCGAAGTTTTTGTATTTTAGTGATTCTGAATTTAAGATAATAAACTCACATGGAGGCAAGAAAAAAATGGCAAAAACAATAGGAATTGATTTAGGAACTACATTTTCAGCTGTTGCTGTAATGGAAGGCGGAAAACCTACAATTATTGCTAATGCAGAAGGTGCTAGGACTACACCTAGTGTTGTTAGTATTAAAAACGGTGAAAGAGTTGTTGGTCAAGTAGCAAGGAATCAGGCAATCGTTCATCCTGAAAACACCGTCAGGAGCATTAAGAGATACATGGGCACTAATCACAAAGTAATTATTGAGGGTAAGGAGTACACTCCCCAAGAGATTTCAGCTATGATTTTACAAAAATTAAAAACAGATGCTGAAGCTTATTTAGGAACTAAAATTACTGACGCAGTTATTACTGTACCGGCATATTTTAATGATGCGCAAAGACAAGCTACAAAAGACGCAGGTGCAATTGCGGGTTTGAATGTTAAAAGAATTGTTAATGAGCCAACCGCTGCTGCGCTGGCTTATGGTTTAGATAAAACTCAGGATCAGACTATTTTAGTATTTGATTTTGGTGGGGGTACATTTGATGTATCTGTTTTGGAAATAAGCGAAGGTGTTTTTGAAGTTAAGGCAACTTCAGGCAATAACCATTTAGGTGGTGATGATATTGATGATGCTTTGATTGACTGGTTAGCAACGGAATTTAAAAAGTCTCATGGCGTAGATTTAAGAGAAGACAAAGTAGCATTGCAAAGATTAAAGGAAGCTGCTGAAAAAGCTAAGATTGAATTAAGCACAAAAGTCAATGCTTCAATTAGTTTGCCTTTTATTACAGCTGATCAGTCTGGTCCTAAGCATCTTAATACTGAATTGAGCAGGGCTAAATTTGAAGATTTAATCTCAGAAATTCTTGAAAAATTAAAAGCTCCAACAGAAAAAGCATTGAAAGATGCTGGTTTAGAATCAAGTGATGGCTATAAGGTATTATTAGTTGGAGGTTCAACAAGAATTCCCGCAGTACAAATTATTGTAAAAGAGATAACCGGCAAGGAAGGAGATAAATCTGTTAATCCCGATGAAGCTGTTGCAGTAGGCGCAGCTATTCAAGCGGGTATTTTAGGGGGAGATGTTAAAGATGTTTTATTACTTGATGTTACACCTCTTGATTTGGGAATTGAGACTTTGGGGGGTGTTTTTACAAAGTTAATTGAAAGAAACACTACAATTCCATCAAAGAAGTCACAGGTATTTTCAACTGCCGCAGATAATCAACCCGCTGTAAGTATTCATGTATTGCAGGGAGACAGGGCAATGTCAGCTGATAATAAAACATTAGGCAGATTTGAGTTAGTTGGAATTGCTCCAGCACCAAGAGGGATACCACAGATTGAAGTTACCTTTGATATTGATGCAAATGGCATCGTAAATGTATCTGCAAAAGATCTTGGAACCGGTAAACAACAAAACATTACAATTACTGCATCTTCAAATCTTTCAAAGGAAGAAATTGAGAAGATGAGAAAAGAAGCTGAAGCTAACATTGAAACCGATGTTAGAAGAAGAGAAGAAGTTGAAGTTGTTAATCAGGCTGACGCTTTAATTTACACATCAGAAAAAACTTTGAAAGACATGGAAGGGAAGGCTGACCAAGCTAAACTTGATGAAGCTAAGAAAGGCATTGTGGAACTAAAGAAGTTAATGGAAGCCAAAGAAAAGAATGTGGAGGCTATTAAGAAAAAACTTGAAGAAGTCCAAAAACCTTTACAAGAAGCTGCAACTCAAATGTACGAAAAAGTTGCTCAGGAACAACATGCTAAAAAAGATGCCGAAACTAAATCTGAATCTAAAGCCCAAGAACAGGGTTCTGGGCGCAGAAGCAAAGCTTTTAGTGAAAAGAAAGGCGAAAAAGTTGTTGATGCAGATTTCAAAGTTAAAAATGATAAAAAAGGTAAAGCTTAATAGCTTTACTTAATTTTTATTTTTATGACGATATCGCTAAGTGATTATTTTGGGAATGAAGGCATTAAACAGATTTCATTAGAGGAGTTAGTTGATTTGAATAAAAAAGGCATGGGTGACGCAGTAGAACAAAGATTGACACAAATTGAAAAGTTAATTTGTTCAAGGTCAGGTGATTTAGTGCCTTTAGAAAGAGAAATGTATAATTTGATTTATGGATGCAATTTGTTTGGCAATGTTGATTGTTTTCGCGCTAGCGACGTGAAAGTTATTCTTCCTTATCTGGATAAAAGCGTTAAAGGGCGTGAAAAAGTATTAGATGTTGGTTCAGGAACTGGACTTAAAACAGTGTATCTTGCATTAAATAATCCTGGAACTTATTTTGTTGCTTTAGATGTTCAAGCAATAGCATTATCAGAATTGGAAAAAAGAGCTAAAAAATATGGATGTAAAAATATTGGGATAGTCCAAGGAGATTTATTAGCTGCGCCATTTAGTAAGGCATTTGATATGGTTCTAGTTTCAAACATGATACATGAATCTGCTTGTGTTGAACGGGACTATGAATATAATGATTTTAACATGGGGAATAAATTTCAAAATATGATTAGAATATTAAGACCGGGCGGAAAACTATTAATTTCACATGCAAATTGTTCAGGGTTTGCGGATGTTTATGCTCGAGAAATGGATTATAATATGGAGAAACAAGGCTTATCAGATATAAAAACTGAACTTCTTTATTCTGGTGAATCGGAAATTTTAGAAATATTTGGTGTAAAAAATGGGCAAAGATTATTATAAAGTTTTAGGGTTAGGGAAAGACGCTTCAAAAGAAGAGATTAAAAAGGCTTATAAAAAGTTAGCTAAACAATATCATCCAGACTTGAATAAAGAGAGTGATTCGGATGAAAAGTTTAAAGAGATTAATGAAGCTGCATCTGTATTGGGTGATGATAAAAAAAGGCAGCAGTATGATCAATTTGGCACAGCTGACACTAATTTTAGTTCAGGACAGGGCGGGTTTGATTTTTCAGGGTTTTCAGGCGGAAATTTCGGGTTTGATTTTGATTTGGGTGATATGTTTGATGGATTATTTGGAGGAAAAAGGCGCAGGAAGAGTTCTTCGGTTAGGGGAAGTGATATTGAATTTGAAATAACTATCAATTTAGAAGATGCCGCGTTTGGCAAGAAAAAAACTATTAATATTCCCCGAATGGAAACATGTAAAAGTTGTCATGGTACTGGCGCTAAATCTGATTCGGATATTATTAATTGCCGTTTGTGTCAAGGTTCAGGTGTAATTAAAAGCGAGGTTAGAACTCCTTTTGGAATATTTGCGCAATCATCTACTTGCCATGACTGTAATGGGCATGGTAAAACTATTCGCAAAGCGTGTTCAAATTGCGGCGGAAATGGGAGAGTAAGAAATACAAGAGAGATTGAAATTGAAATTCCAGGTGGTATACATGACGGTTCGAGATTGAGAGTTAAAAACGAAGGTGAAGCAGGTATAAATGGAGGAAATAAAGGAGATCTTTATGTATATATTAATGTTCAAAAGCATGATATTTTTAAGAGGGAGGGAGATGATATTTATTTAGAATTGCCTATTAGTTATGCGCAGGCTGTGATGGGCGCAAATGTTGATGTGCCAACCTTGAAAGGTGTTGCTTCCTTAACTATCCCTGCAGGCACTCAATGCAATACTGTTTTTAGAATGAAAGAATATGGAATTTCTAATTTAGAAGGCTATGGGAAAGGTTCACAGAATGTTAAAATTGTAATAGATATACCTACAAAACTTAATAAACAACAGAAAGATTTGTTGAAAGAATTTGATAAAACAGTTAAAAATAAAAAAGGTTTTCTTGAATCAGTATTTGGTTAAACCCATCTGCCCAATACGTTTTGTTGGTTTTACTTCAGGTTCGATTTTTTGTCCAACTTGGCTTTTAATATTTAATGCAATTTTTTCTCCCAAAATTTGGATTAATGTTTGGAAGTTAGCTTTCTTAATATCGCCTAAATCTTTGATTCCGTTGTTGTAAAGTTTACGTGCCCTTATCTTGCTGATATTATTTAATCTGCAAAGAGGAATTAATTCTTCTTTAATTCCATGTTTTATCCTAAATCTAACTTTGTTGATGTGCTTAATACTTGATTTTAAATTTGCAATGTTTGCTATTTCGGCGGAGGTATAAAGCAGCCAGTCAAGTATAGTTAATTTTGTGTGCACTGCCCCGGGAGTAATATTATATTTTTCTAAAAGATAATCTTCATAATTTTCTTCAATCCAGTCATTAAAGAATAGCGCTGTTTTTAATGAATTAAGGAATTCGTCGTATTCATAATCATAGATTGTTGGCTCTGGTTCAAGCAATTCTTCAGTGTATCTAATTATTTCATTTTGGTAGCTGTCAAATTCTTTCATTTTTACTTTTAATAAAGGCATCATCTCCAGAGTGTGCGATGTCATTTGTAGTAACCCCAGCGGAGAGGGGTTATCGTTCCGGCTTAAACAATTAAGGATATGGTTAGCTGTTAATGGGTCAATGTAAAGTTCTGCAACTCTTTTACCTAGGGCTGTTGCCATGTATAATTTTGTGTTTATCTCATCAATGCTTGAAAAATTATTTGTATTTGAAGTTTCGATGAATTTAAAATCTATTAATAGGCGCAACATTTTTTCGATTATGAAAATTAATTTATCCAAATCTCTAAACTGAAAAGCCCAGAATGTTTTAGAAAAGAAATCAATAATTTCTTTTTTTGAATTTACAAAGCCACTTGATATTAATGAAAGGATGTATGTTCTTAATACAGGTTCAACGGCTAATTTTGAAAAAATGTCTTCAGGTGAACCATAAATGAACCTGTTAAGTAATTCTTCCGAATGTTTTTTGTCATTGGCAATCAATATACTTTCACCATAATCTTCTTTACCCGGACGTCCGGCTCTTCCAGCCATTTGGTAATATTCCAGGGTTTGAATCCAGTTATAGCCAGTATTAGTGTAGCGTTTGACTTCTCTTAATATTGTTCTAAACGCAGGCATATCAAGTCCGGCAGCAAGTGTAGGTGTACACGCGATAATTTTGATAGTGCCGTCCCGAAAAGCATTTTCAATTATTTCTTTTTGTTTGGGGTGCAAACCTGAATGGTGGAACGCAATGCCATGTTTAACGCATTTAGCTAATCTTTCACATTGTTTAGTCGGTTTAGGCAGTGTTTTTAGGATTTGTTCAGAAAGTTCAGATAATTCGTTATTTTTATTTTTTTTAGATATTTCTTCTGCGCTTTTTTCTGCGCCAGGTTTTGAATTAGTAAAAATTAGCGCTTGTTTACCTAGCCTAATAGTGTCTAAAGCAATATTGATATAGGCATCTTTGCATAATTCAGGAATATTTATAGACATAAGAATAGTTTTTGGGTAATTTGTTATAAAGTTTGTGTATCATTTTAAAAAATGAGCTTGCGGAGATTTTCTCACTGACGTTCGAAGCATTTTGCCTCAGGCGTTAATATTTGAACTCCGGACCTCACGATCTCTGACAAAATGTTATCAGTCGTGCGCTCCACCAGGCTAAGCTACAAGCTCATGTGAAAATAAAAAACGTGTCAGGATTTTAAATCCTGTGCACGATCAAAAATCTTAGATTTTTGACGTCTCCGCCCAGACTTTCTCACAGGCGTCTAAAATATCTGGCGCCAATATTCGAACTGGGGACCTTGCGGTTTCTTTAATTGACGTTTTAGTTAATCTTATCGCCAATTTAACAGCCGCACGCTCCACCGCTAAGCTACGGAGACATTGAATTATGAAATCCGAGCTTCATTTATAAACGTTTCGCTAGATATAGGATAAGATTTATTAAAGCAATATATTTTTAATAATCTATGTTAGCTGAAAGTCTGAAATTGATTTATTTTTTATTTCCTGTTTATATAGCAGATATTATGCCATTATTATTTAGGAATAAATTGAAATCTTTAGAATTTCCTTTGGACTTAGGGATAAAATTGGAGGGCAATTCTTTATTTGGGGCACATAAAACATTTAGGGGGATATTGGTTGCAATTCTATTTGGCACTATAATGTTTTATTTTCAGAAGGTTATTAATATCAACAGTATTATCATATATCAGGATTATAGCGTGTTATTAGGTCTTTTTCTTGCAACTGGGGCCATGTTTGGGGATTTATTTAAATCGTTCATTAAGAGGAGAATAAATATTATTCCCGGGCATAATTTTTTTATTGCAGATCAAATTGATGCGGTATTAGGAGCCATTTTATTTTCAAGCCTTATAATTAAATTTACATATTTGCAGATTGTTTTAATGGTAGTTTTTACTTATTTTCTTAAACTTTTATTAAGCTATGTTGGATTTGTTTTACACATTCGCAAACATAAGTGGTAATAATAATCCCAAAATATAGAATATTAATCTTAAGCAAATTGATTTTATTAAAAAATTGAAATTATTATTTTTGTATATTAACAAACTTCCTGATGTAATTTTATATATAAAAATCAATCCAATTATTTCAGGTATGGCGGGGGTATAATATCCCATTCCAAATAGCGAACCCATCATACTATACTCAAGCATATATGATTCTTCGCCTAAAGTTCCTCGGTACCAGTATAATATTAAGAAAATAATTAATGGTATTATTATAAGATTATAAATGTTGTAATATAATAATATTAATATTAATAATGTAAATATTGTATTTTTTAATTTGATAAACCATGGAGCTCCAGGTTTTAATTCTTCTGGAGCAATCATTCCTAATATCAGACCCAGGATTATGCCCGCAAATGATAAAAGTCCTAAAATAAAATATATCTCAAGCATTAATATATTTAATGCATTCAGCATTTATATATTTTGTTAGATAACAATTATAATATAATCTAAATCTTTAAATACTAGATTATGCTTTTTTAGATTAAAGTTTAGGGAGGTTTTAATATGACAGTTGTAGGATTTAATTTTAATAAAATTGTAGTTGAAAAAAATAAAGCGTTACAAGGTAAAGTCAGTATAAATAACAACATTGTTATCAAAGAAGTTGAATCTAAGGATTTACAGTTAGGTACAGAAAAGCAATCAGGTTTAAGAGTTACTTTTGATTATGGTGTTAATTATGCAAGTGATTTAAAGGATGTATTAGCCCATATAGATTTAGTGGGGGAAGTATTAATCTTGGAAGATGCTGTTAAAGTTAAAAAAGCTTTAGATGGTTGGAAAAAGAATAAAAATCTTGAAAAAGAAATGACTTTACAAGTATTAAATACTGCTCTTGCAAAGTGCAATATTCAGTCAATTATTCTAAGTAGAGATTTAAATCTGCCTTCTCCTATACCTCTGCCTAAAGTAGAAACTGTGGAAAAGGCTCCAGTTTAGATTTTGTTACCTTTTTCTTATTTATCTCTTTTGAATAGATTGTGTTTTTCCTTTGGTCTATTAATATGGATACTTAAATTCAGTGAAATGGGTTTGGATGTTAATTCAGTAAAATATATAAAGAATCACTAATTGACATTTAGTATTATGAATTCACAACAAAAAATAGCGGAATGGATTTTACGAATAGGGGTATTTGGTTCTTTTTTGGGACACGGAATTTTTGCGCTAGGTATAAAGCAAGGGTGGATACCACTTATTACGGCATTTGGTTTTTCTGAATCATCAGCCAGGGTAATGCTACCTATAATTGGAACAATGGATATAGTTGTAGCCATTTTGGCGCTTATTTGGCCGATTAGGCTTGTGCTAATCTATGCAGTATTGTGGGCGTTTGCTACAGCATTGTCACGTCCAATCGCCGGAGATCCAATTTGGGATTTTGTAGAACGTACGGCAAATTGGGCGGCTCCATTAGCTTTGTTGGTATTGCAGGGTATTCCAAAAAAGCTCAAAAATATTTTTACCATTAGATAAAAATGTGTCATTGAAATAGTTTTGTCAATGGCCTGTTTTATTTTCGCATTTTTATATTAAATTTTATTTCTTTTGTAATTAGAAAGTTTGTTTATCAAAAGTTAGCTTTGGTTCTATAAGAACTGAAAGTTCTGTGCGCAGGAGCTTCACTTCTTGCGGGCGGTTCATAATATCACATTTTCTACCAATGTGCTCCATTGGTGGCGTCTGGTCTTGATTGATTAATGCTCGTTTCTTATATTTAATACTACCTTGATAGATTATTTATCTACCAAATTAGTTTAAAGTAGCAACTTTTATATATTAATACTACTTTAATAGATTAATTTTTGGTAAATAGTCCTCAAATTCAACAAAAAGAATTAATTCTACAATTTTTAGGTAATTTGAAGACTCAAAAAAACGAAACTGTTTCTGCCGTTGAATTTGCTAAAAACAAAGCGGTTCTTAAAATTGTTGAAACGATTAAGAATGAGAAAGAAAGTGTTTTAATCGAAGTTTTAGAGATTATTAAGAATCAGTTTAATATTAGTTCTGACGATTTAGCCAAACTTTTGATGTCAAATGAGATTTTGGTGCCTATTGAGATATTTGCTGAGAGAAAGCTAAGTTTGTTGCAGTCTCTTGTAAAATATCTTAGAGAAAATAAAAATAATACAAATAAGAAGATTTCAGATTTATTAATTAAAGATAACCGCAGTATTTGGTTAGCATATGAAAAAGCTAAACAAAGAAAAGCTGAAGTTTTTACTATAACTAAAAGCGAGTTGAATGTGCCTTTATTAATTTTTAAAGGTAAAGACTCACTATTGGGGCCACTTGTTCTTTATTTAAAATCTTTAGGTTTTTCAAATCGAAATATTGCTGAAAAATTAAACAGGGGCGAAACTACAATTTCTACAATTTATAGGAGGAGTTTACAGAAGAATGGTTAGTGAAACGAATAAGCGGATTATGAAAGTTAGCTTTGTGTTAGTTTTTACTATGTTGGCTATTCTGTTCCTGTATTCCCCGTATTATCAAGCAACAATTACAAATTTTGCTATAAAAGATATAAATGAATTAGATTTCGCCAAGGAAGGGTTATGGACAACTGTTTATGGTAATTATCTAGATGGGTCGGCCCTTTATTCAAACCAGCCCGGGTCTAGCTTATCAGTAGAATTTGAAGGACATGTGATTTCATTAGCATTAAAAGTAGGACCAAGCGCAGGAGTTATTCGGGTTTATCTTGATAATAATGTAACTGTATATGACTTGTATTCTAAAGATGAAGTTTTGATAAAAAGAGACATTGGTACAGATTTAGGACTGGGGGTACATAAATTAAAAATTGCGCTTATTAATACCCAGAATAAGTTATCTGCTGATAGAAATTTAGTTATTGATGCTATTTTAATAGATAAACCTGTCAAAGATTGGGTACGCGGGGTGAATGGCAGTATCCCTGAATTAAAATCTGATAATATTCTATTGTTAGCCGGGGAAAATCTGATTGAGAACTTTAATTCAAAATTTATTGAATTTTTCAGAGAATTAAATGTTAATGTTTCTAAAGAGAATGTTGCGCCAATGTCAGTTGTCGATATTTTAACAAATAGGAGTTATAATAATTTACGTGACGGACCATTATCGTTTTTTATTGTATTTTTGGTTTTATCTTTTTTATTAATAATAAGCCGAAATTCTGTAATAAATTCTGAACCAGAGATTAACAAAATATTTGATAAGTTTATCCGGTTTATTGAAATTATTTTAAGATTTTGCAAGTTATGGGTTAAACCTTTAATGGATAAGGTATTTTCAATTTCAGAATTAATTTATTTAATTGTTAGACCCGCAATTCAACAATCCATTTTAGATTTTAAAGTGTTATTTGGGTTTTTGTCATTTTTATTAGTTAAAGTCATTAGAGGAGCTTATAAATATATTAGAAGAGATATGTTTAGGTTAAAGAGGAATACTGTTAAGACTGTTGAAAATAAAAAAGAGGATTTCAAGTACAACGTTAAAGATATTAAAATTAATGTTAAAAAGTTAATTCCTAAAATTAATATTCCTGAAGTTCAAACTTGCAAAGCTCTTGGAGGATTTGCGGTTTTTTCAAGAATATCGGAGCTTTTTAGAAGTATCTTTATATGGTCAAATCTGATTTCCAACAAGGTTATTATTATCTTAAAAGAAAGCGGCGGTTTTGTTGTAAGCATTTTTAGTCAAATACTTGTGCAGATTAAGGATATAAAAGATAAAATTGTTAACTTAATCTTGGATTTATTTCGTAGGTACAAACGTTTGGCGAATAGGACTTTTGAGCCTATCAAAGATATTAAACCTGCGCATCATGAGGGCCGCAATATTATTTCTGAATATTTAATAGGTTTAAATAATAAATTAGAAGAGAAATTTGATAACATTGAATCGGGCATTAAATTGCAAAAGATAAAACCAATTATTTTATTTAAAGTTTCTCCGAAAGTTTCTAACATTAAAATAAAAGTGAAAACTGAAATAATAAACATTGTTAAAGAAACTTCTTCTATGCTTAATAAGAAAATTGAAAGATTAGATACTAGCATTGACAATTTAGAAAAGGGAATAAAATTTCAACCAGTAAGACCCCTAATTACAATTAATCGAGAAAGGAATTCGAACATTAAACAAAAACCTGAACGATTTACTAAACAATTCGAGAATAAAGAAAGGTTTGGGGGCTTATTTCTTGATGAGATTGATTCTAAAATTCAGAAAGTTGATAAGATTAATTTAAGTCAAATAAGACCTGAAATAGATAGGGGTGATTATAAGATTAAAACAAATCCTAAATTAGAAATTAAACTAAGAAAGATTCAAGATGATATCTATAAAAGAATTGAAGTTTTAGATTCTTGCATTGATGAAATTGATTTTAAAATTAAAGAAATTAAACTCCTAAATGAGCCTGAAAAAACTTTTTTTCAGAAATTTAGAGAAAGGTTGTTTTAAATGATAACAATCTTTAAAAATCAAAACTTTATCTTTTTTTAATAGCTGTATATAGATCAAGACAGGAAGACTGATTATGATGGATAAAGTTATTGAATTAAAAGTGGCTGAAGCACAGCAGGATGATGTGTATAAAGGAATAGTTCGGGTTGACTCATCTATTATGCAGAATATAGATGTTAGACCGGGCGACATAATTGAGGTCGAAGGTGAAAGAGCAACGGTTGCAATTATTGATAGAGCCTTACCTGCAGATATTGGTCTTACCATTATTCGGATGGATCCAATAACAAGGAAAAATGCTCGGACATCAATTGATGAAATTGTAAAAATAAAAAAGGCTGTTGTTAAAGAAGCTAATTCAGTTATAATAGCGCCTGCAACTAAAGGGGTGTATGTAAAAGGTGCGCCTAATACTTTTAAGATGGGTTTACTTGGAAGGACCGCTGTTAAAGGGGATATTGTCTCATTAGGCGGAATGAGAAGAAGGAAAAATACGTTAGTAGATTCTCCATTTAGTGACCTATTCCCAGGATTAGGCGAGAGCTTTGTCGGGTTTGGATTTGGTGATTTAAGGTTTATGATAGTTGAAACTAATCCTAAACAAGCTGTAATCGTGTCTGATAATACTCAAATTATTTTAAACCCGCAGGCTGTTGAGTTGAAAGAAGATTTAATTTCTGAGATTGCATACGAGGACATTGGGGGCCTTGAAGATGAACTTGGCAAGATCAGGGAAATGGTTGAGCTGCCATTAAAACACCCTGAACTTTTTCAAAGGCTGGGAATTGAGCCCCCTAAAGGAGTTTTATTACATGGTCCGCCTGGCACAGGCAAGACATTACTTGCTAAAGCAGTAGCGAATGAAACCAATGCTCATTTTATTTCTATAAACGGGCCTGAAATAATGTCTAAGTTTTATGGACAAAGTGAAGAAAATTTAAGAAATAAATTTGAGGATGCTGAAAAAAATTCACCTTCAATTATATTTATAGACGAGATTGACGCAATTGCTACAAAGCGTGAAGAAACGCAAGGAGATGTTGAAAAAAGGGTTGTTGCACAATTATTAGCTTTAATGGACGGGCTTAAGTCAAGAGGCAAAGTAATTGTGATTGCGGCGTCAAATATTCCTAATACGCTTGATCCTGCATTACGCAGGCCGGGCAGGTTTGATCGTGAGATCGAGATAGGAATTCCCACTAAAGCTGCGAGAGAAGAGATATTGAAAATTCATATACGGAATATGCCACTTGATGAAGGTTTTGAAATAAGTCATCTTGCGAATGTTACACATGGGTTTGTTGGCGCTGATCTTGAATCTTTGGCTAAAGAGGCCGCAATGGTTGTATTAAGAAGAGTATTGCCTGAGCTTGAACTTGACAAAGAAGAACCGGTGCCAGTTGATGTTCTTGAGAAATTAAAAGTTACAATGGATGATTTTAAACAAGCATTGAAATATGTGAGGCCAAGCGCATTACGCGAAGTTCTTGTAGACATACCCAATATTAATTGGGAAGAGATCGGCGGGTTAGATGAGGTTAAGCAAGAATTGAAAGAGGCTGTAGAGTGGCCTATTAAGTTTCCTGAAGCATTTGTAAAATTAGGCATTACTCCACCAAAAGGCATTTTATTGTATGGCCCGCCTGGCACAGGCAAGACATTATTAGCTAAAGCAGTAGCTAGTGAAAGCGAATTTAATTTTATTTTAGTCAAAGGTTCAGAACTATTAAGTAAATGGGTTGGTGAAAGCGAAAAAGGCGTGAAAAAAATATTTGCAAAAGCCAGGCAAGCTTCACCTTCAATTATTTTCTTTGATGAGATAGATGCGCTTGCTCCTTCAAGAAATGTCTCTTCAAATAATGATGTATCTGAAAAAGTTGTGAACCAATTATTAACAGAGATTGACGGGCTTGAAGAGATGCACGACGTAGTTATAATAGGCGCGACTAACCGTCCCGATATATTGGATCCAGCTTTACTTAGGCCTGGGAGATTTGACAGGATTGTTTTAGTGGGGGCGCCTGATGAAAAAAATCGAGAAATTATATTTAAAGTTCATACAAAGAAAATGCCGCTGGCAAAAGATATCGATATATCTAAACTTGCAAAGAAAACTGATAGTTACGTCGGCGCAGACATTGCTGGCATTTGCAAAGAAGCAGCAATTTTTGCATTGCGTGAAAATATGGACGCTAAAGAAGTTCAGATGAAGCATTTTGAGGAAGCAATAAAAAAGGTAAGGCCTTCGGCTACAAAGGAAATAATAAGAGATTATATGGTTTTGCAGGAAAAGTTTAGAACTGCGAAAGCTAATGAAATGAAAGAAGAAAAGCCGCGGTATATGGGTTAATTCTTGAAAAATTCTTTTGCATTATAAATTGCAGTGATAATAGTCATTATAAGCACAATTATACTGCTAAAAAAATATTTTATATTTTCTATCTCTTGAAATTCTAAAAGTAATAACCCCAACCATGCATATATCAAAAAAATGTTTATTCTAGAAATTTGCAAATGCGAGAGTTTGGCATTTAAAATTTTCTTATCTGATTTTTTTAAGTGATACAACATTTCAATTATTTTGATAATTCCGAGAAAAATCATAATTCCAAAAATGATTAATATGTAATTTGGAACGTTTTTTATGTATAAAGCAATCATAACGCAGAATATTGTTACTTTATCGGCAGTGCTGTCTAACACGCTGCCAAAGGGGGTGCATTCTTTATTTTTTCTTGCATAGTAACCATCAAGTACATCTGTTAATGAGATTAGGATAAATAGAGCCAATGCAGGATTATATCGTTGCAGATAAGATAAATAGATTATAAAGGGTGAAAAGATTAGCCTTATTATTGATAATATATTTGGTAATACTAAATATTTTTTATTCATAAATAGATTATTTGAATTCAAAGTTATAAAACTTTTTATTCGGTATATTCAATTTTAATTTTTTTATTTAGAGAATTAGGTTTTAAATCTATTAAATTATATTTTGCTACATTATGGGCTTTTGCCCAAGCATCAGCTAATTCTACAGATTTGAAGCTTTTGCTTCTAACTTTTCTGTTTCTTCCCCTACTTTTTAATATTGGTTTCCAGTGTGCAATTGACATATTTATATGAATTTTAGGGGCATTTATAAATTTATTGGTCGGAATTGGATATAAAGTGTCACTACACAGACACAAAAGTAACATTAATGCGGTTTAGTATAGGGGAATTGAGAATTTTAAGCCCATACTGCTAAATTAACTATTTTCTTCAGAAAGTTCCTTGTCTGTATATTAGTATATTTCAAAGAATAATTATTAGTCAAGAACTATTTCTTGCAATGATATTTCAGATGCGAGTATTAATCGATAATTGGGCGACTTTGGACAATACCAACTTAACAAATAGATTTATATATTAATTATGACATTTCATACCTATATGCCTGCCAAATATAAAGCTAAAATTAGTAATGTTTTACGTAATAAATCACTTACATATACTCATATCCTTGATGTGATTGAGGGGGTCGGTAGCATTACAACCACATCTGAGATAGCCTCGGTTTTAAAAATTTCGTGGAATACTGCTGAGAAAAAACTGCTTGAGTTAGCTTTGGATGGCAAGGTTACAAGGATGAAGAAACCAGGGTTAAATCTATGGGTTTTAAAAAAATAAATTAATTCGGGTAAATTCAATGGTAAAAAAACTTAAGGTTAAAAAAATGATTCCGGAAACAATATTTTCTAATAATGAATTAGACCGAAGATTAATTTTTGTTTCTTTATTTGTTTCGTTTGTATTAGTTTTTTTAATATTCTTTTCTGTTGGCGGGTTTGTTGATTCAGATTCTTTGTATAAAAATGTTGTATTAATATCCCGAGCTGAAACTCCTTTTTCAGGTTTTACAATTAAAGAGAATGTTGAAAAAGAACCAGTTTTACAATCTGTAAATGAGAATAATCTTGAATTTAAAATTGAGAAGTTAGAAAGAGGATTATATACCATTAAAGAACTTAAACGAAATCCGGAGAATGTTGTTGTTTTTGCAGATGTTGAATATATGTATAATAGAGTATTTGTTGCAGTAAGAAATTTGGAAGATTTTAATATTTCTTTCAATTCAGTTAAATTAGCAGATGGAACTGGCCATGAATATTTATCTGATTTTAACCCCATTAATCAGGATTTGCCTGAGTTTGGTATTAGCGGTTCAGTATCGCCGTTAGGTGTGCATAAAGGTTATCTATTCTTTTTGAATACGGGATATATTGATAATCCCAAAATTGTTTTTGGAACAGACTTTGGTGATTATGTTTTTAGTTTGATTTAACAGCTCTAAATTTTGCCAGTAGCAATTTTCAATTTTTCAATATATGGCTTCATTACCGTTTGGGTTTAATACCCCGCAGCTTGCTGCGGTAACTTAATAACCAAAAAGGACTTTCATTTCCAAATGGAAGTAAAACATGCCAGTNATT
>C687J35174_10003030_pt1 | contig 23300 bp, 20 predicted proteins | sample RifCSPhighO2_01_FD_35174 | JGI IMG/M metagenome (IMG submission 35174) | reverse complement strand
CCATCGCTCTGGCGGACAGGCGGGTAATGCGGTGCTGGCCCTTGGTGTCGACATAGCGGCACTGGACGCTTATATCCGGGCGACGATTCGGGATACAAAGCCACTGGGTCACCGTGCCAAGTTCAGTGCACAGCAGTTGATCCATGGGTGCGCCCAGCCAGTCATGCCTGGACAGACCCGAGACACATTCAAATCGCTCGGACAAATAGGTAAATCGCCCCTGCCTGTCAATCTCCCAGATCCAATCGGTACTGGCCTCTGCTACGTCTCGAAAGCGCGCCTCGCTGATGGCCAACGCAGACTGACTGCGCTGCAACGAGTCGTAACTGGCATCGAGCGCCTGAGCACTGGCAGTCGTGCGGCGCAATATCGCCCAGGCCATCAGGCACACCAGCAGCGCAGCAATGCCGATCAAGGGCAAGCCGAGGCCTAGCAGGCGTTCACTCGGTTTTGGCGGCTCCCAGTGCAAGCTCCCGGCAACGCCGTTTTCGCCGAGCGCCAAGACTGAACGCCCCTGAAGTTCGGCGGCCGTAGCGATGCGTAGTTCATCCACCCCGTAGTCTTTGCCCAGTGTTTCCAGCCTGTCGTCTTCGAGGATGTCAACGAAGATCAAAACCGAAGGCGGCTTGTCATCGGGCGTCACCGTCGGATCTGTGCCGGGGGTAATCGCGGCCGCGCCCACCAGCGCGGGTCGACCACCGATATTGATGAAAAGGGTCGTCGGCGTTTCCGCTTCGGCACCCGCCCGGGCTTTAAGCAATATGTCGGGGAGCGCTTGCTTGAGCCAACCGGATGCATCGTTCGACGTCAGTTGTCCATCGACTACGGAATACGCCGTCTGATCGGTGGCGTTGACGACAAATATGCCTTGGAATCCAAAGTCGGTATAAAGCGTGGGCCCGATATTCTGCCGTACGTAGGCCCAATCGGTGTCGACCCTCGCGTGCAGATGCTTATAGGCATCGCCCCAGAACGCGTAATCCTTGACCGTGGCGCTTATGGACTTCTCCAGGGCTCGCACGGCTTTCCTGGTATAGAACGCGCTTTCGGTTTCCTCGTTGCGATCCAGGTCGTGCGCCAGGTACAGAATCAAATAACCGGCGAGGAAAAACACCCCCGTGAGCAAGCCAACGAATTTGAACAGTGAAACACGAATGATGCTCACACTTGAGCGACGGTGCGCTAGGCCAAGGACAGAAGGTGGGTGTTCAGGCATGAGGTACATCGCTAGGCATTGAGGCAGAAGGGGTATCAGGCTATCGGCCGCACGGTGACAAGTTTGAGGGGATTGAATGGATCACCCTCAAGTAGGTCAGTTAGACCTGAATGGCAGCTTCGGGTCGCACTCAGCCCCTCACCACGGGCAGAAATCGGCCATGAGCTGACATTCTCACAGTCAAATGATCTAGCGATAACGCTTCAACCCTTCCTGTACTGATATTTTTTCAATCAGCTGCATCCAGTTCGTCCTCCAGCGGGTAGTACAGGTAGTAGCCACAGCTGCTGAACTGATTACCTTTCTGGAGAGAATTACATGAACGCTAAACGATTCTTGGGGATTGTCAGTACTACGCTTACTGCCACCTGCTTGTTGGTCACAGTGCCGGCTGCCTATGCGCAAACAGATCTGCCCGACAGCATCAAGGTCCCGGACGGTCATAAGGTCGCGCTGGAGACCGTGGGCGTGGGCGAAATCACGTATGAGTGTCGCGACAAGGCAAACTCCGCCGGCCAGACTGAATGGTTTTTTGTCGGGCCTAAAGCGGTGCTGAATGATCGCAGTGGCAAACAGGTGGGTACCTACTTCGGACCACCTGCCACCTGGCAAGCCAAAGACGGCTCTAAAATCACCGGGACACAACTGGCTGTTGCACCCTCAAGTACCGGTGACCTCCCTTATCAGCTGGTCAAGGCCAACCCTGCTGAAGGCAATGGCGCGATGAACGGCGTCAGCTACATCCAGCGGGTGGCCGTTAAAGGTGGCGTAGCGCCCAAGATCGAATGCACCGCCGCAAACAAAGGTAATCGCGAGTTAGTCAAATATCAGGCCGACTATATTTTTTGGGCCGCCAATTAAGCCAACGATCAAAACAGGCTGTCAGCGCACAAACTCGTCTACTCTGCTCCGATGGAACCCCAGCCCATGGCTGGGGTATTGACCACCTGCTGGCGGCTGAAAACCTTGTCCTTACCAGAGCCCTATTTTGACTATGAAGCCTGCCTGATTGCTTGCGCCCGAGGCGAGCGGCAAGCGTTGCGGGACTTGTATCAGCAGGAAAGTGCTCGTCTTCTAGGAGTCGCCAAGCGAATCGCTCGCGATAACGCCTTGGCTGAAGACATCGTGCACGATGTCTTTATCAGGATCTGGACCCGTGCCGCCAGTTTCGATCCGACACGAGGCAGTGCGCGTGGCTGGATTTTCAGCGTCACGCGGCATTTGGCGCTCAATTTCATGCGAGATAACGCCCGGGAGGTTCAAGTTAGCGAGCACAGCGAAATGGCACTGCAAGCTTTAGCGTCCATCGAGACATCGGTAGAGAGTGCAGACCCCTTCGATAGTCGAGCCCGTTCAGGACGGATTTATCTGTGCCTTGAGCAATTGGAACCGGCACGTCGCAACTGCATACTTCATGCGTACGTAGACGGCTACTCGCATTCAGAAATATCACAGAAACTGGGCGCCCCGCTGGGAACCGTCAAAGCCTGGATCAAACGCAGCCTGGTGGCATTGCGGGAGTGCATGGGATGACCTCAAGCCCGGAAGGAGACACCCCCGACACTATTGACGAGCTGGCGAGTGAGTATGTGTTAGGCACGTTGCCGGCCGAGCAACGCATCGAGATACAAAAGCGTCTCGCTGAAGACGCCGATTTGCGAGCTGCTGTAGATGCGTGGGAACAACGATTGTTTGCGTTGACTGAACTGGCTGAACCGCAATCCCCTACTCCGCAGCTCTGGGGGCGAATCGAGCGCAGCCTGAGTAGCAATGAACAGCCAGCACCACGCGTGACGGCTGCCGCGCAGCCAATCTCCTGGTGGAACCTGCTAGCACTATGGCGCGGGCTCGCGGGAGCGGGTCTTGTCGCAACGCTTTTGCTCGCAACAGTCATGCTGACACGAACCGCGCCGGAGAATCCGACCACCTACCTGGTCGTTCTAGTGGCTCCGCAAAACCAGGCACCCGGCTGGGTGATTCAAGCGAGCAACCCGAAGGAAATCCAACTGATACCTTTGGGGGTAGCGCAAGTCCCAACCGACAAGGCACTTGAGTTCTGGACCAAGGCGGACGGCTGGCAAGGACCGGTGTCCCTTGGAATGGTCAAACCCGGGCAGACGCTTTCAGTCCCGCTGGATAAATTACCACCGCTGGAACCCAACCAGCTCTTTGAACTGACTCTCGAGAATCCCAATGGATCGCAGACCGGCAAACCCACAGGACCGGTGCAGTTCATTGGCCGGGCCGTTAAAGTGATCTGACCAGGAGCCTTTGGATGAAAAGGCCGTAGATCCGTTACATTTCTACCTGAGTTCCCAGTTCAATCACTTTGCTCAGCGGCATGTTGAAGTACTTCAGGTTGCTGTTGGCGTTCTTCAGCAGAAACGCGAATAAACTCTCCCTCCAGCGCGCCATACCAAACGCACCTAGTGGGGATCACCGACTCCCGGATATCAAGTCGCGCGCCGCTGTAGCGGGATTCGCAGAGGAAACGCCAGTGACCGAATAAACCGGAGACATGTATGACCCGCCCCGTCCATTCAACCCTTCGGGACAGGCAACAATCGGCCGATCCTGTTGAAAAAGTCGGCCATGGTTTCCACGGCAGTAAAGTACGCGCTTGAGATTGAAATCTTCATTTAGAGGAGAGGATTCCGGGCTCAGATTTCGCGTAGCTGCGCGAATAAAAAGGCATTTTCAGCTATCAGTGCGAGCGCAGTCTGGAAGGACCGACTTTTTCAACAAAATCGGCCAAGAGCAGCCCTTCACTTTAAAGTCTGAAGCGCATGAAAGAAGCCTTTCTTTAACTGGCCTCCACAAATGTGAGACAGCCACCTTGCGGCCCAGCCGCAAGGTGTGCTCTAGCGGTTTAGTGGCAGTGGTAGTCGTTCGTTTTATGGTTGCGATGGCAACCTTTTGAATCAGTACCGCCACTGTGCGCCAAGACAGCAACGGACGTAATCGAAAGTAAAGCGGCGATCAAAATGGCGGACAGTTTCATCAGGGCTTGCTCCATGCTCATGTTTTTTTATCCGTGAGGTATCTCACGCTTCGCAGCGTATGGCTAATTGCCTTCATTGGGCAAGCGGCATCCCAACTGTCTTCCCAACATTAGATGAACGGCTGAGCGCCTACTTCCTCCCCTTTTTTCCGCATCGGCAGACAACGTGAATAAGCGGAAAATTCGAAGCATCCCCTCCATATGAGCTAGATCAGTTGGCGTCAAAATTGAATCGCTATACTGGACCGTCTTGCATCGACCTAAGGTTCGTCCGATGACTGATTCGCTCAGCGCTCAACTAGACGTGGTCATTATCGGCGGGGGGCAATCAGCCTTGGCTGTAGCGTATTTCCTGCGCCGCACACCTCTTTCGTTCGTCATCCTCGACTCAGAGGAAGAACCCGGTGGTGCCTGGCGACATGGCTGGAACTCGCTGCGTCTATTCTCGCCCGCCACCTGGAGTTCGATACCTGGATGGATGATGCCACCCACGCAAGATGGCTATCCTTCACGAAATCATGTGATCGAATACCTCAACCAATACGAACAGCGCTACCATTTCCCGGTCGAGCGCCCGGTTCGGGTCACTTCTGTTGAGCGAACGGAATCTGGCCTGCGTGTACGTTCTGAAGACAAGCATTGGGATGCCAAGGTTGTTGTCAGCGCTACAGGCACCTGGAGCAATCCCTACATCCCTCACTACCCCAATGCCGAGCTATTCGCCGGTCGGCAGTTACATTCCGCTAACTATGTCGAAGCACAAGCATTCGCGGGCAAGAAGGTGTTGGTGGTAGGTGGCGGTAATTCAGGGGCACAGATTCTGGCCGAAGTATCAAAGGTCGCTGAGACCACGTGGGTAACCCCCGTTGAACCGATGTTCTTGCCTGACGATGTGGATGGGCGGGTACTGTTCGAGCGTGCAACTGAGCGCTGGAAAGCCCAACTGGAGGGGCGCACCATCGAGCAGCCAGTTGGTGGGCTGGGCGATATCGTCATGGTGCCGCCAGTTGTCGAAGCCCGAGAGCGCAATGTTCTCAAGTCTGTACGACCTTTCGACAGTTTCACTCGCAACGGGGTTATTTGGAGCGATGGTTCCGAATCTGAGGTGGACGCGGTAATTTGGTGCACCGGTTTCAGGTCAGCCCTACAGCATCTTGAATCACTGGGGCTGGTCAACGCCGAGGGCCGCGTTGAGGTCGAAGGCACCCACTCGACCGAAGAGCCAAGGTTGTGGTTGGTTGGTTACGGTGAGTGGACAGGTTCGGCGTCCGCCACACTGATCGGTGTGACACGAACAGCACGAAGCACTGTCAATGAGATCGTAGCCTTTCTCGCCGGTCAGTACGCCTGAGGCGGACTGCAATCGGCCTTGGTGTATACCGCTGACTGTTGCGGAGAGCCTTGCCTGACATCTTCCGCAGAAGCGTAAAGTTGGACACTGACCACGCAGTCGTTTATGCGCAGAAGCAGGATATCCTTCAGCAGTCCTTGGTTGTTGGCTGGACAGTTGCTGCCCTCTTTCACCGCCAAGGATGCTCGCTTCTCATCGCGGCTAATCAGGCTGCCAAACTCCACCGTGCAATCCCCCCATTGCAGCCTGTCGGCGGAAAGTCGAAGTGACGGTAGCGCTCAAGCATCTGCCTGGTTACTGCGCCACTCTCCTATAAACCATGTCCCCACCGCATCCTGTTTGACGGTTTCATATCGCCTCGGCATGCTTCGGCAGCCCGATAGAAATCAATGCAGCGAGCAGAACGAATGCGCTCGATATCCACAAGCATGCTTCCAGCCCATACACCTGATAAACCCAGCCGGACAGCACCGTGCCTATCAGCCGCCCCATGGCGTTGGACATGTAATAAAACCCCACGTCCAGCGACACGCCGTCTTCCTTGGCGTAAGAGACAATCAGGTAGCTGTGCAGCGACGAATTCACCGCGAACAGCGCGCCAAAGACCATTAATCCGCCGAGCAGCACCATCTGCTGCGACAAACCAGTGTTCAGCCCGAGAGCGATTGCCGCAGGCAAGCCTGCCAGTGCAAGTGCCCACAGGAACGCCGCACGACCATCCGGTACGTGCCCTCGTTTCTTGCCGGTGATGTTGGGCGCGAAGGATTGCACAATGCCGTAGCCAATCACCCAGGCCGCGAGGAATCCGCCAACCTCCCAGAAGTCCCAGCCGAAAACACTGCTAAGGTACACCGGCAAGGCCACCACGAACCAAACGTCGCGGGCGCCAAACAGAAACATCCGTGCTGCCGAAAGAATATTGATCGCCCGGCTCTTGGACAGGATGTCGCGAAACTTAGGCTTGGCTTTCGCTTTGCCCAGGTCCTTCTTCAACAGGATCAAGCTGCTGATCCAGATCAGCGCCAAGACACCCGCCATGGCCAGCAAGGCACCTTTGAAGCCGATGAGTGCCAACAAGGCTCCGCCCAGAAAGAAACCCACACCCTTGAGTGCGTTCTTCGAGCCGGTGAGAATCGCCACCCACTTGTAGAGCTTGCCCTGCTGCCCATCAGGAACCAGAAGCTTGATGGAGCTTTTGGCACTCATCTTATTCAGGTCTTTGGCGATCCCCGACAACGCCTGAGCGCCCATCACCCAGGGGATGGTCAGCCAGGCCGAGGGCACTGTCAGCATCAGCAGCGCCGCGACCTGTATGCCCAGCCCGATGTTCATGGTTCGGTTCAGACCCAGCCGAGCACCGAGATAGCCGCCCACAAGATTGGTGATTACGCCAAATAGTTCGTAGAACAGGAACAACGCCGCGATTTGCAGTGGGCTGTAGCCCAACGCGTGAAAGTGCAGCACCACCAACATGCGCAAAGCGCCGTCGGTGAGGGTGAAGGCCCAGTAGTTGCCCGTCACGAGCAGATACTGCCGCACTTGCGGAGCGAGGGCTGACAACGCTTTCATGATCGCTCCTCAGACTGCCAGGCCGACCATTTTGGCCAGTTCGACGGTACGGTTGGCATAGCCCCATTCGTTGTCGTACCAGGCGTAAAGTTTGACCTGGGTGCCGTTGATGACCATGGTCGAGAGCGCATCAATGATCGATGAACGCGGGTCGGTACGGTAGTCAATGGACACCAATGGACGCTCCTCGAAACCGAGGATGCCTTTCAGCTCTTTCTCGGAAGCGTCCTTGAGGAGCTGATTCACCTCCTCCACAGTGGTGGCTCGCTCGACCTCGAAGACACAATCAGTCAACGAAGCGTTGGCCAGCGGCACGCGTACAGCGTGACCATTCAGGCGTCCGCGCAGCTCCGGGAAGATTTCGGCGATGGCAGTGGCCGAGCCGGTACTGGTTGGGATCAGGCTCATGCCGGAAGCACGCGCACGGCGCAGATCCTTGTGCGGCTGATCGAGAATGCTCTGGGTGTTGGTCAGGTCGTGGATGGTGGTGATCGAACCGTGGCGAATGCCCAGCTTCTCGTGGATCACTTTCACCACTGGCGCCAGACAGTTGGTGGTGCACGAAGCGGCGGTGACGATGCGATGTTCAGCCGGGTTGAACAGCTGATGGTTGACGCCCATGACGATGTTCAATGCGCCTTTTTCCTTCACCGGAGCGCAGACCACCACACGTTTAACGCCCTGATCCAGGTAGGCCTGCAACACCTCCACAGTTTTCATCTTGCCGCTGGCCTCGATCACCAGATCGCAACCCGACCAGTCGGTGTCGCCAATCGCTTTGTTCGCAGTCACCTTGATGCGCTTGCCGCCGATCACTACATGATCGCCCTCTGCGCTGGCTTCGCTGTGCCAACGACCGTGCACAGAGTCGAAGTTGATCAGGTGCGCATGGGTTACTGCATCGCCTGCCGGATCGTTGATCTGCACGAATTCAAACTCCGGCCAGCTCCAGGCGGCTCGTAGCGCGAGGCGACCGATCCGACCAAAACCATTGATGCCAACTTTGATAGTCATGTTGATGTGCTCTGTATCTGTTGTCAGAGGGAGTTCGACTGGGTGTCGAACTGACCGATGTATTCAATGTGGGCAGGATGCTGAATGGCGCGTGGACGCAACGACTGGACATCGCGGATGGCATCACTAAATGGCACACCGCTCTCGATCAATAACTGAGCGGCGACCAAGCCCGTACGACCCGAGCCGCCCTTGCAATGGATAGCAATCGTGTTCCCTTCGGTCAGCAGCTGCTGGAGTCGCGGATGATGCTGTTCCCATGCGGCTTTGAATGCTTCGCCAGGCGCTTGATCGTCTTCTATTGGCAGGTGAAACCACTCGATGCCGAGCATTTGGCACTCTTCGGGCAGCAGGTCGATCTCGTTCTGAAGCAACTCCTCGGTCGGCATCAGCGTCAGCAACGCCGATGTGCCTGCGTCCTTGAGGGTTTGCAACGCCTCGAAAGGCTTGGTGCCCTTTGTGCCGGGGCACGGGGTGAAGATCAATTGGCCATTGAACTGTGCCAGAGGCAGTACGGAATAAGGGTGTTGTGTCAAGGTGAAAAATCCTCAGATGGAGCGCTGATTAACACGTTTCATGAGTGCTTCCGCTGACTCTTTGCGCTCGGAATAACGATCAACCAGATAGTCCTGGCGGTCACGAAGCAGCAGCGTGAATTTCACCAACTCTTCCATCACATCGACGACACGGTCGTAGAACGGAGAAGGTTTCATCCGGCCGTGATCATCGAACTCCATATAGGCCTTCGGCACAGAGGATTGGTTGGGGATGGTGAACATGCGCATCCAACGTCCCAGCACTCTCAGCTGATTGACCACGTTGAACGACTGCGAGCCACCGCAAACCTGCATGACCGCGAGGGTTTTGCCCTGGGTCGGGCGTACCGCGCCCATGGCCAGTGGCACCCAGTCGATCTGTGCCTTGAACACTGCGCTCATGGAGCCGTGACGTTCAGGAGAGCACCAGACCTGCCCCTCGGACCACAGCATCAGCTCGCGCAGTTCTTTCACACGGGGGTGATCGTCAGGGGCGTCATCTGGCAGCGGCAAACCTGATGGATTGAAGATTCGCGTCTCCGCGCCGAAGTGCTCCAGCAGTCGAGCGGCTTCCTCCACCAACAGACGGCTGAAGGAGCGCTCACGGGTCGACCCGTACAGCAGCAAAATGCGCGGCTTATGGATGGAGGTCTTTTCGATGCCGAGCTTGTCTGTCGAGGGGAGATCAACCAGTTCGGTTTCGAGTTGGGGGATAGGGTCATCAAACATAGTCTTTGTCCTTCGCAATGGCGCTCTTGGAGTCATCGAACCAGCGGCGTTTCAACCAGAGGGCCACACCGACCAGGGAAATCAGCACTGGCACTTCCACCAACGGGCCAATCACCGTGGCGAAGGCGACCGGGGAAGCCAAGCCGAAGGTGGCAATAGCCACGGCAATCGCCAGTTCGAAGTTGTTGCTCGCGGCTGTAAACGCCAGTGCGGTGGTACGTGGGTAATCAGCCTTGAGCAGCCTGCCCATCCAGAAGCTGATGAAAAACATCACCACGAAGTAAATCGTCAGAGGGACCGCGATACGCAATACATCCAGCGGCAATTGCAGCACCACATCACCCTTGAGGCTGAACATGGCCACGATGGTCAACAACAGTGCCACCAGTGTCAGCGGGCTGATCTTTGGAATGAAGCGCTTCTGAAACCAAGCTTCACCTCTACGGGCAATGAGGATCCTGCGGGTCAGGAAGCCTGCCAGGAACGGCACACCCAGGTAGATCAGGACTGACTCGGCAATGCTGACAAAGCTGGTCTCAATCACACTGCCTTCCAACCCAAAAAGCGGCGGCAGCAGACCAAGGAAGACCCAGGCATACACACTGAAAAACAGGATCTGGAAGATGCTGTTGAACGCTACCAGCCCGGCGACGTACTGGTTGTTGCCTCCCGCGATCTGATTCCAGACCAGCACCATCGCGATGCAACGAGCCAACCCGATCAGGATCAGGCCCGTCATATATTCCGGTTGGTCTCGAAGGAAGATGATCGCCAGCGCGAACATCAACACCGGGCCGATGACCCAGTTCTGGACCAAAGACAAAACGAGGATGCGCTTGTCCTTGAAGACTTCCGGCAGTTCCTCATAACGAACCTTTGCCAGAGGCGGATACATCATCACCATCAAGCCGATAGCGATGGGGATGTTGGTTGTGCCCACAGAAAGACTGTTAAGCCATTGCGGCCAGCCTTCGAACAGGCTCCCCAAACCGATACCCAAGGCCATGGCGAGAAAAATCCACAGGGTCAGGTATCGGTCCAGGAAGGAAAGGCGGCTTTTACTCATGATCATTGCTCCTGTGGTTACAACGTGCCAATCAGGGCCAGCTCTGCCTTGAGCTGTTCGGCACTCAGTTGGGAAAGCGGTAATGCCAGGAAGGCTTCAATACGGGTTTTAGGCTATTGGCAGTGCAGAGGAACAGGATTTTCATCGAGTGATCTCGTGGTCGAAGGCGGAATCAGGCGATTTTGCTTTCACAGCACACGGCTGCCCGTTCAGGACGGTCACCCATTTCATCAAGGCGTTTGGCATCAGGGCTCAACCAGTGCTTGTTGCTTTCCAGCACGGTGGTCAGTACTTGATGAACCCAATCAGGGAGATTCGGGTGCAGTCGGTAATACACCCATTGGCCTTGCCGACGGTCCGACAACAGGCCGCAAGTACGCAGCTGCGCCAGGTGCCTGGAGATTTTTGGCTGACTCTCGTTCAACGCGCAGGTCAGCTCGCAAACACAAAGCTCTCCTTCACGGGTGATGAGCATCATCGTGCGGACCCGAGTGTCGTCGGCCAGGCATTTGAAAACAGTGGTCGGTGTCAGATGGTCAGCCATATCGTTTCTCAGTGTTTGTTTTTGACCAAGACGAACATCTTGATGCGCTCATGAATTTCGTGAAGGGTGTGACGGAAGGCATCGGGCTTGGTGCTGGTGACCGGGTCTTCAAAACTCCAGGCCAATGACTCCCCCGCTCCAGGTAAAGACAGGCATTGCGCTGCAGCTTTATCACACAAGGTGATGACGTAATCGAAACGCTCACCACCGAACTCGTCTATCGACTTGCTACGTAATCCTTCGGTGCTCACGCCGATGTGTGAAAGCGCCTCGAAGGTGCGCGGATCTACCTGAGTTGGAGTTGTGCCGGCGCTGAACGCCTCGAAATGCTCCGAATCGGTATGCCTCAGCAACGCTTGGGCCAACTGGGAGCGTGCAGCGTTGGCAGTACAGACGAACAGGACACGGGCTTTACGGGTCATTGTGAAGTCTCAGCTCATATGCGGCTTAACGAATATATGTTTTTCCGCATGCAAGGTAAAGAGCCAATGCCCCATTAATCCATCAAAACGATTAGACTCCGCTAAGCACCTTCAATGAAAGCTGCGTATTACGGCGCTAGCCCGCCTTCCGTGCCTCTTCAAATATCTGCGGTAGTGTATATACGGTTTCTGTAATGAATCAGTCACTCACGCAGAAACAGGTCGCTCCTTGGTTCAAGGACTACCCGGACGTGCAAAAGAAAATAAGAAGGTCGCCCTTAACCCGCCCCGGTCATCGAGGGCGGGTTCTGTTGCTGCGCACTAGGCTTTGCAACACCCCGGCGAGGTACGAGGCGCGGCCTCAAGGATTGTCTCTCCGGTGCCACAACAAGACGTCTGATTTGCCGAGGCCTTCAAGCGATCATCGACTTCATCGAAATCCGAGTTGCAAATGCCCGTTTCCGGAAGGATCAGCTCAACCCTTTTGGCCGCATCCCAATCACCCGCCAGCGCCGCGACGACAGAGCGAACTTGCTCATACCCGGTCATCAACAAGAACGTAGGTGCCCGACCATAGCTCTTCATCCCAACGATGAACAAACCTTCCTCAGGATGGGCAAGTTCTATCGCGCCATGAGGCCTGACCGTACCGCAGCTGTGCGCGTTGGGATCGATCATTGGAGCGAGCAACACTGCGCTTTGAGTTGCGGGATCAAGTGCGATACGCAACTCGGCGAGCAGGCTCATGTCAGGTCGGAATCCAGTCGCCACAATGATTTGGTCCACAGGTGGAAGTATCTGGTCTCCGGCCCTCACAACCAACCCTTGACCATTGCCTACAACCTGATCGATAGCGACGTTCTTGAACAGCTCGATCACGCCGTCATTCAGCAATTGGCGAATCTTCAGGCCGAGCTTTCCGCGCTCTTCCAATTGATCATTCGCACCACCACCCAGAATGCGCTCAAGAGAATTACCCCGGATCGCCCAGAGCACTCTGGTTTGCGGTGCCTCCTGAATCAGACGCACCAGATCCTGTAGGGCGTTAAACGCGGAGTGACCACCACCCACCACCAGCACACTTTTGTTGGCATAGCGATTCCGCGCACGACCCAGCACCTCCGGAATGCCGTACGCAATGTGCGCTGCATGCTCGATCTCGCCCAAGGCAGGGATGCCATGGGCGCCCATCCAGTTTGGTGTCAGGTAGGTGCCCGAGGCATCAATGACAGCACTGGTCAGCACATCCTGTTCACCCGTTGGCCCTGCGACACGCAGTAAAAAAGGAGCTGCCGATCTGCCCTGGGTCGTCATCACATCCTGACCGACGCGAGTGGCTGCCAGAACACGGGTATTAAGCTGCAAATGACGCTTGATCTGCTCGAGGCCAGCGAGAGGTCGAACAAACCGGTCCAGCAGTTCGCGCCCCGTTGGATACTCGTTCTGCGGTGGTGGAGTCCAACCATCGGCCAGCAGAAGTTTGGCCGCCTCCTTGTCCACATTGAACTGCCAGGGCGAAAACATCTTCACATGCGCCCATTCTTCGATGCTGGACCCAGCTTCCGGACCAGCTTCCAGAATCAGTGGAGTGATACCTCTGGCCAGGAGGTGAGCGGCTGCGGCGAGGCCCACTGGCCCTGCTCCAATGATGGCGACGGGAAGGTGATTGTTGTCCATGATCGATTCCTTCTTCAGACTGGCTGATTGACCGGAAACAGGCGCTCGACAATCGCGCAGTCGAGCCAGCGCCCTTCCAGGCAGGCGTGTTTTTCATACACCCCCACTTGGCGGAAACCGCAGGCTTTGCACAATGCGAGGCTGGCGTGATTGAAAGTAAAAATGCGTGAAAGGACTTTCCAGAATCCGCGGGCTTTGGCTTCTTCCAACAGTGACTGTAGTAACTGCTTGCCGAGCCCTTGGCCGCGAACACTGCGATCCAGGTAAATGGAAAAATCCGCAATGCCGTCGTAACAGGTACGAGCGCGATAACGACTGAGTCCTGCCCAGCCAACAACCTGATCTGCCTCGTCGACCATGACCAACACTGGATAGCGCTCCATTGAGTTGATGCGATCAAGCATGTCTGCCGAGCTTCGAGGAGTCGTTTCAAACGTAGAGCTACGTTCCTCGATCCCCTGGTTGTAGATGGCCGCTATTGAAACAGTGTCTTTGGGTTCAGCTAAACGAACTCGCATTGTTGGAGCCCCATTACGTTGTTAGTAACAACATTACTGGCAAAAAAAGGGAAGTTAGCCCCTTTCAATCCTTGCTCTTCACGGCTGGGCAGCACTCACTCCCGAGTCCGCAACGGAACTCCGTAGCCCGCGTAATCTGTCTGAGCAAACTGAGCGCTCCCTGCCTGGCTTCAGCCGACAGGTGCTCGATCATTGCTCGCTCCTCAGCAATCAGGTCAGCTTTGATTTTTTCGTATAGCTCACGCCCAGCTTCCGTTGCCTGGATTCGTACTGCACGCCGATCTTCATCATCCTCAACGCGGGACACATACCCTTTACGTTCCAGGGCATCGATCACGCGACTCGCTGTGCTCTTGTCCAAGAACATTTCTTCAGCCAAGACCTGAAGGCGCAACGCGCCCTTCTTGACCAGCGTCTCGACCGCATAGCATTGGGTTACAGATACGTCGTAACAGCAAATCCGATCACGATCACGGAACTGATGGACGCGAACAAGCTGGTTCAACGCCTCATACAAGTCCTCGGAGTCCTGAGTCAGTTGATCGTTTTTACGCTTCGTCATGACCGTCACAAAATAGTTGGTAGTCGCAACAGTAATCCTGATATCCCGAAAGCGTCAACACCGATCTCTCGGTTGACGATAGCTAAAGGAAGGCGCTAGCTTGTTGTCACTGACAACAAAAAGATGAGCACGCCCGTCGTGACACTTCCAGAGCAGATCCATCTCCCGATCAATCGCTCCAGGCTCGTATGGGCCCTGGGGCTCACTCAGATTCTCGCCTGGGGTTCGACCTACTACTTGCCCGCAGTGCTTGCGTCTCCGATAGCCAAAGAGACGGGGTGGTCCATTACCAGTGTGGTGGGCGGCCTGTCTTGGGGGTTGCTGATAGCGGGAGCTTCCTCGCCGGCCGTTGGTCGTCAGATTGATCGCCATGGTGGACGCTCCATCCTAGCCGCCAGTTCGCTGCTGCTGGCTCTCGGCATGCTACTGATGGGACTCGCGGGCAACATTGCCACCTACTATGCCGCCTGGACCCTGATCGGCGTTGCCATGGCGGCAGGCTTATACGACGCAGCCTTCTCAACCCTGGGACGACTTTTCGGAGAGGAGGCTCGAACGTCAATTACCGGGCTGACCTTGTTGGGTGGCTTCGCCAGCACCGTAGGTTGGCCGGTGATAGCGGGACTGGAGAGCTGGATAGGCTGGAGAAACGCCTGCTTTACCATCGCCGCAGCTCATCTGCTGATCGGATTGCCCATTCATGCGCTGTTGATTCCTGGAAGCACAAAGCAACCGCCCCATCCCGTAATAGTAGAATCACCCAATGCTTCCGAGCTTCGCCCTAGGGCCACCAACCAGCTGTTCCTGTTGATTGCCGCCATGCTGACGGTTCTGGCGTTGGTCGTATCAGGTATCTCAGTACACCTGCTCAATGTCCTCAAGCAGTTGGGAATCGCGACTGCCGTGGCCTTGGCCATCGGCATGGTGATTGGTCCTTCGCAAGTCCTGGCACGGGTGGCTGAGTTTTCCATAGGCAGGAACCTCCATCCAACGTGGTCCGCACGAGCCGGTGTGTTGCTTTGTTTGGTCGGACTTGGACTGCTGATCTCAGGCCTGCCCTGGCTGGCCTTCGTGGCAATTGCACTTTACGGTGCAGGTAATGGCATCCTCACGATCGCTCGCGGCACGCTTCCATTGGCGCTGTTTGGACCTCAAGGATATGGCGCACGCATGGGACTGCTCGCAAGGCCTGTCCTTGTCGCTCAAGCCTGCGGCCCCATCGCCGCCGCTTACGTTCTGGACAGTTTCGGAGCATCGGTACTGCTTAGCGTGATGTGCGGGTTTCTGTTGCTGTGCTTCATCGCCACTTGGCGTTTGCCAATTACGCAAAAAGGCAGGTAATTACGATGTTCCAGTAATGCAGTGTTGAACAGAAGAAAGTCGATACCTGGCATCAAGCCAACACTGGGTACGATGCATTGTGAATGAAGCGCATCAAGCCAGGGATGATGTGAGAAGCATCTGGCCCAACACCTCTAAGGGTTGCCGAAGCAAAGTTACGCTGCTTCGGTAACCCCACAAAATACAAACCCGGTACGTGCTCCGCCTTCCCGTTGCGTTGGGTCAGGCTTTTATTGCCTGCCACGTGCAGACCTGCCAAAAAACCAAGGTTCGGTCGAAACCCGGTCGCGAAAACCAAACTGTCCACGTCAGTGTGCTGCCCATCAGCCCAGATCACGCCCGTTGACGTTACCTCCGTGAACATCGGCTTGCGCTCAAAAAGTCCCTGCTTGATGGCTCGACGATAGGTACCATCATCCAGTACGGGGGTACTTTGGTCATTCAGCCAACGAGTCTTCTCCATCCCTGTCCACTTGAGCCAAGCATGAAAATCCACACCGAGGATCTTCTGCGGAAAAAACCGAATCGATTTCCTTGTCGCCAATACGACGCTGCTGACTTGAGCCAACTCATGGGCAATTTGTACAGCTGAGTTGGCAGCACCTATGACCACTACTCGTTGATCGCTGAAGCCGTCGACATTTCGGTAATCAGCACTGTGTAAACGTTGCCCGCGAAAACCCTCCAGCCCCTGAATGTCAGGAATGAACGGCTGATTGAATCCGCCAGTGCAAACGATCAATGCTTTTGAGTAGAAACGCTGACCATCAGATGCCTGAAGCAAAAAGAGGCCATCTTCCCTACTCACGCTCTGGACTCGTATGTTCTGCCGAATGGGTAGCTGGAAAGCGTCCGCGTACTGCTCCAAATAGCGTACGACTTCATCGCGTAGTGGATAGTGCTTAGCTTCAGCTGGAAAAGGCATCCCAGGTAAAGACGAGTAAGCAGCAGGAGAAAATAATCTCAGGTTGTCGTAGTAATTGCGCCAGTTTCCACCTGGCTGGCTCTCAGCATCCAGTATGAGAAAACTGAGATTCTGCTGCCGCAGATGCCAACCGCACGCGAGCCCAGCTTGGCCCGCACCAATAACGATGACATCCCTGGGCTCATTAATTATGTTCATACGTGCGCACTCATGCATATATATAGATGATAAAAAACTACTCTGGCGCACCAGGGCAGCAAAACGGGGCCAGGCTCTTCATGTGCTGGAGAATGGCTTCGAGCCGTGTCACCACTGCCGGTCCATCCACCTCGTAAAACATCTGCCTGCTGACTTTGGTAGCGCGGACAATGCCAGCCTCTAATAGCACTTGCAGATGACGGGACACCACTGAACGCTCTTGAGGCAGCCCTTCGGCAATCTCACCGATATCTGCTCGCCCCAGTTGCATGACTCGCTTGAGCACAGCTACCCGCGACGGCTCGCACAGAGCCTTGAAGAAGGCTCCATCGAGAGAGTCGATGGCAGCATCAATTGCACGGGAACGTGTAGAGGTTCGGTTTGTCATGCGGATGACTATATGTGCATGTCCATGCACGCGTCAATTGTCCGAATGAGCGTCAACAACAGTTATCAATAGCGCCTGATCAATGCCTGCAAGCTCCAGAATGATGAATTCGACCGTCAGCTTTGGGTCCAGGCTGTGTGAAAACGCACTGAACACTTCGAAAGCTGAGAGCTACGGGCGTTGCCTGCGAAACCAGCAGACGGAATCGCGAATTGCCCTAGTCAGTTACATAGGCGTTCGTTAATGCTGTTTGGGCCGCGTCAGCGGCCCAAACAGCAACTCACGGACGATCAAGCGGGTGGATCACGCCCTGATCGCTTCAAGCAGTCCTGAGATACCGAAGATGCTCATCATTCGTTTGAGGTTGTAGGCCAGCACATGAAGGCTCATCTCGGTGCTTACCCTCGGCAGGGTTTTGGTCAGGAAGTGGGTACTTCCCATCCAGTATTTGAGCGTTCCAAATGGATGTTCAACGGTCTGTCGGCGGCGCCTCATCATCGTTGGATCATTTTCAAGCCGTACCTGCATTGCATCGGCTACGGCTTCATGTTCCCAGCGCTTTACCCGGCGCTCCTTACCGGTCGTACATTGCTTGTGCATTGAGCAGGACTGGCACCCCGAGAAGTAGTAACAGTGCAATAACATGCCGTCTTCCACTGAAGAATGCCGCCGGGTCAGCAACTGTCCCGCAGGGCATCGATACTCGTCCGATGCGGCAAGGTAGATGAAGTCCTGCTTACCAAATCGGCCTTCGGCTTTGCTGCCTGATGTCAGGGGTTTCGGTACGAAGGTGGTGATGCCAGCCTGCTCGCAGGCAAGGATTTCCAGACCCTTGTAATAACCTCGGTCGGCTACCACTGTCAGCGACTCGGCGCTGATCTCCTCACGCGCCTGGCTCGCCATATTGCTGAGTTGCGTCCGGTCATTGCCAACGTTGGTCACCTCATGGGCAATGATCAGATGGTGTTTGTCGTCGACGGCCGTTTGTACGTTATAGCCAACCGTTCCGGTGCCTCGGCCGCTCGTGGCCATTGAGCGTGCATCTGGATCGGTGAGGGAGATTTGCTGGTCTGGGCTGTCGTGAAGCTGCGCCTCGATGTCTTTGAGTTTCTGCATCTGCTGTTTCAGGGTTTCAATCTTTTCTTTTAGCCGCTCGGCTTTGGCCTCAGCCACTTCGGGCGTTGCCCGATCCGCCGAATCCATTGCCGCCAGATATCGATCAATGCTCTGCTCGATCTGCCGCATGCGTGCCTTCACTTTGCCCTGGGTGAAGTTGCGGTCGCGATTATTGACGGCTTTGAATTTGCTGCCATCGATGGCGATGATCGATTGAGAGAAGAGATTGAGGTTACGGCAAAGCACCACGAACTGGCGGCATACGCTGCGAATGGCTTTGCCGTTGTCCTTGCGAAAGTCGGCAATGGTTTTGAAATCCGGAGCCAAACGCCCCGTTAGCCACATCAACTCGACGTTGCGCTCGGCCTCACGCTCAAGCCGGCGACTGGACTGAATACGATTGAGGTAGCCGTAGATATAGATCTTCAGCAAGACCGCTGGATGGTAGGCGGGGCGACCCGTTGCAGCAGGATCGACGCCCTCAAAACCAAGTGCACCCAGGTCGAGTTCATCGACGAAAACGTCGACCACGCGCACTGGATTTTCTTCGGCTACGTAATCGTCCAGGCACTCCGGCAGCAAGGTGACTTGCGTCCGAGACTCACCTTCGATGAATCGCTTCATGATCGTCCCCACCACGATCTAGACGATCAGAAGATTAGACAATCGCAGGCGTTTTCACACAGCCTGGGTCGGTTTCAGCCTCTCGCGACAGCAGAAAACGGCCAAAAGCGGTCATCTAAATTGGCACGTCTTCCACCGTCGAATGCCGTTTTGTCAGTGACTGTCCCGCAAGACATCGATACTCATCGCTAGCATTTACGCTCCACATGAAAAGACACTGCTGACAACGCACTCATGGCGCATGCATGTTTTTTATTCCCTCGCAGCTCCCATCCCGACCACCGGCATTGCAGAGCAGCCGACCTTGAACCATACATAAAGCAATACGCCATCATCGTTACAATGTGTTCCCTCAGGGCAACAGGCCAACTCAGTATGGTGACTCAAGTACGCAAACAGCGGCTGTACGACGAACTCGTTAACCTGTGCTATGAGTGTGCGCTGGGTAAAACAACCTGGCAGCTATTGCTGGAGCGACTGGTCGAGGCCAGCGGTCATCAGAAGGTTTTTTTGTTCTACGCCAGTCACCACAAGAGCGACGCCCAAGCCGCTCCGACCATCAACGTGCGCACCCCTGCAGGATTGAACGGCTACAACAACCAGCATTGGAAGCTTACCCCGGGTCTTGATTTCATTGGCTCCCACACCTTGGGCTCCTGGCACAACAAGCTCATCGATTTCGGTACCGAACATGCCCTGCAAGATCCGAATGATCAGGCGCTCAACCTTCCTCATGGCCTACATAATGTAGCCAGCGTGAGGCTCGATGAGCAGACCGACTCGGGCATCTACCTGACCGTACTCCACCAGGTCGGTGCGCCCTCTCCCTCTGCCCGGCACTATGCGCTGCTGGAGCGAATCACCCCGCACTTGCTCAAGGCAGTCAAACTGTCAGCCAGGATCAACTGCCTGGAACTGGATCTGGCCAAGCGCGACCTGCTGCTGGACCATCACACGGCTCCGCTCTGGCTGCTCGATGGCGAGGGGCAGGTGCTGCACTGCAATCAGGCCGCGCGACACATGAGTCTGAGCGGGTCGCCCATTTTTGAAAAATTCGCCCATCTGCACAGCACGACTCAGGACACTCGTCTGCAGACACTTATCTACCGTGCCGCGGGTAAAGACGGCAAGCGCCAGGCCGGCTGGCTACGCCTCGACACCACTAAATCGCAAGAGTTGCTGGTCACTCCAGTTCCCGCCGACGCTGGCTATAACCGTCACTTCAACAAACCATTGGTGCTGCTGGCATTGCTGGAAAATCGCTTGCCCAGCCCGTTGTTGTCCGAGCTTTTCCAGCTCAGCCCGGCCGAGCACCGACTGGCCGAACTGCTCGCTCAGGGGCTGACCCTGGAAGGCTGCGCGGCGCGCCTGAACGTCTCCATCAACACCGTGCGCACCCAACTGCGCGCACTGTTTCGCAAAACCGGTACCACTCGTCAGGCGCAGCTGATCAAGCTCTTCACCCGACTGATTGGGGGGTGAGGACGGGTTTGTCCTGCAACCCCCGGCACCTTAGACGAACATCTGCACATCACTCGCTGTCAGAGTCGCCACACCAGTCAGGGTCACCACCGCGACCGCGTTGCCGTTGGCTGCGCCATCGGCATCGTAATAGAGCGTGTGGTCATTCTGATTGAACGCCAGGTGCGCGCCCGCCGCCTCGTGCTGCTCGCCGCTGACGTTAGCCAGTGTGTCGGCGACGGTCTGGCCCTGTAGGTTGAACAGTGCACTGTTGAGCGCCACTGCGTCACTGCCCTGGGTGAAGTCGGTGATCAGGTCGGCACGATCGCCCGGCAACTGGACGAACTGGAAGGTATCGGCACCGGTACCGCCGCTGAACCAGTCGGTTTCGAGCGTGCTGCGGATCAGGTTCGCCGAGGCGTCGCCGCTCCATTCGAGGTGGTCGACGACCGGGTTGCCATTGGCGTCGTAGCGCTGGCTGTAGATGCCAAAGCCACGGACCTGCCAGATCACCGCGTAGCCGCCATCGGCTAGCGCGGCGACGCTGTGTGTGAATTCGTTGTTAATGGTGGTGGTGTTGACGACTACCTCGCCGCCGAGCGTATTGCCGTCGGCGCCGTAGCGCTGGGCATAGATGCCGTTCTGCAGGTACGACTGCCAGCTGACCACATAGCCTCCGTCGGCGAGCGCAGTGACGCTGGGCTGGACTTGAACGCCGGTGGTCGTGCTGTTGACGCGGAACTCGCCTTGCGCCGTGCCGTCGGCGGCATAGCGCTGCGCGTAGATGTCGTAGCTGTTGCTCCCGCTCGGATCGTACGACTCCCATGTCATCAGCCAGCCGCCGTCGAATAGTGCCGTGACTGGCGGCTGGCTACTGCTGTTATTGGCCACAGTGAGATTAACGAGTTGTTCCGCGCCAAACGCATTGCCATCCTCGGCGTAACGTTGCTGGTAGATGTTGCCATCGTCCGAGACCCAAGCCAGTAGCCAACCACCATCCGACAACGCGGTGATACTCGGCCCACCGGGCCCATTAGCGTTGGTACTATTGTTGACACTCACCTCGCTGCCTTCTGGGCTGCCATTTGCGCTGTAGCGCTGCAGGTATACACCCCAACCGTTGGCATTGGACTCCCAGGAGAGCACCCAACCACCATCCGGCAACCCGGCAACGGCAGGGTCCCCCTGAAATCCAGAAGTGTTGGTGTTGACTCTCGTCTCGTTACCTTGGGCGCTGCCGTCCGCCATATAGCGTTGCATGTAAATATCAACGTCACTGCCATTCGCCCCAGACCCGAACCAGGTCACGATCCAGCCACCGTCGACCAGCGCACTAACTGAGGGCTCGGCCTGGTTGCCGGCCGTAGTGCTGTTTACACGCTGTATTCCTCCCACCAGACCTGCTTCGGGAGTGTACCGTTGCATGTAGATATTCAAATCGCTCCCGGGCTGATCGAAGGACTGCCAGGCCACCACATAACCCCCACCGACTAAGCCGGCAATCCGTGGTTGTTGGCCCCCCCAGGTGGTGTTGACAACCAGCTCGCTAACGATGCGCATATCTACCCCGTCACCAAATTCGACGCGCTCGACGTCGTGCAACGTATCGCTGCCCTCAGCCGATAGTTGATCGGCAATCAGTAGCTCGCTGACGTTGTGGACGTCGAGGATGAAGTCGCGCTGATTGCCTTGGTACAGCGCGGTATCCACGCCATCGCCGGCATGGACAGTGTCGTTGCCGCCACCGCCTGCGAACCTATCGTCGCGGCTACCCAGTTGGATGAAGTTGTTGCCGCTATCGCCAACGAGTTGTTGTGAAGCTGCAAGCGGCTGGCCATCGGCACCATAGCGCTGGGCGTAGATGACGCTGCTGCCGCCCTGGTCATACGACATCCAGCTGACCAGATAACCGCCGTCGCTGAGCGCGGCAATCGCTGGGTTCACCTGATCGGAGACAGTGGTGCTATTGACCCGCACTGCGCCGCCCATCACTGTACCGTTGGCCGTGTAGCGCTGGGCGTAAATATCGTAGCTGATGCTGTCCTGTGTGGGCGACTGCCAGCTCACCACATAGCCGCCGTCAACCAACCCCGCCACGCGAGGATTAAGCCCACTTACCAGAAAGGTAGTGATGCTATGAACCAACACCTCGCCACCCTGGACCGTGCCGTCGGCCAAGCAGCGCTGCACATAGATGTCATATCCCTCGGTACCTCGGACAGAGGATTGCCAACTCACCACATAGCCACCGTCGGCCAGTGCGCCGATCGTGGGTTGCTCCTGTCTGTGGCCATTGGCGCCGTTGACCAGCATCTCGCCGCCCACTGCCGCTCCGCTGGCATCGTAACGCTGGGCGTAGATACCCACGAAGGACCGCCAGCTCACCGCATAGCCGCCGTCGGCCAGCGCGGTGATGGTCGGGTTGGTCTGGTCGGACGCTGTGGTGCTGTTGACCTCAACCTCGCCGCCCAGCGGGGCGCCATCGGCATCGTAGCGCTGGGCGTAGATGCCCCAGCCGCTGCCGTCCTGCTGATGTGACATCCAGCTGACCACATAGCCGCCGTCGGCCAGCGCGGCAATCGTCGGGCTCTGCTGATTGGAGGCAACGGCACTACTGACCCGCACTTCGCCGCCCACGACTGCACCGCCAACAGCGTAGCGCTGGGCGTAGATGCCGCCGCTGCCGTCCTGGTCAAACGACATCCAGCTGACCACATAGCCGCCATCGGCCAGCGCGGCGATCATCGGGTTCTGCTGATCGGACGCGGTGGTGCTGTTGACCCGCAGTTCACCACCCAGCGCCGCGCCGTTCGCCCCATAACGCTGGGCGTAGATGCCCCAGCCGCTGCCGTCCTGCTGAAGTGACATCCAGCTGACCACATAGCCGCCGTCGGCCAGCCCGGTGACGCTCGGATAGTCTTGGGCGGACGCGGTGGTGCTGTTGACCCGCAGTTCGCCCCCCGGTACGCCCTCGACCACGACAGTGCCGTCGGCGAACTGCAAGCGCTCGATACCCTCCAGCGTATCGAGCCCTGCTTCGCC